>SKEO01002266.1_pt1 | contig 13610 bp, 8 predicted proteins | sample 4826801 | NCBI WGS metagenome assembly SKEO01 (sample SAMN11008807, study PRJNA524170) | human gut metagenome | biome: Human fecal sample; material: Feces; isolation source: fecal sample from pouch patient p3 | host: Homo sapiens | place: Israel: Tel-Aviv | collected 2016-02-25 | reverse complement strand
ATATAACATATATTTCATGTAAAGAGTTTGTTAAAAAATTCACTTTTATTTATTGAAAGCGTTGACATTTAATTTTAGAGTTTTATAATTTACTTAAGTTAAATAAACATTTACTATGGTATGAGGAGGGAAAAGAAATGGCTAAGAGTTTATTTGATAAGACATATATAGGAAAAATGAAATTAAAAAACAGAATTTTCATGTCACCTATGGGAACGACAGGAGAAGCTGATGGAGCTTACTGTAATGAAGGTATTGATTATTTTGAAGAAAGAGCAAAAGGTGGCGCTGGTTTAATTATTACAGGTGCTAACGTTGTTTCGACAAAATATGAACCAAGACCATGTACAGAACTTTCTGATTTCCATCATGTAGAAAGATTAAATATGTTAATTGAAAGATGTCATGCTTATGGAGCAAAAGTCTGTGTACAATTATCACCAGGTTTAGGACGTCAACAATTTACTGATCCTTTTACACCACCTTATAGTGCGGGTAGTGTAGGTGCATTCTGGTTCCCAGATTTAATTTGTAAACCTTTTTCAAAAGAAGATATTCATTATTTAGTAGAAAAAGTAGGGTACAGTGCTTCACTTGCTGTAAATGCTGGTGCAGACTGCGTTGAATTACATGCGTATGGAGGATATTTATTAGATCAATTCCATTCTGTTCAATGGAATAATAGAACAGATGAATATGGTGGATCACTTGAAAATCGTATGCGTTTTACATTGGAATGTATTGAAGCAATTAAAAAGAATGTTCCAGATACAATGCCAGTGCTTGTTAAATTTACACCACATCAAAGAGTAGAAGGCTTTAGAACCATTGATGAAGGTATTGAAATGGCTAAAATCTTAGAAAAAGCAGGGGTTGATGCTTTACATGTTGATACCGGATGTTATGAAGAATGGTTCCAAGCGATTACAACTGTTTATAGTAAAGAAGGATATAAACTTGATGTACAAAAAGCAATTAAAGATGTTGTAAGTGTTCCAGTATTAGGTGATGGTAATTTAAAAAATCCTGAAGTGGCTAAAAAAGCTGTTGAAGATGGTATTTTAGATTATGTAGGACTTGCTCATCAAATGTTAGCTGATCCATATTGGCCTAAAAAAGTCAAAGCACATCATGAAGAAGATATCGCTCCATGTGTTGGATGTAATGAATGTTTACTTGCAGGATTTAGCGGTAAACACTACTATTGTGCGGTAAACCCATTATGTTATGCAGAAAAAGCTTATGCTTTACCACTTCCAAATGGTCAAAAACGTAATGTATTAGTTATTGGTGGAGGTCCAGCTGGCATGATGGCTGCCATTACTGCAAAACGCCGTGGTTTTGATGTTGATTTATATGAAAAAGAAGATAAATTAGGTGGAACTTTATGGCCTGCAGGTGGTCCTGATTTTAAAGCGGATGTTTTAAAATTAATTAAATACTTAGAAACACAATGTAAAAAACTAGATGTGAATATTCATTTAAATTCACCTATTACTAAAGACAATCTTGAAGGAGATTATGACAAAGTTATTTTAGCTGCTGGTTCAACTCCTGCTATGCCACCAATTCCAGGTATTGATACCACAGTTCTTGCGAGTGATTATTTAACACATCAAGCAACAGTTGGTAAAAAAGTCGTTGTTATCGGTGCTGGACTTGCTGGTACGGAAGCAGCTTGTGATATTGCAGGAAAAGATGGAGATGTGACATTAGTAGAAATGTGTCCAGACATCTTATTTACAGCGAACCATTGTTTAAATAATGATCAACATTTAAGAAAAATGGTTAAAGATCGTGGTGTTAAAGTAGAAGCAAACGCTAAAGTAACAAATATTACACCAACAAGTGTTACATTTGAAAGAGATGGAAAAACAATGACGCTTGAATGTGATACTGTTTTAAATGCTGTTGGATTTAGACCTAATAATCAATTAGAAGATTTATTAGATGAAAAATATGATGAAGTTGCTGTTATTGGAGATGCTGTTGCACCAAGAAAAATTTTAACTGCAATTCATGAGGGATATCATGCAATCCGTGTGATGGAATAGGAGATATTAAAGATGATTAGTTTTGATTTAACAGGGAAAGTAGCGGTTGTTACAGGAGCTTCAAGTGGACTTGGACAACAATTTGCAAGAGCATTAAGTGAACAAGGATGCGATGTCGCTATCCTTGCACGTAGAAAAGAAAGATTAGAAGAATTTTCTAAAGAATTAAAACAAAATGGACATGATTGTTTACCTGTTTCATGTGATGTTACAGATGAAGAAAGTATTAAAAATGCGGTTAAAGCTGTCGTAGATCATTTTGGAAAAATTGATATTCTTGTAAATAATGCTGGTGTTGTTGAATACTCAAGTGGTCTTCATGATCATACAACAGCCCAATGGGATAAAGTTTTAGATACAGATTTAAAAGGTGTTTTCCTCATGGCAAGAGAAGTTTCAACTATTATGATGAAACAAAAATATGGAAGAATTATTAATATTTCATCGGTTGGTGGTATTCAAGCTGGACCTGCTCAAGTAAGTTATTTTGCGGCTAAAGGTGGGGTTGTTAATCTTACAAAAGCCATGGCAGGAGATCTAGCACCTTATGGTATTCTTGTTAATGCGATTGCACCAGGTGTCTATGATACAGAAATGACACATGATGCTTTAGATGCACCAGGTTCTCTTGTTTTAAAAAACAGAGTAGCTCTTAAGAGATTTGGTCGTGAAGGTGAAATGAACGGAGCACTTATCTATTTTGCAAGTGACGCTTGTACTTATACAACAGGACAATTACTTGTTATTGATGGTGGAATGACAAGTATGCTTTAAAATAAAAAACAATATCCATGTGGATTGGATATTGTTTTTTTGCATAAACAAGAACATTTTTTGTGAAAAAACATAAAATAATAAGGCATGAAATTAGATAATTGTTCAATTGTATACAAAAATGCAATATTCTGTTGAAATAAAGAAAGCCCTTTGATATAATACAAAAGTACTTTAAAAAAGTTTAAGTAGGGAATTGTTAAAACTAGGAGGAAAGGGAAATGAACTTATTAAAGAAATCTTTATCTGTTCTTGCTGTTGCTGCAATGGCTGTATCCTTAGCTGGATGTGGTGGTTCAAGTAGCTCAAGCAAAAGTACAGAAAGTGGCGAAAAAGTATTTCGCTTTGGTCAATCTAATCCAAAAGTTGGTTTAGATATGCAAACTAACACTACTTCAGGGGCTTCTTCTGTTGCTGACAACGTATTAGAGGGATTATATCGTTGGAATGATGATAATAAAGAAGAATGTGTTCTTGCTAAAGATATGCCAGAGGTATCTGATGATGGATTAACTTATACAATTACACTTAAAAAAGGTGTTAAATTCTCAGATGGTTCTGATTTAACTACTGAAGATGTTAAATATACATTCGAAAGAATGTTTACACCAGCAACAGGATGTACAAATACATATATGTACAACATGATTACTGGTGCTCAAGATATGTTAGATGGTAAAGTTACTGAATTAAGTGGTTTTGAAACAGTTGATGATTACACTTTTAAATTACATATTGATTACAAATTTGCGCCATTTGTTGCTAACTTAGGTATGGACTATGCTTCAATTTATCCTTCAGATGCATGTGCTGCTGCTGGTGAAAACTGGGGTAAAGGAACTAACTTAATTGGTACTGGTCCTTATGTAATTAAAGAAAATGATGAACAAACTAAAGTTGTAATGGTACCAAATAAAAAATATCATGGTAAAAAAGCTAACTTAGATCGTTTAGAAATTGTTTATATTGATGATGCAAGTACAAAAATGATGGAATATGAACAAGGTAACATTGATATGTGTGACTTAGATACTTCATTATTAGATCAATATAAAGATAGTGATTTAAAAGATGAAATTACTCAAGTAACTCCATTAGGTACATATTTCTTATCAATTAAAGATAATGATCCAGTATTAAGTAATAAAGCAGTTAGAGAAGCAATCTCATTAGCTATTAACCGTAAAGAATTATGTAGTACTGTATTAAATGGTGCTGCTGAACCAGCTTCATCATTCTTAAATCCAAGTGTTCCAGGTCATGATGACAAATTAAAAACTTATGAACATAACGTTAAAAAAGCTAAACAAGTTTTAGCTGATGCAGGTATTTCAAACCCTACATTTACTTGCAAAGTTAGACAAAAAGAAGAAAAAATCGCTACTGCATTACAAGCTTACTTAAAAGAAGCTGGAATTACTATGAATGTAGAAACAATTGATGCAGGTATTTGGTCTTCAGCTAGAGCTGCTGGTGAATTACAAGCTACAGTTCTTGGTTGGTTCCCATTATATGCAGATGCTGATAACCAAATGTATACTTATTACTATTCAGAAAACGCTGTAGGAAAAGGTGTATTCTACAATAATCCTGAATTCGATTCATTAATGAAAGAAGCTCGAGAATCAAATGATTCTGATAAACGTGTTGAATTATACAAAAAAGCAGATTATATCTTATCTCGTGAAGATTATGGAACAATTCCATTATATTATGGTAAGTTACAATTTGTTGCTAAACCATATGTAAAAAATGCTAAATTAGGAAACTTAATTTATCATTTATATAACATTGATATTGATTTATCTAAAAAATAGTAAATGAAATTAAATAAGTGTTAATCATATATGGAATGCAGCAATGCATTCCATATATTTATTGTAGGAAAAAGGAGGAAAAATATGACGAAGTATTTACTAAAACGTGTATTACAAGCTATTGGTGTCGTTTTTTGTATTTCGTTAATCACATTCTTTGTGTTAAACATTGTGCCTGGTAATCCAGTTGAAATCATGTTAGGTGAGTTCGCTGATCAAGCAACGATTGCACGTGTTACACATGAAATGGGATTAGACCAACCAATTTATATTCAATATTTCAGCTGGTTAGGAAATATGCTTCAAGGAAACTTTGGAACATCATATTTCCAAAATAAACCAGTAATTGATATTTTAACAAGTTCATTTTTAGTAACGGCTAAGCTTGCTGGTATTGCTTATATATTAGCTGTTGTTTTAGGAATAGTAGTAGGTGTTGTGGCTGCCGTTAATCATGGTAAGTGGGTTGATTCAGCTTTAATGACAATTTCTGTATTTGGTATTTCAGCTCCCGCATTCTGGATTGCTATCATCTTACAAATTGTTATCTGTTTGAAATTTAATTTATTACCTTTATCAGGTATTGATAGTTTTAAATCATTTATCTTACCAGGTATTGCCTTAGGTACAAGATATGCAGCAAGTATTGCGCGTATTACAAGAACAAGTATGTTAGATGTTTTATCACAAGATTACATCCGTACAGCTGAAGCTAAAGGCTTAAAAGGTTGGGTTGTTACAATTAAACATGCTTTACGTAATGCGTTAATTCCAATTATTACAATTGCAGGATCTGATTTAGGAAACATCTTAACAGGATCTGTCTTAGTAGAATCTGTATTTTCAATTCCGGGAATTGGAAAAATGTTAGTAGATAGTATTAATACACGTGATTTACCAATCGTCCAAGGTGGCGTGATGTATATTGCGGTTATTTGTGTCATTATGTATTTAGTAGTTGATTTACTTTATACAGTAGTCGACCCAAGAATTCGTTTAGGAAAGGAGTCATCATAAAATGTTTAAAAAGAAAAAAGATCAAACATATCAAAGTTATTGGTCAATCAGTTGGAACATTTTCAAGAAAAATAAAGTAGCAATGGTATGTTTGTTCATCGTTATTCTTTTATGCTTAATTGCTTTATTTGCACCATTGATTGCTCCTTATGATCCAAACAAACAAGTTCTTACAGATCGTTTAATGAAACCTTGCGGACAACATTGGTTTGGTACAGATGATTTAGGAAGAGATATTTTTTCAAGAATTATTTATGGATGCCGTGTTTCTTTAAGTGTTGGTATCATTTCACAAATTATTGCGACAGTTATTGGGTATACGATGGGTGTTTGTGCCGGATATTTTGGTGGAAAAGTAGATTCTGTTATTTCATTTTTAATTCAAGTATTTTCATCTTTTCCATTCTTATTATTTGCGATGGCTATCATGTTCGTTTTAGGACCAGGTTTAATTAACCTTTACTTAGCGCTTGGCCTTTTAGGTTGGGCTTCAACAGCCAGACTTATCCGTGGGGATGTTATGCGTCTTAAAAAGATGGAATACATCGATGCATGTAAAGTCAGCGGTGGAAATAGTTTTAGAATTATTATGAAACATTTATTACCTAACTGTTTATCAACATTAATCGTTACTGTAACATTAGGTATTCCAAATGCAATTATGTCAGAAGCATCATTAAGCTTTTTAGGTTTAGGTGTTAAAGCACCAATGGCAAGCTGGGGTTCAATGATTAGTTTTTCACAACCATATATTCGTAGTGCAACATACTATTCAGTAATTCCAGGGTTAGCTATTATTATTACAGTATTAGCGTTCAATATGTTAGGTGATGGATTAAGAGATGCGCTTGATCCAAAATTAAGATCGTAAAAAGGGGAAAAGATATGAGTGAAAATAAAGAATTATTAGAAGTCAAAGATCTTGGTATTACCTTCTTTACAGATCGTGGAGCGCTTCCTGCTGTACAAGAAGTAAGTTTTAATATCAAACCAGGAGAAACTTTAGGAGTTGTTGGAGAATCTGGTTGTGGTAAAAGTATGACAGCTTTATCATTAATGCAATTAATACCATCTCCTCCAGGTAAAATTACTGCTGGTGAAATTATGTATAAAGGAGAAGATTTATTAAAGAAATCTCCTAAAGAAATGAGAGATATTCGTGGTAAAGAAATCTCAATGATTTTCCAAGAGCCAATGACATCTTTAAATCCAGTTATTACTGTTGGAAAACAAATTATGGAAGCTGTTTTAACTCATGAAAAAATGAGTAAACAAGAAGCTAAAGAACGTGCTTTAGAAATGATTAAACTTGTAGGTATTCCAATGCCTGAAAAAGTATTTGCTTCTTGTCCCCATCAATTGTCTGGTGGGATGAGACAAAGAATCATGATTGCGATGGCACTTTCATGTAATCCATCATTATTGATTTGTGATGAACCTACAACAGCATTAGATGTGACTATTCAAGCACAAATCTTAAAATTAATTAATAAAATGAAAAAAGAATTAAATACAGCCGTATTATTAATTACACATGATATGGGTGTTATTTCAGAAATGGCAGATAATGTAATCGTTATGTATGCAGGTAAGATCGTAGAATATACAAATGTAGAAGATTTATTTAAAAATCCTTTACATCCTTATACTATTGGTCTAAGAAGATCAATCCCTGATATCGATAGCGATGATCAAGAAGAATTGGAAGTTATTCCTGGTTCTGTACCAATGCTTTATGAACTTCCAAAAGGATGTTTCTTCGCACCACGTTGTAAACATGCTAAAGAAATCTGTCATCAAGAATGTCCAGCAATGATGGAACATGGTGAAAACCATTTAGTTCGTTGTTGGAAATATCATGAAAGATGGAATAAGGAGGATGTAGAAAATGGAAAATAATCAAGACGTTTTATTAAAAGTAGAACACTTAAAGAAATATTATTCTATTAAATCATCTTCTTTAAGAGGTAAAAAAAGCGTTGTTAAAGCGGTAGATGATATTAGCTTTGATGTTAAAATAGGAGAAACTTTTGGGATTGTTGGTGAATCAGGATGTGGTAAATCAACAATGGGTAAAAGTGTAATCCGTCTAATTGAACCAACTGAAGGAAAGGTTATCTTAGATGGTCAAGATTTTACAAGCTTAAAAGGTAAAGAATTACAAGAAGCACGTGATAAAATCAAATTGATTTTCCAAGATCCTTATGCTTCTTTAAATCCACGTATGACAGTTAAAGATATTATTGCTGAACCAATTGATATCGCTAAATGTTATAAAACAAAAGAAGAACGTGATGCACGTGTTGTGGAAGTTATGAAACAAGTTGGTTTAAACTTAGATTACATGTATCGTTATCCTCATGAATTTTCAGGAGGACAAAGACAACGTATTGGGATTGCCCGTGCAATTGCTTTACAACCAAAATTGATTATTTGTGATGAACCTGTTTCAGCATTAGATGTTTCAATTCAAGCAAAAATCATTAACTTATTAAATGAATTACAAGAAAAAATGGGTATTGCTTATATCTTCATTTCCCATGACTTAAGTGTTGTAAAACATATTGCTGATAGAGTAGGGGTTATGTATTTAGGTAATATGATGGAAATGGCTGATACAGAATCACTTTATGCCAAACCATTACATCCTTATACTCAAGCATTATTTTCAGCAATTCCAAGAATCGGAAAAGAAAGAATTGAAGATAAACAAATCTTAGGTGGCGATGTGCCAAGTCCAGCCAACCCACCAAAAGGATGTCGTTTCTGTACAAGATGTCCGAAAGTAATGGATATTTGTAAAACAGATAGACCCGATTTTAAAGAAGTAGAACCAGGTCATTTCTGCGCATGTCATTTATATGATAAAAAGTAAAAGGGGTATTATAAAATGGAAATGAATATTAACAAAAATGAATTAGTTGAATTATGTAAAGAATTTATTGATGTACCAAGTCCAGTTAGTTATTATGAAGAAGTTTTCCCTTTATTAGAAAAAAAAGCTGCTGAATTTGGATTAGAAGTAACTTATGATCGTAAAAGAACAGCTTACATTACTTTAGAAGGAGAAGATAATTCTAAAACAGTATGTTTGGGTGCTCACTTAGATACAATTGGTTTAGTTGTTCGTCATATTGATGATAACGGTCATTTAATTGTAAGACAATTAGGTGGTGTTAACTACCATAGTATGGAAGGTGAAGGTGTTACTCTTATTACAAGAGATGGACGCAAATATAGAGGTATGGTTATTTGTAAAGCTCACTCAGTTCATGTATTTGAAGATGCTAGAACAATGCCAAGAGATGAAGATCATATGGAAGTTATCTTACATGAAGATGTTCATTCTAAAGAAGAAGTTATGGCTTTAGGTATTGATCATGGTGATGTGATCTCTGTAGATCCTCATTTCGAATATACACCATCAGGATATGTTGTTTCACGTTATATTGATGATAAAGCTGCAGTTGCTGCATTAATCGAAATGATGGCTTACTTCAAAAGAAATAACTTAAAACCAAAATATCGTACATTATTAGCTTTCCCAATTTATGAAGAAATCGGACATGGTGGAGCTTATGTACCAGAAGAAGTAGAAGAATATGTTGCTTTAGATATCGGATTAATTGGACCGGATTATCATGCTGATGAAAAAACAGTAAGTATCTGTGCTAAAGATAATTATTCTCCATATGATAGAGAACTTACTACAAGAATTATCAACCAAGCTAAAAAAACAAACTTAAATTATTGTGTTGATGTTTTCTTCCATTATGGAACAGACGCTAATGCTGCAATTCGTGCAGGTAATAATGTTTATGCTGCAGCATTTGGTATGGCTGTGATCAATTCACATGGTAAAGAACGTTGTCATATCGATTCAATCGTAGATACAACTAAACTTGCGATTGCATATGCCTTAGATTTATAAAAAGTTGGAGCTTTTGCTCCCTTTTTAAATGATTGATAACTGTATACAATATACAATTTTAATGGAATATACGTAAAAAAATCCCTTTATTTACTTAGAATGTATTTACAATATTACACATGGAATGTATAATTGTATACAATCGTAATAAGGGGGACGTAGAATAATGAATTTAGCGTATAAAATCTTAAGTACTAAACTTAAAAGTGGTGAGTTAGTCGCTGGTCAACAAATAGGGATTCAAATTGATCAAACATTAACTCAAGATTCAACAGGGACAATGGCTTATTTACAATTAGAGGCAATGGGAATTGAACATGTAGCGGTTGAAAAGGCAGTTGCATATATTGATCATAATATGTTACAAACAGGTTTTGAAAATATGGATGATCATGAGTTTATTCGTAGTGTAGCAAAAAAACACGGAATTACTTTTTCTAAACCAGGAAATGGTGTTTGCCATCAATTGCAATTAGAAAACTTTGCAAAACCTGGTAAAACATTAGTAGGATCAGATTCACATACACCAACATGTGGTGCGATGGGAATGATTGCTATTGGGGCAGGAGGATTAGATGTCGCTGTAGCAATGGCAACAGGTACATATTATTTACAATGTCCAAGTGTTGTTAGAGTGAATTTAGTAGGTAAAAAAGCAAAATGGGCTTCGGCTAAAGATGTTATTTTATATATTTTACAACAATTATCTGTCAAAGGTGGAGTTAATAAGATTATTGAATACACTGGAGAAGGTTTAAAAGAATTATCATTAACAGATCGTGCAACTATTTGTAATATGGGGGCTGAATTAGGGGCAACGACTTCTGTCTTTCCAACAGATGAAATTACTAAAGAATACTTAATTCAACAAGGAAGAGAAGAAGATTATGTTGAATTAAAAGCGGATGAAGATGCTACATATGATGAAGAAATCACCGTTGATTTATCAAAATTAGTACCATTAACTGCTAAACCACATAGTCCAGATGCAGTTGTACCAGTAAGTGAATTAAGAGGAATGAAAATCAATCAAGTAGTGATTGGTTCATGTACAAACTCATCACTTCCTGATATGTTAAAAGCTGCAAAAATCTTAAAAGGAAGAAGAGTAGCAACTCATGTATCACTTGTTATTGCTCCAGGTTCTTCTAGTATTCTAGCAATGCTTTCTAAATGTGGAGCTTTAGCGGATATGATTGCCTCTGGGGCAAGAATTCTTGAATGTGGTTGTGGACCATGCATCGGCATGGGGCAAGCACCACTTTCTAAAGGTGTTTCTTTAAGAACTATCAACCGTAACTTTAAAGGACGTTCAGGAACAAATGATGCTAGTGTTTATTTAGTATCACCTGAAGTTGCTGCTTTAAGTGCAATCAAAGGATATTTAACAGATGAATTTGAAGATGATATGTATTTAGACGATATTGAAAATACACCATTTGTGAAGAATAAGAATTTCTTTATTGATGAATATGATCCTCAAAATGAAGTTTATATGGGACCAAATATTAAACCAGTTCCTCGAGGAGATAAATTACCAGATACATTTAAAGGTAAAGTATGTTTAAAAGTAGGAGATAATATTTCTACAGACCACATTGTGCCATCTGATTCTAAATTACTCCCATATAGAAGTAATGTGCCACATCTTGCTAAATTCTCTTTCTGTAAAGTAGATGATCAATTCTATAATAGATGCATTGAAAATGGTGGAGGATTTATTGTTGGTGGAGATAACTACGGTCAAGGTTCTTCACGTGAACATGCAGCCCTTGTTCCTAATTATTTAAAGATCAAAGCAATTTTTGCTATTTCATTTGCAAGAATTCATCGTTCGAACTTAATTAATAATGGTATTTTACCACTTGTTATTAATCAAAAAGATTACGATTTCTTTAATGATCAAGATGAATATGAATTAATTAATTTATTAGATAGTGTTGAAAACAATAAAGATATTACTGTTATCAATAAAACAAATAATCAAACAATTACCGCAAAATTAAAATTATCACCAAGAGAAAAAACAATGATTCAATATGGTGGTCTATTAAATGCAATTAAAGAATTAGGAGGTGACTTTTAATGAAAGCAGTATTAATTCCAGGTGATGGAATCGGAAAAGAAATTTCACAAAGTGTTGTTGACATTACAAAAGCTATGAATTTAGATATTGAATGGGTAGAATATCAAGCTGGTGCAGAATATGCTGCTAAAACAAAAGAAGTCTTTGAACCAGGACTTGTAGATGCTATTAAAGAATATAAATGGGCATTAAAAGGTCCAACAGCAACACCTATTGGTACAGGATTTAGAAGTGTCAATGTTGCTTTAAGACAAAAATTTGCAACTTATGCCAATGTAAGACCAATTCGTTCTTTTAAAGGAATTGATTCTAAATATGAAAATATTGATTTAGTCATGATTCGTGAAAATACGGAAGATCTTTATAAAGGAATTGAATATATGGTGGGTGATGATGTTGCGCATGGTATTAAATTAATTACTAGAGAAGCCAGTGAAAAGATTTGTCGTTATTCTTTTGAATATGCAAAAGCAAATGGTAGAAAAAAAGTCACGGCCATTCATAAAGCGAATATTATGAAATTTACAGATGGATTATTCTTAGAATGTTTTAGAAATGTAGGTAAAGATTATCCAGAAATCGAAAAACAAGAAGTAATCATTGATAATATGTGTATGCAGCTTGTTTTAAGACCAGAAACATTTGATGTATTGGTTGCTCCTAATTTATATGGAGATATTGTTTCTGATTTATGTGCAGGTTTAGTAGGTGGATTAGGATTTGCTCCTAGTGGAAATATTGGAGATGAATACCGTATTTATGAAGCTGTTCATGGTAGTGCTCCTGATATTGCAGGAAAAGGAATTGCCAATCCAAGTGCATTGCTTTTAGCGTTTGCTTTAATGTTAGAAGCCTTAGGACAAAATGATCAAGCAAATAGGCTACGTGATGCACTTTCAAAAGTCGTAGAAGAGGGAAAAATTGTAACGCGTGATATTGGTGGACATGCTTCTACAAAGGAATTCACGCAAGCAATTATAGATAGGTTATAGTATGAAAAAAAATATTTTAGAAAATGCAGGACATGGTTCCTTAGGACATCGCATCTTTTGTATTTTAAGAGATAAGATTTTAAATGAAGAATATGAAAAAGGACAAAAATTAAATGAAGTTGTTCTTTCTAAAGAACTAAATATTTCTAGAACACCTATTAGAGAAGCTTTAAAACAATTAGAGTTAGAAGGATTAGTTAAAAGTATTCCTAATAAAGGAGTTTATGTATTAGGTTTTTCATCAAGAGATATTGATGATATGTTAGAAATTCGTGTTGTTTTAGAAAGTTTATCTGTACAACTTGCTATTGATCGTATTACTCAAGAAGAATTAGATAGAATTAAAGAAATCTATGATTTATTAGAATTCTATGCTGAAAAAAATGATCAAGAAAGATTTACAGAAGTAAACATTGATTTCCATGAAGCTATTTATAGAGCAACTCATTCACAATATTTTGAACAATTATTGTCAGATATTAACTATTATATTCATGTTACTTCCAGACATTCAATTAAACAACCAAATCGTTTAATTGAAGCAGCACAAGAACATAAAGAAATTTATGAAGCGATTGTAAAGAAAGATAAAGCACTAGCAAAAGCAAATGTAGAAAAACATATTAGAAAAACACAATCTTTAGTAAGAAATTACTATGATGAAAAAGATGAAACGCAAGAGTAATGATTCTTGTGTTTTTCTTTTTAGTAAAGTGCTATAATAAAAAACGAATTGGGGGAGAATTATGGAAAGAAAAGAGTTTTCAATTGCTCGTTTTTTAAGCTCTAAAAGTCGTTTTGATAATATTGTTTTATTAGAAGGATTTATTGTAGGTATTTTAGCGGGTATTGTGGGTGTTGTTTATAGATTGTTGCTTTCTTATGGAGAAATGATGGCTTATTTTGTAGTGGATTATATCAAAAATAACCCACTTCATT
>SKEO01001599.1_pt1 | contig 13621 bp, 12 predicted proteins | sample 4826801 | NCBI WGS metagenome assembly SKEO01 (sample SAMN11008807, study PRJNA524170) | human gut metagenome | biome: Human fecal sample; material: Feces; isolation source: fecal sample from pouch patient p3 | host: Homo sapiens | place: Israel: Tel-Aviv | collected 2016-02-25 | reverse complement strand
TTTCTAAATGACTGCGGTATCACGTTATCATTTAGAAAACCATAAAACCTCGCTTCGCTCGAAAAAACCTTACAACCGGCCTTCGGCCGTGGAAATGCACCCCCTTTGGTGCCTTCGGCACCGCCTTTCCCCCCAGAGGGGGCACTGGTCCGATGGACCTATCATTAGTATTCAATGCCATTGCATGACATTGTTTGGCCCATCGGGCCATCTCCCCCTCCGGGGGAGAACTAAAGAGGGGGTGCATTTCTCGAGCGCAGCGAGGTTGGCTTGTTTTCCCTCGGCCATCAGGCCGGTTGTACGCTTTTCTAAATGACTGCGGTATCACGTTGTCATTTAGAAAACCATAAAACCTCGCTTCGCTCGAAAAAAACATGCAAACCGGCCTTACGGCCGATGGAAATGCACCCCCTTTGGTGCCTTCGGCACCACCTTTCCCCCGGAGGGGGCACTGGTCCGATGGACCTATCATTGTCTGATAAAGCTATATTTAAAAATACTTCCCAGGAAAATAGGTCGGGTTCTTATACTCCCCGATCCATGCATCATACGTTTCCCCATCGATACCGAGATTTCTCTTGCACCAAGCTTTCCAATTTTCACCATACTTCTTATCTTTCAAGATGGCGTCCATCGTCCAGTCGGAATGCTTGGCAAGGATCCATGTCACTTTCACATAATGCATGGGGTAGCCCTGTCTCATGTAGCGCATCCCGACCTTCTTCGGGATGCCCCACCAACGTTCGAGATTCACGGCTTTGAGCTCGAGGTCTTTCTGGTAGGCCTTTTCTCCCACCGCACCGATCAGTACTTCCACGCGCTGCCACGGTTCATCTTTCTTCAGTGCGAGGATATCTTTCACCGGTTTTCCGGAAACATAAGAGAGCTTCGCCGCGCGTTCCAGTTCGCGGAAGCTCGTCCCGCTATCAATCAGGCTCTTCGTCTCTTCCGGAGTGACGAAATATTTCTGGGAGAGGACAGTCTGCATCTCTTCCATGGTCAGTTGAGGCCGGCGCGGCGGCCGTTTCTGCTGTTGCTCCTGCTTTGTCCCATCCGCCGCATAGACGGGCTCGACAATGGCAAGCGGCATAGTCAGAAGGAGAGCAGAGAGCGCGAGAATTTGGATCTTTTTCATTTGGTTTTCTCCTGTAGATATGGTGAAAGTGCGCCTGCGAAAGCAGGCGCACTTTTCGCGCATACAGAGTGATTGAGTTTGAAATTAGAAGGTGTACTTTGCACCGACCAGTACGCTGCGTCCCGGCATTGCAGAGGAACCGATGCCGTTCCAAGAGTTGTAGGACGTTTCGTATCCTTCATTGGTCAAGTTATTGATCAGGAGGTATACGTTCATATTTGGGGTCAGCTGGTAGTTGACATTCCAATCCAGTACAAGGAATCGTCTATTGGTAAAAGCGTGTTCACTGCAGCCAGTATACCAGTTTGTCAGTAAGCCAGTGTACAGTTTGCCATTTTCATAAGAGAGATTCAGTGAATAATGGTTCTGTGGACGAAGGCTGTTGATGGCAGTATTGATATCGCTTTCATTTGCATATCCCCAGCTGTCATCGAGAATCCAGCCCGGTTTCGCTTTCCATTTATCCTTCATATGGGAATAAGAAGCAGACAATGTCAAGTGATCGTTAAACTGATGATCTACCGTGAAATTGAGAGACTGCTTATCTTCCTTGGCATTTACCGCTGTACTTACCGGCTTCTGCTGCGCTTCATCCCAAATCGGAAGGGTAGCAATGGCATTCGTCATCTTGGTGATATCGTAATGAACAGCCAGCGTCGTTTTATCAGAGAGCTCTTTACGTACGCCGAATGTCCATGCATTGCCTTCTTCATCTTTCAATGGCGTTTTAAATACGCCGTCAACCGCGGAATAATCTCCTTCACGAAGTGGACGGAATACCTTCGTCCATCCCGCATACATGCTGGTGGAGTCATTAAACATATATTCCGTATTGATCGTGTAGTTCAGATCATGGGTATCGCCTTTACCCTGTGTGTTGCCTGTAGAGTGTTCAAAAGAACTATACTTGGCGTAACGAATGGCCGGTGTAAAATCCCATTTATCGGTCAGATGGATTTTGTCCTGAACATATGCCTGCAATGTTTTTCTCTGAACATAAGAACTTTTTTCAACACCGTTATTAATGCTTCTGGAGTAATTTCTTGCTTTATCATAGGTTACACTAGCGATCACGTCGTGAATACCAAGTGATTTAGCCAGCTGCAGCTGAATCCCCTTATTCTGTTCATCCTGCCATCTCGTTGGCTCACCAGCTTTACCCTCTGTCAATTCCAGCCAGCGGTCAAAGGCTTTCTGATCTCCGCTTCCCGGGAATGGAGCCAAATTATCAGCAATCCACTTGTTCAGCTGCTCACTGGTCGCTCCTGTCGGGAAAGCGTTTTCGTAATCCGCGCTTGCCTTCCTGCTGTCTTTATCTACATACCACTGAAATTTATCTCGGTGCATATAACGATGTCTCTGTGAATACAAACGAATGAAGCTGTCCATGCCATTATCTTTATTGAAGGTATAGGTTACATCGACATCATTGTTATTAAATTTACTGAAGGAATTATACAAAGCTCCGTCTAGCGCATATAAATTGTGATAACCTGGATTCTTCTTATCCCCGCTTAATTTCGTGTAGCCTGGGATCTTTTGACCATCTTTGTCTAGGATATAATAAAAATCCTTCCCATCCTTTCTCTTGCCACCGTATTCATATTGGGTGCCATCTGACTTCTTCTCGGTTGTGTATTTATATGCTATCAACTTATTATCTTTATCCAGCGTGCCTACAGTCGCATCAAAAATGATTCGATTCCAGTCATTCTGGTTCCAGTATCTCATACTTGGTGTAGCGATCGGGTAACCGTCTTTCCCATCCTTGTGATTATAAGCAATTTTCAAGGAATGATTAGCATCGAAATCTTTATCGATTCGAATGTTAACGCCATCCTCTTTCCAGCGAGAGCCACCCAAGGTCCCTGTTTCTCCAGTGAAACCGTCTTTGTACTTGGTATCGCCGGACATGTTTCGGTTGGCAGAAATGAAATAGTGCAGAGACTTATCATCGCCCTTTGTTCCCGAAACGCTGACTGCATAATTGTGCTGATGCCAAGAGCCGGTAGACACATCAACTGTAGCAGTAGAATCATCACCACCTTTTCTAGTGATAATGTTAATGACACCCCCAGTAGCATCTGCGCCATATACGGATGCACCAGGTCCTTTAATCACTTCAATTTTATCGACATTTTCCATATTGGTGACCTGATTCAGGTTCACCCCTGTGGATTTTGTCCCACTTGCACTATAATCTCCTACACGTGTACTTGCCGCATTATCTACACGACGACCATCGACACAAACAATAACGCGGGTATCCCCGTTAATGGATACGCCATTGTTATAGAATTCGTATCCATATTCCCCGCCGCGATACCCCGGGTTCTGGAACGTAACGCCAGGAATACGCTTAATCGCTTCCGTCAGATCCGTATAGTGACGCTTCTCGATCTCTTCTCTCGTGATGACCTTCACATCACCGCCGGTACGATAGTACGACTGCTCGGTAATGGTATCGCCGAATTTATTCTTTGTCTTATCTGCCTCGACGACAACGGCATCGAGCGTATACATATTTAAATTTTCATCGAATGCAGCATGAATCAGAGTACCCCCCCCGATTGTCAACATCGATGCTGCCATTAAGGTAAGTAATGCTTTTCTTTTCATCATCAATTTCCCTCTCGCTGCTTACCAGCGTTTTCCTGTAATGTAGGTGAATGTATAATCCTCAGTCGCGACCCAATCCTTCCAAGTATCTTCAAAATGCCCCAGATTGAAAGTCACAGTTCTTGTGCCACCGGCTGAAATCTTGACCAGCGGCATTTTGGTCGGCATAGCGACGTACTGATACTTGCTGCCATCCGCGCGTGTGAAGGTGATCTCGGTCACAAACTGATTGATTTTCGTGATACTGAGATCCTTTCTCTTATTCGTGAATGTCCCACGCAGGCAGAGGTCGCCCTTGTCGATCCACGCCTTCTCTGCTCGCCATTCCAATATCATCGTATCCGATGATTGCATCGCCGCCGATGCATGTGCAAACGGCAGGAAACAAAGCCCGAACAGAAACAAACAGGCTAAAAATAATTTCTTCATCTCTCCCTCCTTTCTCAAGACTCCAAAGAAACAGACATCTATTCCTCGCCCCCGCCCGTCTGTCCGTGTTTCGACGGCAGGAGCGATAGAATACGCTTTGAACCGGCTAACCGCAAGCTCATCACTTTGAAAATGATCATAATGATGATTTTAATGTTACATGATTAGCGCTCATTTTTCAAGCATTTTTCTTAATTTATGCGTTATGTATAGAAATATATGCTTTATCATCTCTCATATTTTCGATAGATAACGCCAGCATTCTATCATTTCCAGCCAAGCCTACGTCTTCGCGCGTGCAATATCGCTCCATCGGACCATTTCCCTTTCCTCTTGACAATCCAACCTTGATAGAGTATTCTTTCTCTGACAGAACAAGGGAGACGCTGGTCAAGTCGCAGAGTCTGATGGGATCAATGCTTCCCCTGTGAGATCCGTCCATGCTCTATGGATATCCCAAAGGGAGTCTGAAAGAAATCAGGACGGCAGCATGAATCCTCAGCCATTCGAGCAGTATCAGCTGAACTGTATCGAGGAAAGGCCATCGGGCGCTCTATGATCTCACCGTCTGTCAAACTTTAATATCGCTTGGATTTTTATAACCGAGACGAATGCAGAGATTTCAAATCAGAATGCATCCCTCTGGGATGTATTTTTAATTTGCCTTCCTGCCAAGCTGGTATTGCTGGCAAGGGCTGGTTTCTGAAACCGCATTCATTTAGGGTGCGGTTTTTTTGATGGAAAGATCCGCACTCACCCAAGCATTCGACGGGAAGCCCTGCTTCCGGGAAGGAATCTACTATGAAAGTCATCCACACCATCAAAGAACTGAAAGAATACGTCCACCAGTGCAAGAAGGATGGGAAATCCATCGGTCTTGTAACCACCATGGGGGCGCTTCATGAAGGACATGCATCCCTGATTCAGGCCGCTCGCAAGGAAAATGATTTTGTCATCACTTCTGTCTTTGTGAATCCGACCCAGTTCGGACCGAACGAAGACTACGAAGCATACCCGAGAACGCTCGAAGCCGATGCGAAGGTCGCAGAAGCCGCCGGCGCAGATCTTCTCTTCGCTCCGTCTCCCGCTGAAATGTATCCGCATAAGGATATGACCTGGGTGGAAGTCACCGGCCCGATCACGAAGGTCCTCTGCGGACGCACACGCCCGATCCATTTCCGCGGCGTAGCGACTGTCTGCACGAAATTCTTCAATCTGACGGAATGCGACCGTGCTTACTATGGCCTGAAGGATGCTCAGCAGACGCAGGTACTTCAGCGCATGGTGGAAGACCTCTTCATGAATGTGGAGCTCCGCCTGATGCCGATCGTCCGTGAAGCGGACGGCCTTGCAAAGTCATCCCGAAATGTTTATCTTTCCAAGGAAGAGCGCACCGCAGCACTCGTCCTCTCCAGAAGCCTGAAACATGCGAAAGAGACCTTTGAAGCCGGTGAAATGAATAAGCAGAAGCTGATCGATCAGGTGACGAAGGAGATCGAAGCCGAACCGATGAGCGATATCGACTACGTAGAAATGTATGGCATGCCGGGTCTTCCGGAAGTGGAAGAAACCATCACAGGAAAAGCGCTCTTAGCAGTGGCTGTAAAATTCGGCAAGACAAGACTCATTGATAATGTAGTACTGGAGGCAGAATAATGACCTATACCATGATGCACGGCAAAATCCACCGCGCCACTGTAACTGAAGCAAATCTGGAATATATGGGAAGCATTACCATCGACGAAGACCTCATGGATGCCGCCGGCATTCTTCCTGGCGAAAGAGTGCAGATCTGCAATAACAACAACGGTGCCCGCCTGGAAACCTATACCATTCCCGGCAAACGGGGGAGCGGCGTCGTCTGTTTGAACGGTGCTGCCGCCCGCTGCACCGCCATCGGGGACGTGGTCATCATCATTGCCTACGCCCAGATTGATGAAAAAGAAGCCCGCGCTCTGGTCCCCAAAGTGGTGATGGTAGACGAAAAGAACCACCCCCTGAAAACCAGAGGCCCTGAAAAAGAAAGAGAAATCGGCTGATAGCTGTTCTCTACATTCCTTCCGGCCCTTCCGTGAAGGATGCTCCCGGAAGGAAATATGTCCACAAAGGAGTTTCCTATGCTCAATCAAATCATTCGTATTTGTACCAAGTACATGTCTATCGGCGTCGTGCTGGCAGGCATCTTCAGCATTTTCTGGCCGGAGGTGATGAAGCCCTTCGCTCCGAAGATCCCGACGCTGCTCGGTATCATTATGTTCGGCATGGGTATGAGCCTCACCCCCAGTGATTTCAGGAATGTATTCAAACAGCCGAAAAATGTAGCGATCGGCACGGTGCTGCAGTTCGTCATCATGCCGGCGACTGCCTTTGCGCTGATCCATCTCTTCGCCCTTCCGCCGGAAATCGCGATCGGCGTCGTCCTTGTCGGCTGCTGCCCCGGCGGCACGGCTTCGAATGTCATTTCCTACATCGCCAAAGCCGACGTCGCTCTTTCTGTGTCCATGACGATGGTGAATACCATCCTTGCGCCATTTGTCACGCCTTTCCTCGTATGGCTCATCGCTGGCGCCTGGGTCGATATCGACTTCATGTCCATGATGATGTCCATCGTGAAGATGGTACTCCTGCCGCTCCTTATCGGTGTCGGTATCAACTATTTCTTCCCGCGTCAGGTGAAGAAGGTAAATACGATCATGCCGATGTTCTCCGCATTGGTCGTCATCATCACTGTCGCCTGCGTGGTCTCCCTCTCCGGCCGCACCATCCTTGACAACGGCCTTGTGATCCTCGCCGTCGTCATCCTGCATAACCTCTGCGGCATGCTGCTCGGCCATGTCTGCGCCCGCCGCTTCGGTCTCAATAAGGCACAGACCCGCGCTATGACCATCGAGGTCGGCATGCAGAATTCCGGTCTGGCTTCCACGCTGGCTCTCATGTACTTCACAGCGGCCGGCGGCATCGCGGGCGCCATTTTCTCCGTCTGGCACAATGTGTCCGGCTCCCTCTTCGCCTCCTACTGTGTGGGCAAGGATGAAGAAGCGGAGAAGGATGCGAAGATTTCTTCTGCTGTCAAATTGAAATAGTTTACCGCACGCAAAAAGAGATTCCGAAATAATCGGAATCTCTTTTTGCGTGATCATATTTCTGCTTTACTTCTTATTCTGAAAACAATTTATTGTCCTTCAATCCAATAAGCAAATCCCCTAACATATTTCCCGCTAAGTCAGGATGTAAACCATAGTGAGAATTCATTTCACTCACAATCTCAACATTTCTAAATCCTTTCTTTAGCAAGTTCAGGATATAAGCCGTTTCTTTATTTACAACATAGACATCTTCTCCACCATTTTTAAAAATCGCCAATTGCGTACCACTCATTTCTACAATTTCATAATCAACCAGTAATCTGCTTTTCGTCATTCTTTTTCACCTGCTCTTCAAATAAACGATAATATCTCCCTTTCTTTTTCATAAGTTCTTCATGAGAGCCATTTTCTTGCACGCTTCCTTCATCAAGCACATAAATCTTGTCCGCTTTTCTAACAGAAGACAGCCGGTGCGAAATAATAATAACTACTTTGGTCCTTGATAATTCTCGTAACGTCTGTTGTACTATTTTCTCCGTTTCTGTATCCAACGCTGATGTAGCCTCATCAAAAATATAAATGCTCCCATTCTTCAACAAGGCCCTGGCTAAATTGATACGCTGCCGTTCACCACCAGACACCGTTGTTTCTAAGTTCCAAACCTTCTCTTTTTGTTCAAATCTTTTTTGCATTTCCTGAATGCCCGTTCGAGCAATCACTTTAGAAACATCTTCATCACTCACACTTTCAGGCGCTTCATATAAAATATTTTCACGTAAAGTTCTATGAAATAGCGGCGCGTCTTGTGGGATATACGAAATTAGAGATCTCATCGACTGTCCGTTTATCTGGTTTACATCATTTCCATTCCATAGAATTTTCCCTTCCTCCACTTGATAAAGTCCAAGCAAAAGCTTGATAATAGTTGACTTTCCTGCTCCACTTTTCCCTACAATAGCGGTGATTTCCCCTGGTTTAAATGACATGGAAACGCCTTGGAGTATACGCTGATTGTTATAGCTGAATTTTACATTTTGCAGCTCAATTTTCCCTCTACTCTCCATCTGCCCCTTTTCATCATCAGATGTCTTTCTCTCGGGAATATGTCGTTTCAACTCATCGACTCGCTCCATGGCACCTTCCCCAATTTTGAACAAAGGTATTAAGGGAACTGCCCCTACAAAAGCACTGCTCAATTTTTTATAAAACAGCAGGAATGCGGTGATTTCCCCTATCGTCATCTTTCCGTAATACATCGATACTCCGCCTAGAACAATGATAATCATATAGCTGGCATCTTCTGACATACGCGTGAGCAATGAACGAATATAATTGATTTCGTCCCGTTTGTTCCAGGTACCATAATACTGTTTCAAGCATTCCTGAAAGCGCTGACTTTCTTCTTTTTCCTTTCCAGCTGCTTTAATAATCAAAATATTCTTCAAAACATCCTGTAGCTCACTCGAAGCAATAGCTCTTGCTTCATTATGCTCCTTATATAATTGTTTCAAGGGAAAATAAAAATTACTGAACAAATCCAGACATTTCAGCAGAACCGCACCAATTCCAAGCCATACATTTAAATAAAACATGCAGGATAAAATAACAAATGATTCTGCAATGGCTAAAAGTCCTTCCACTAAATGATGAGGCATCATTCCTTCTAAGTTGAAAACATCATCAGTTTGCCTTGCCATAAGGTAGCCAACAGAAAACTGGTTAAAAAATGCCAAAGGTGCTGATAAAATAGTCTGAAAAATTGAAAGTTGTATATTTTCCATTCCAGAGAGCATAGAGAATAAGCCGATCCGCATCTTCTCGTAACTTACTGCATATTTCAGAATAAAAATAGCGAGCCATAAAAGTCCAAGCTGCCAAATTTCTGTTTTGACTTCATTTGACAAGAGCGCGTCCATTATATGTCCAGCCAGCACGGGTTCCACTATATCTAAAACCATGTATATAATGCCTAATAGAGCCAAATAGAAAAAGAGTCGATAGGGATGCCTCAAATGCTGAACTATTTTCCTTATATTTCGGAATTTGGCTTCCATGGTCCCTCCACCATTCGTTTTAAAATATGTGCCCTATATCAATCTCTATTTGATGGTTTTCTCGAATTCCCATTCTCATACTTCAATTTAGGGTTACAAGATGAGCAGAATTTACGATAACAGCAGCGATCACAAACCGTTTCAATATCTATATTTTTCCCTCTCTCTTCAAACATTTTCCCAGCAACGTTCAAACCCAAGTTTTAAGACATTGTACTTATTTGATCAGTGTTTCCCTAAACATAGGAGGTAAAACGACAAGGACACCTCCTCTACCCGATCCGCAGCACACGTCTCCCCTCTTCCCAGCCGCTCAGGTGGCGGAGGAAGAAGCGGGCAATGATGCCGGTGATGAAGACGGAAATCAGCGTGCCCTCACGGACCCCTTCGACAGAGCCAAGCTCCAGATAGGAGAGGCAGATGGCGAGTGTCACGAGGATCCCATCGTTTGCGATCTTGACCTTGCCGAAGTCCAGGTGATAGGTGTCTGAAATGGTATAGACGAGTCCCTCTCCCGGAAGCTTCAGGACGTCTGCGATGCCCTGAAGTGCCACCCCCAGAGAAACCATGGACGCACCGAGTAAGAGAATGATGAGCTTTTGCCAGTAAGCATCCGGCGTGATGTTTCCGAAAGCCTGCATGCAGAGGTCGATGAAGGCCGCAAAAATCATCGTCATGGGCGCCTGCAGCAGCTGCACCTTCGGGAATTTCTTTTTCAATATCAGCATCTGTCCCAAAAGGAAGACCACATTGACCGCAAAGGTCGTCTCCCCGAACGTGAAGGGAAATGTCTCGCTCATGACATAGGGCAGACTGGAAATCGGAGAAGTCCCGAGAAAGCTTTTCACCACCAGCACGATGCCGGCAGATTGGATCCATAAAGCCACTAAAAAAAGTAGCCAACGGCTGACAACAGACATGCTATTCCTCCTTTATAGTATGTCCATTGTACGGCGAAGACCGCTCGGGTGTCAAATGATTTAGGGTGCAGGTTGATGGGTTCAAGGTTCAGGGTTAGCCCGCGGGGCGGGCCGCCCTTTGATTCCGTTTGAAAGCTTCGCTTGAATGAGAAATTAGAAATGAGAAATGCAAAATGGTGGTGCGGTGCGAAAAATAATGAAGCACCGCAGAATTTTGATAGCGCTTCGCGCGTATCGTCATCTCGAGCGAAGTCGAGAGATCTCTCCTGCAGAACGGTCAGCTTGCTAATTGCGCTGTTTCAACTACCGCTTGCTTCTAATCCCTAGCCACTCATCCCTGCTTTCAAACTTGTGGTGGCGGCTTCGCCGCGAATATATATAGGGCGATGCCCGAAAGTTTCTTGGCTGGCAGGTTTCCCTTTTAGATTTTTCAAACATCGACCGCCTGACCGCAAACAAAAAAGATTCCTCCGCTTCGGTCGGAATGACGATAAGAGATTACCGCTCCTCTAAAACTCCGCAACGCTTAGATCCTTCATTCCTAATTCGAGCAAAGATTTCATTCCCCATCAAGGGGCAGCACGCCCTCGGGACTAACCTTGAACCCTGAACCCTGAACCTCCCAATTATATCTCATCCTCGTCCTGAATATGCAGTTTCTTTCTCCAGTATCTCGAGTAGATCGCGCCGAGCGGATTGTGCGCAAGAAGTCTGTCTTTCACGACAAGAGATGTGACGGGGCCTACTGCATTCGAGGTGAAGATCGTGTCATGTCCCACGCAAAGGCCGCAGATGATATTGAGATCCACGCCTTTTTCTGCCAGGAACCTTGCCTGAAACTTCGGATTGCACATCGCTTCATGCTCCGCTTCCGGATGTACCTGCTTTAAGCCGAAGATTTTCTTCGCAAAGGAACAGTTCTTGCAGCAGAGGGAGTAGACCTCGAAACCCTGCTGTCGGAAGTATTTCACGATGTACCTGGCTTCTTCATGAAGACCGATGCAGAAGGCCAGTCCGAGCTTCTTATAGCCCATCCGTTTGGCAAATTCAGCGGTCTCCTGCAGGCGGCAGATGTCGCTGTAGTATGTCCCTTCGACATAGGCCGCCGCCTCCATGATTTTACGTTCTTCTTCGGTATAGGCCTTACGGATCTCCTCTTCTTTCACACCCGTACAATTCGCCCCACGGGTATAGCAGGCATGATGCGGGCAGTTTGCACAATCAGCTTTCATAATGGTTCCTCCTTTTGTTTTTACACCTGTCTCTATTATAGCGCAAAAAAGGAAGTTAGGGATTGGGGAGTGAATGGTAACTGGTGACTAGGGACTAGGGACTAGGGACTAGGGACTAGGGGGGGATGGAACGTCATCCACCATTCTCGCCACTTCCTTTGGAAGGGGCAGTCGAGCGCAGCGAGACGGGGTTGGTCGCGCGCTTGTTGAAAATACGGTTTCTCCGTGTCGTCATCCCAAGAAAACAACACCTGTGTGCTGCCTCTTTCTACTTTCGCGCGTCCTTTATCGGTCTGCAAGGAGGATTTCTCGACTTCGCTCGAAATGACGATACACATGAAACGGCTTCCACCATTGTTCTTTCTCTTCCTTTCCGATACAATAAAGAAAATCGATTTTCCACTTGTTGTAAAAGGAGACCGCCTATGATTTCTTTCCTGCTCTTGACGGCCATTGTAATCTTTGCCTGTGTGTTTTTGAACCGTGTCTCGGACAAGCTCGGCATCCCTGTGCTTCTCGCCTTTATCCTGCTCGGCATGTTTTTCGGTTCGGATGGTCCTATCAATATTGCTTTTGAAAACTACAACTTTGCGGAAGAGATCTGCTCGACCGCACTCATCTTCATCATGTTCTACGGTGGCTTCGGGACGAACTGGTCCATGGCAAAGCCTGTCGCCGCTCCTGCAATCGTGCTTTCGAGTGCGGGCGTCGTCGTGACAGCCCTTTTGACAGGCGGATTCATTCACTTCATTCTAGGCGAACCATGGCTCCTCAGCTTCCTCATGGGGTCGGTCATCGCCTCGACTGACGCTGCATCCGTCTTCTCCATCCTCCGTGCAAAAAGGCTGAATCTCAAGTATCACACCGCCTCGCTCCTGGAAGTAGAGAGCGGCAGTAACGATCCCGCCGCTTACATGATGACGATCATCTGCATTTCTCTCATGCATGGTTCCGCTGACTTTTGGGGGACGCTTACGCTTCTCGCAGCACAGATCGTTTTCGGGCTTGCCTTCGGCTTCGGTATCGCAGCCATCTCGAAGTGGGCGCTGAAAAAGACCGACTATCTCGCAGGCGGCTTCGACATGGTGCTTTTGACTGCCATCGCCATCTTCGCCTATGCCGCTCCTGCGATGCTGGATGGAAATGGCTACCTCTCCGCCTATATTGCCGGCATCATTTTAGGAAACAGTGATTTCCCCGGAAAGCGCTCGATCGTTCATTTCTTCAATGGCGCAACGAATCTCCTCTCCATGATGATCTTCTTCCTGCTGGGGCTTCTCTCCACGCCATCGAAGCTCCCTGAGATCGCATGGCCTGCCTTCCTCATCGCGCTCTTCCTGACCTTCGTAGCAAGGCCTCTCGGCGTCTTCGCTCTCCTTGCCCCTTTCAAGACACCCGCTGCCGCAAGCACTCTGATCTCCTTCGCAGGCCTTCGCGGGGCTTCCGCCATCGTCTTTGCCATCGTTGCTTATACGCAGGCGCCGGTGAATGACATCGTCTTCCATGTCACCTTCTTCATCGTTCTTCTTTCCATTCTATTTCAAGGCGCACTTCTGCCTCTCGCCGCAAAGAAGCTCTCTATGATCGATCAAGAGAGTGATGTCATGAAATCCTTCACCGACTACACGGAAGAGATGCCGGTGCAATTCATCCAGTTCACCCTACCCGCGGGGCATGCGTGGTGCGGGCAGGCACTCTCGGAGATCGCATTCCCTCCTGAGACGCTCGCCATCCTTCTTTCCCGTGGCACCGAGAAAATCATCCCGAATGGTAATACGAAGCTCTCCGCCGGAGATACGCTCGTCCTTTCCGCTTTGAGCGTTGCTCCTGTCACAGGTCTTGCTCTCTCAGAAATCCATGTCACGAAGAAGAGCCGCTATTACCAGAAGAGTCTCTCCTCTCTCCACCTCCCCCACGGACATCTTGTCGTCCTCATCCTAAGACAGGGAGAAGTCATCATCCCGAAAGGAGATACCGTACTCGAAGAGGGAGACGTGATGGTGATGAATGGGAGACGGTGAGAGTACAGGGTTCAGGGTTCAGGGTTCAGGGTTCAGGGTTCAGGAGGTGGTGGCGGCTTCGCCGCGATTATATATAAGGCGATGCCCGCAGAGGTGCAACTCTACGTAGTTGTCAGCATCCCATC
>SKEO01002252.1_pt1 | contig 13667 bp, 8 predicted proteins | sample 4826801 | NCBI WGS metagenome assembly SKEO01 (sample SAMN11008807, study PRJNA524170) | human gut metagenome | biome: Human fecal sample; material: Feces; isolation source: fecal sample from pouch patient p3 | host: Homo sapiens | place: Israel: Tel-Aviv | collected 2016-02-25 | reverse complement strand
ATCATATCCTACAGTTGATTCTTATTTACTATATGAAAAGTTTTCTGTCAATCAGCGATATTGAAACTATGCTAAAGCCATTGACACAGCATTTCTGGGATGAAAACAGTTCTCCTAATTTTACCGAAATTTATAGTAAGATTTTTTCATACGCAGATAATGGCATCAAACCGCTTGCAGACGATCTTCGCCATAAATTTGAGACTTCAAAGGAAACTTTTTCCTGCGATGATGATGAGCAAGATTCTTACCTGCAGCTATTTACGTTTCTGTGCATGACGATTTATGATATATACATGAAAAAACAGGTTGTAACAGGTGTCATTGATGAATTAAAAAGACGTCAGGATGCCTCTGATGAACGAGCAAAAGCTGCTGAAAAAGAAAAACGTGAAGAACGAAAGCGCAAATAAAAAAGAGCTACCGGCATACATTCTAGTATGTCAGTAGCTCTTTTATTATATCTTGATTATTCAGCGTCTGGCTTTTCAGCCTCTACGATTGCACTCTTCTGCATCGGGATACGGCAGTTCTTGTTGCTTCCGAATTCAACGATTACGTCTTCATCTGTAATATCAATAACAACTCCGTAAAAACCGCTTGTTGTAAGAACAGTATCTCCTACAGCCAGTTCAGATAACATCAGCTGTACTCTCTTCTGTTCCTTTTTCTGTGGTCTCATCAGTAACCACCAGAATCCTCCGATAATTACAACGTAAAACAAAATAAGTACGATTGGATTATTCATTTTTCTTTCCTCCTGCTAAAATAGACACTGTTACCATCATACACAATAATAGGACATTCATCAAGACATTTTAGAATTTTTTTATCTTAATCTTCTTTTTTTTCCATTTTTGCCAGTGTCTCTTTCTTAAACCTGGCATATCTTCCCTCTTCGATCGCCTCTCTGATGTCTTCCATAAGATGATTATAATAATATAAATTGTGGAGAACGCAAAGCCGCATTCCAAGCATCTCTTTTGCTTTCAGCAGATGACGGATATAAGCTCTGCTGTAATGGCGGCATGCCGGACACTGGCAGCCTTCCTCGATCGGGCGCGGATCCAATTCGTATTTCTGGTTGAACAAATTCATTTTTCCATGATTTGTATAAACGTGACCGTGACGTCCGTTCCGGCTCGGATATACACAGTCGAAGAAATCAACGCCGCGCTCTACACCCTCGAGAATATTGGCCGGTGTTCCGACACCCATCAGATATGTCGGTTTTTCTTTTGGCAGATACGGAACCACTTCATCGAGAATATGATACATCTCCTCGTGTGTCTCTCCTACCGCAAGACCGCCGACGGCATATCCGTCAAGATCCATCTCGGAAATCCGTTTTGCATGATCGATACGGATATCTTCATAGATTGCTCCCTGATTGATACCAAACAGCAGCTGGTGCTTGTTGATGGTATCCTCTCTCTGGTTCAGTTCCTGCATTTTATCCTTGCATCGCTGCAGCCATCTTGCCGTACGGTCCACGGAATTCTGCACATAACGGCGGTCTGCCACACTCGATGGGCACTCGTCGAAGGCCATCGCAATCGTGGATGCCAGGTTGGACTGAATCTGCATACTCTCCTCCGGTCCCATAAAGATCTTTCTTCCGTCTACGTGGGAGTGGAAATAAACTCCCTCCTCCTTGATTTTCCGAAGGCCTGCAAGAGAGAATACCTGGAATCCGCCGGAGTCGGTCAGGATCGGTTTATCCCAGACCATAAACTTGTGGAGTCCGCCCATCTTCTTTACGACCTCGTCGCCCGGACGCACGTGGAGGTGGTACGTGTTGGAGAGCTCTACCTGCGTGCCGATCTGCTGGAGATCCTCAGTGGAAACGGCTCCCTTGATCGCTGCCGCGGTTCCGACATTCATGAATACCGGCGTCTCGATATTGCCGTGCACGGTTTCCATGTGGGCGCGCTTCGCTCTTCCTTCCATTTTCAGAATTTTATACATAACGCTTTTCATCCTTTCTCATGATCCCTGCCGCCTGTTTTTCATGCAGGGTATACTATTTTTAGTATACAGGCAAAACCCGTTTTTGACAATGCCTGAATTTTCTTTTTTCTGCCTTTTTCCCTCCTGGTTTCTCCATTTTTCACAAGGACTTTATACTTTTTTCGTAAGACATCGCCCTTTTTCCAATTGTATTTCCTTATTTTTTGTCGTATAATGTGTTGAGATTGTTTCTTATTATAAAAGGAGTTTGATTCATGACTGATAAAAAATATACTCTCGGAATCGACATCGGTTCCACCACTGTTAAAATTGCGATCCTCGACGAAGAGAACCAGCTTCTCTTTGCCGATTACGAGCGCCATTTTGCAAACATTCAGGAAACCCTTGCCCACCTGCTCGGGGAAGCACACGAAAAGCTGGGCGAACTGACCCTGCAGCCGGTCATCACCGGTTCCGGCGGACTTGCGCTTGCCAACCACCTCGGCATCCCGTTCACGCAGGAAGTTATCGCGGTTTCCACTTCGTTAAAAGCACTCGCTCCGCAGACCGACGTTGCCATCGAGCTCGGCGGTGAGGATGCCAAGATCATCTATTTTGAGGGCGGCAATGTGGAGCAGCGTATGAACGGTATCTGCGCCGGCGGCACCGGTTCTTTCATCGACCAGATGGCTTCTCTTCTGCAGACCGATGCAACCGGACTCAACGAATACGCGAAGCATTACCAGGCGATTTATCCGATCGCAGCACGCTGCGGTGTATTCGCAAAAACCGATATCCAGCCGCTCATCAACGACGGTGCAACAAAAGAGGATCTTTCCGCTTCCATTTTCCAGGCAGTTGTCAACCAGACCATTTCCGGTCTTGCCTGCGGTAAACCGATCCGCGGCCACGTTGCCTTTCTCGGCGGCCCGCTGCACTTCCTCTCGGAATTAAAGACAGCATTCGTCCGTACCTTAAAGCTGGATGACGAGCATACAATCGTACCGGACAACTCCCACCTGTTTGCAGCCATCGGTTCTGCGATGAATGCAGACGGAAAAACCGAGATTTCCCTTCTCGCACTGAAAAAACGGCTCGAAGAGAAAGTTGCTATCGATTTTGAGGTTGCCCGTCTTGAGCCGCTGTTTAAAGATCAGGCCGAGTATGACGAATTTCTGGCGCGCCAGAGTGTCAACAACGTCGTGACCGCCGATCTTTCCACCTACGAAGGAAACTGCTATCTCGGTATTGATGCCGGTTCCACGACGACCAAAGCTGCACTCGTCGGCGAAGACGGTGCTCTTCTCTATTCCTTCTACAGCAACAACCACGGAAATCCGCTCGGCACATCGATCCGCGCGATCCAGGAGATCTACTCCAAACTGCCGGATTCCGCACAGATCGCCTGGTCCTGTTCGACCGGTTACGGCGAGGCGCTCATCAAAGCTGCACTGATGCTGGACGAGGGTGAGGTAGAGACGATTTCCCATTATTACGCTGCCGCATTCTTCGATCCGGAAGTCGACTGTATTCTCGACATCGGCGGCCAGGATATGAAGTGCATCAAGATCAAAAACGGCACCGTAGACAGCGTACAGCTGAACGAGGCATGTTCCTCCGGCTGCGGTTCCTTCATCGAGACGTTCGCGCAGTCCCTGAACTACAGCGTGCAGGATTTCGCGCATGAGGCGCTGTTTGCAAAACACCCGATCGATCTTGGTACCCGCTGTACCGTATTTATGAATTCCAAGGTAAAACAGGCGCAGAAAGAGGGCGCATCCGTCGCCGATATTTCTGCCGGACTTGCCTGCTCCGTTATTAAAAACGCATTATATAAGGTAATTAAAGTTTCGGATGCCACCGAGCTGGGACGCCACATCGTCGTACAGGGCGGTACGTTCTACAACGACGCTGTTCTCCGAAGCTTTGAGCGGATCGCCAACTGCGAAGCCATCCGCCCGGACATCGCCGGCATCATGGGTGCGTTCGGTGCGGCGCTGATCGCAAGAGAGCGCTACTCCGCCGATCAGGAGACCACGATGCTCTCCATTGAAAAGATCAACGAGCTGAAATATTCGACCACGATGGCAAACTGTAAGGGATGTACGAACAGCTGCCGTCTGACCATCAACAAATTCTCCGGCGGCCGTCAGTACATCAGCGGAAACCGCTGCGAGCGCGGTATCGGAAAAGAGAAAAACAAAGATCATATTCCGAACCTGTTCGAATACAAATACAAACGGATCTTCGGCTACCAGCCGCTGCCGCAGGATGAAGCGATCCGCGGAGAGGTCGGCATTCCGAGAGTCCTCAATATGTTTGAGAATTATCCGTTCTGGTACACCTTCTTTACGCAGCTGAAATACCGCGTGGTACTCTCTCCGACCTCGAGCCGCAAGATCTACGAGCTCGGTATTGAGTCGATTCCAAGTGAATCCGAGTGCTATCCGGCCAAACTGGCGCACGGCCATGTGACCTGGCTCTTACGCCACGGTGTGAAGTTCATCTTCTACCCGTGTATCCCGTACGAGCGCACCGAGTTCCCGGAAGCCATCAACCACTACAACTGCCCGATCGTTACCTCGTATGCGGAAAATATCAAAAACAACGTGGACGAGCTGCAGGACGATTCCATTACGTTCCGCAATCCGTTCCTTGCGTTTACGAGTGAAAAGGTGCTTGCCGATGGTCTTGTCAAAGAGTTCTCCGGTCTGCCGGAGGATGAAGTCCGTGCTGCTGTTCATGCCGGATGGGAAGAGCTTGGCGCTGCAAGACGCGATATGCAGAAAAAAGGCGAGGAAACGCTTCAGTATATGAAAGAAACCGGACGCAGAGGCATCGTGCTTGCCGGCCGTCCGTACCACATCGATCCGGAAATCCATCACGGTATCCCGGATATGATCAACTCCTACGGACTGTGCGTGCTGACGGAGGACTCTGTTTCCCATCTGGCACCGCTCGAGCGTCCGCTCCGTGTCAATGACCAGTGGATGTACCACACCCGTCTGTATGCAGCTGCAAACTATGTAAAGACACGCGACGATCTTGACCTGATTCAGCTGAACTCGTTCGGCTGCGGTCTCGACGCCGTTACCACCGATGAGGTTTATGAGATTCTGACCAGAAGCGGCAAGATTTATACCTGCCTGAAGATCGATGAGGTCAACAACCTCGGCGCTGCCAGAATCCGTGTCCGCTCTCTGCTCGCTGCCCTCCGTGCACATGACCGGAAACAGGCGGTACGCGAGATTCTTCCGTCCTCGATCCAGAAACCGGTCTTCACGAAAGAAATGCGGAAAGACTACACCATCCTCTGCCCGCAGATGTCACCGATCCACTTCTCGCTTCTGCAGCCGGCGTTCAACGCAGCCGGATACAATCTGGAAGTGCTTCCGAACGACAACAAAGAGGCGGTCGATGTCGGACTGAAATACGTCAACAACGATGCCTGCTATCCGTCTCTGATGGTAGTCGGACAGATTATGCAGGCGCTGCTCTCCGGCAAGTATGACCTGAACAAAGTGGCTGTCATCATGAGCCAGACCGGCGGCGGCTGCCGTGCTTCGAACTACATCGGATTTATCCGCCGTGCGCTGGAGAAGGCCGATATGACGCAGATTCCGGTCATCTCGATTAACTTGAGCGGTCTGGAGGAAAATCCGGGCTTCAAGATCACGCCGGATCTTGCGATTCGTCTCTGCTATGCAGCAGAATTCGGCGATATCATGATGAAATGTATTTACCGGATGCGTCCTTATGAGCAGAAAAAGGGCACGACAGACCGGATTCACAAGAAATGGGAGAAGATCTGTATTGATTTTGTTTCGGCAAAACATTTAAGCCATACCCGCTTTAAACAGATCTGCCGCACGATGATCCGCGACTTTGACCATATTCCGATTACGGATGAGAAGAAACCTCGCGTTGGTATTGTCGGCGAGATTCTCGTTAAGTTCCTTCCGGCGGCGAATAACCATCTGGCGGAGCTGCTCGAAAGTGAAGGTGCGGAGCCGGTTGTGCCGGATCTGATTGATTTCTTCTGCTACTGCTTCTACAATACGAATTTCAAGGTGGAGCACCTTGGCTTCAAGAAGAGTTCTTCGATGCTCGGAAATACGGGTATCAAGCTGATCAACTGGCTACGGAGTGCGGCTGTTGCAGAGTTCAAGAAGAGTGAGCATTTTGATCCGCCGGCTGACGTACGGGATCTGGCCAAATATGCTTCTCCGATCGTCTCCTGCGGCAACCAGACTGGTGAGGGATGGTTCCTGACCGGCGAGATGATGGAGCTGATCCACAGCGATGTTTACAATATCGTCTGCATCCAACCGTTCGCGTGCCTGCCGAACCATATTGTCGGCAAGGGTGTTATTAAGGCGATCCGCAAGGAGTATCCGAAGGCGAATATTGTGGCGGTTGACTACGATCCGGGCGCTTCGGAGGTTAACCAGCTCAATCGTATTAAGCTGATGCTTTCTACTGCGAATAAGAACCTGAAGCAGGAGCCAAATGGCGAGAAAGACGCGTAAAATTACATAATATATTTTCTGAACATCAAAATAAATCCCCGGCCGGAAAGCTGTTATCAAGGCTTTCCGGCCGGGGATTCGTTTTGCTTTTGTTTTGTTGTTTTTAACGGTAAATCCGCAGAATACGCAGGACTTTTACCAGTTTGGTTCCCATTGGCATGCGGCGCATTTCGGCTTCGGTTGTGCCGGTTACGACGACGAAGGCGATCAGGTAGACGACAATGGCGATCAGAATCGCGATCAGCATGCTGATGGACGGGCGTTTGGTGATGGCAAAGAGGCCGTAGTAAACAACCCAGGTTACGACTCCCATGATGGCGGCTGCGATCAATGGTTTTACGTAGGTGTTTTTGAACTCGTTGCGGAAGTTCAGGTGTTTGCGGATCGAAAGGTTATTCAATACGCACATGCTCAGTGAGAACAGGATTCCTGCGAAGACAACGGCATAGATGTTTGTCTTCGGGAAGACTGCGAGGATCAGAGCCAGGACGACGAGGTCCATTCCGAGGGAAATGGCTGCGTTATGCAGGGCTTTTTTCTGCTGGCCGATGGACTGCAGGACGCTGTTGGTGATGGTGGACAGGGCCGAGAATACGACCGAACCGGCGCCCATCATCAGCAGTTTTCCGGAAAGGCTGGAGCTTGACGGGAACAAGACTCCTGTGATCGGGAATGCGAGTACGCCAAGGCCGACGGCTGCCGGGATGGAGATGAACATCGTCAGGCGGATGGTCTCGAGGATTTTGTCGTTTGCCTCATCAAGGTCACCGGTTGCATAGCAGGAGGACACCTCCGGCATCATGGCGGATGCAGATGCACTTGCCATGGCAAGCGGAACGTTGATCAGGGTGACGTAGTAGTTGGAGAACTCTCCGTATGCAGCGTTCAGTGCTTTCTGGTTTTCACCGTGCCATCCGAGGATGGTGAAGAACAGGTAGTTGTCCAGGTAAGCGTTGCAGTTGTAAATAAAGGTCGTAAAGATGACCGGCGTTACCATCAGGAAAAGGACCTGGAAAATTTCACGGTAGGATTCTTCACGGTGATGTGTGTCTTTGGCAGCTTTCCGCAGAATTGTTTTCCGGTTTACGCCGTAAACGATCAGCATAAAGCAGAGGCCTGCCAGGACACCGGCTCCTGTTCCGAGGGTTCCGCCGGCGGCACCGAATTTGGCATGTTCGGTATCGTTTGTCGCGAACTGCTGGATGAAGAACCAGGCGGCGCCAATACTGAATGCGGCGTTGAATACCTGCTCGATGATCTGTGAGATCGAGGTCGGCATCATCGTGCTGTGGGCCTGGAAATAACCGCGCAGAACGCCGAGAACAGCCGAGAAAAAGATGGTCGGCGCCAGTACGCGTAAGGCAAGGAGTGCATTCTGCTGGTTATACGGCAGAAGGAATTTTCCGCCGAAAAATGCCACCAGTGCAGCGATTCCGCCGACAATTACCGCATAAATCAGGGCACCGTGGAAGACGCGGTGTGCGTTGCGGTACTCTTTTAAGGCCAGGCGCTCGGATACGATTTTCGACACTGCCATCGGAATACTGTAGGACGAGATCAGCAGCAGGATCGTGTACAGATTGCTCGCTGTACTGTAATAGCCAAGTCCCTCATTTCCAATGGTTTCGCCGAGCGGTGACCGGTACAGCAGGCCGATTACACGCGAGATAATCGTTGCGGCCATTAAAATAGAAGTATTTCTCAGTAACGTATTTTTCTTTTTACTCATTCTTTCGCTCCCCGGATTACATTTTCGATCTGCCAGTCAATCGGCGCAAGACCGTTTTCCTCCAGATATTCATTCGTTCTGGAAAACGGGTGGCTGCCGAAAAATCCACGGTATGCAGAAAGCGGGCTCGGATGAGCGGACATCAGCACCAGATGCTTCGGATTGTGGATCATCTCTTTTTTGCGCTGTGCCGGTCTTCCCCAGAGTATAAATACCATCGGGCGGTCCTGCTCGGCGAGCACTTTGATTGCCGCGTCGGTGAACTGCTCCCAGCCGATTTCCTTGTGGGAATTTGCCTGATGTGCACGTACAGTCAGCACTGTATTCAGCATTAAAACACCCTGCCGTGCCCATTTTTCGAGATATCCGTTGTTCGGGATATAGCATCCCAGATCGTCCTCAAGTTCCTTGTAAATGTTGACCAGGGACGGCGGAATACTTACCTCTGGTTTTACAGAAAAGCAGAGCCCGTGCGCCTGTCCCGGCTCATGGTACGGATCCTGGCCCAGGATGACCACTTTTACCTGCTCAAGCGGGGTAAAGTGGAACGCATTGAAAATATCATCAGCCGGCGGGTAAATCGTGTGGGTTTTGTACTCCGCTCCCACCGTCTGAAACAGTTTTTTATAATAATCTTTGGAGAATTCTCCTTTCAGGGCATTTGCCCAGCTTCCGCTAAGAGGCGGCATATCGTTTTCTACCTCCTTTTACAGGCGGACCGGCACATTACGGCCTGCCAGATATTCTTTGACTTCACGAATTTCCAGTTCTTTGTAGTGGAACAGAGATGCGGCAAGCGCTGCATCGGCTTTTCCTTCGGTTAAGGCATCATAAAAATGCTCCAGCGTTCCTGCGCCGCCGGATGCGATGACCGGGATACCGACGCTCTCTGCGATCGTTCTTGTCAGCTCGATATCGTATCCCGCCTTTGTTCCGTCGCAGTCCATGCTGGTGAGCAGAATTTCTCCGGCTCCGAGGCTCTCGGCTTTTTTCGCCCACTCGACGGCGTCGATGCCGACATCGATCCGGCCGCCGTTTTTATAGATATTCCAGCCGCTTCCGTCCGCTCTTTTCTTTGCATCGATCGCAACGACCACGCACTGGCTGCCAAATTTCTGCGCCGCATCGTGGATCAGCTGCGGATTGTTGATTGCGGAGGAGTTGATCGAAATTTTGTCGGCTCCCTCGCGGAGCAGCATCTTGAAATCGTCTACGGTACGGATTCCGCCGCCGACGGTGAATGGGATGAAGACGTTTGCTGCTACTTTGCGCACCATATCGATGACCGTTCCTCTCTGATCGGAGGAGGCGGTGATGTCGAGGAACACAACTTCATCGGCTCCTGCCTTGTCGTACGCTTTTGCAATCTCCACCGGGTCTCCGGCATCTTTTAAATCGACGAAATTAACGCCTTTTACGACTCTTCCGTTTTTTACATCCAGACATGGGATAATTCGTTTTGTAAACATCGCTTAGTCCTCCTCTCCAATTTCCGCAAAGTTTTTCAGAATGGCAAGTCCAAGATCTGAACTCTTTTCCGGGTGGAACTGGCAGGCAAACAGATTTCCTTTTTCCACGGATGCATGGATGTGTGTACTGTACTCTGTCGTTGCTTTTATAATTTCCTCCTCTTCTGCTTTCAGATAGTAGGAGTGGACAAAGTAAACGTAAGACTCCTGCGAGATGCCTTTGAATAAGCGTCCCTCGTTCTGCAGATGGATGGAATTCCAGCCCATGTGTGGAATCTTTAAGCCCTCTTTGTCCGGAATCCGAAGGATTTCTCCTTTTAACAGGCCAAGGCCTTCCACGCCCGGGCTCTCCTCGCTGCGTTCAAACAGGATCTGCAGTCCGAGACAGATTCCAAGAAACGGAGTCCCTTTTTCTACGATTTCATGAATGACCGGTACCAGATGATAGCGGTTCAGATTTTCCATCGCATCTCCAAAACTGCCGACACCTGGCAGAACGACGCGATCTGCGCGCTTTAATACTTCTGGATCCCTGGTCAGTACGACCTCTTTTCCAAGGCTTTGAAAGGCTTTTTCCACGCTTTTTATATTTCCGGCATCATAGTCGATCAGTGCAATCATAGGTGGGTCCTCCTCGTTTGTTATTTCAGTCCACGCCCCCTGTCATTGGGGGCATCTCTGCTGTTCTTTTGCAAACAGTACACTTCATTCTAACATACCGTTTTCTAAAATTCAAATTTTGAAGGTTATAAAATTATACAAAAATACAGAAATTCTTAAGATTTCTATAGAGAACCCCGGAAATGCTTTATTTATAGGCGTTTCCGGGGTTTTTCTCTGCTCCGTGGTAAGATTTTGGTAATAAATGGCGTTATTTCGTCTGCAAAAGGTCAAGTTTTTCCGCAACCTCGCTTTGCTTTGACGGGAACAGGTGCGCGTAAATGTTGAGCGTGGTAGAAACATTCTCATGCCCCAGACGCTCCGAGATCAGCAGGACGGAGAAACCAAGCTCGATCAACAGGGACGCATGGGAATGGCGCAGGCCGTGCAAGCGAATAGGCTTTACACCTGCTTTCTTTGTGTGGGACCGAAAGGCATCTGTATAGCAGGAATGTGAGTAAGGGAAAATTCTTGTGTCTGCGTCCGGCTGGTATATTTTGTTGATGTATTCTTGAAGAGCCGCACAAAGGAACTTCGGTATCGTTATTGTTCGGTTTGCTTTTGGGGTCTTTGGCGTCGTTATCATCTCAACGCCATATTTTCTATGATACGTTTTCGAAATGGTAATAGTGCCCGCTTCGGTGTCGACGTCTGAAGCAGTGAGCGCTTGCAGCTCCCCGATTCTCATTCCGGTATAGTACAGGGTGAGATACGCCATCCGGAACGGATCAGCCGCGTCAAAGGTTGAAAGAAAACGGTCAAATTCTTCTTTCGTCCAGAAGTTCAGCTTCTTCTTGTGCTTTACGGGCGTATTGCCCACAACCTTACAAGGATTCACTGACAACCCATAAAAGCGCATAGCAAAATTAAACACGCCGGATAACTCGACAAAGAGATCATGCCTATAGCCATCTGAGAGCGGCTTATTCTGGGCGCTGATGGCTGTTTTAAGGTACCCTTGCCAATTCCTTACATCAACCGGCATGATGGCATTGATGGGGCGATTTCCGAATACAGGGAGCAGCCAGGTATCAACCCGCATCTTATGCACTCGATAGGTTGCAAACTTTGTATTCTGCTCCTTGTCCTTCAGATACAGCTCAGAGAGCGTAGAAAACGGCATGTCTGGTTGTGCTGCCTGCCGCTGCAGAAAGTCCCGTTCCCATTCCTGTGCATCCTTCTTGCGCTCGAATCCGCGCTTTTTCTTCTGCTTTCTGGTTCCGGTCCAGTCGGTATAGTAGAAAATGCAATACCAGTTTTTTGTTTTATTGTCGTAATATGACGGCATAAAATCCTTCCTTCCATTCTGGCCGGGGGCGGTGGCTTAAAAATGAAAGGCTGGTTGTATAGTTGAGCGGTTCTGCTCCCACTGATCGGGCGGGGAACCGTTCTTTTTTTGAGTTTCAAACGAACATATGTTAGATAAAAGAGGGGTGAACGTTTCGGACATCCCTTGCGATTTCCAGTTTGCCGAACATACGTTAGATACTTCTGAACTATCAAAACGCTGAACGAGTCGTTCACCGTCTGCAGGTGTCGAAAATTGGACGGTGTAAAACTGGGGTTTTCTGGAGTAGTTGGGTGCAAAGAACTTTACACCCTGCTGTTTTCTGCAGTCCTGCGGGGCTGTCAGTCATTTCTGACTAAGAGTTTTTTTCATTTCTGGAAGAAACCCCACGTCATCGAGACGAACCCCGGCACGGGCAATTTATCCCATTTTTGGGAAAAACCTCAAATGTGGGATATACTCAAAAATGAGTAAAACTTGCTTTCCATTTTTGGAAAGCGCCTGCTTCTGATATTGCCTGCTCAAAAATGAGCAACCAATATTGCTTCCCGTTTTTGGGAAGCGAACTGCTCCACCGGTTCCGGTATTGGTATTCCCGAAATGAAAAACCAATCTTGTTTGCAAACCTTGTTTACCAACTTGCTCAAAAATGAGCAGGTTGCGCGGCTTTAGCTAAAAAAAGAGCGAAAGTGATTTCTAAGAAAATAGAAAACGGTTCACTCTTCCTGCAGGACGACTCACCGCCGCATTGCTGCTGAGCTGCTCCCGGGGGCTTGCTGCAGTAACGTTTCGTGACTCCATGGGGTGGCTTGCGTAGGCAAACCTACGGTTGTAAACAATGGTGCAAGTAACGCTTCGTGTCTTCATGGGTGGCTTGGTGTAGTCCCGATTCTGGACCCCATGGGGTAGCGTAAGGCGTACAATTTTGTACGGCTTCTATATGCTCAGTAACGAAACGTTATCGAGCTTAGGCGATCCCCTGTTTTTGGGGAGTGGTCATCGTGCCGGGGTGCGTCCTGCTCCACGCCGGTTCTTCACTTTGAAAGGGTGTCGAGATTCTCGACTCCCTTACTTATTCCACTTTGAATCATCATTCATGATATCAAGATCATGCTGCACATCTTCCGACGTTTGTTCCACATCGGTGCGGGCATGTGCTGCCGCCAGAAGCTCCTCTTCGTCTCGGTAGGAGCAGTCGGGTGCTTTTGCGTTAATAGTGTTAGGAGGAGAGACAGCATTTTTTGAAGAACCATTGTCCAGTCTATACTCAGGAATCTTTGTCAATAATTCTAAGTGTTCTATAGCTTTAGCTTTCCCAGCGTCATTTAGTTGTTTATATAATGTGTTCCAATCTTGCATTAATTGCTCTGACTTATTTTCTAAAAGAAAATTCAATTTTTCTTCATCAAGATCTGTCATAAAAGCAATGGAAATATCACCGAATAGTGCTTCTGTAGGGATATTTAAAGCATGTGCAATTTTCTTTAAATTTTCTAATCGTGGTGCTCGTAAATTTCTTTCATACTGTTGAATTGTGATAGTTGCAAGTCCTGCTTTTTCAGCAATCTTACGTACTTCAGGCTTTTCCAAATGTCCCAATGGGAACATTGTTTTCTTGAGTTGTTCTTGGGTCAATTGACTCAAGAAATAAGTTTGGTCCTTATTGCCATCCTTAGGACGCATCATATGGGTTACACCATTTGCATCAGTTATAGTTTTAGCATAGTGACCCATCGCAATATAATCAGCATCTAGGTCCATAGCGAATTCTAAGAAAGACTTAAACTTAATTTGGCTATTACACATAACATCCGGATTAGGAGTTCTGCCCTTCTTGTATTCATCTAAAAAGTACTCAAAGACGCGGTGCCAGTATTCTTTTTCAAAATTGACTGAGTAATAAGGAACGCCAATTTGATCAGCTACTGCAGCTACATCTTTGTAGTCTTCAGTGGCCGTACAGCCCCCATTTTCGTCGGTATCATCCCAGTTTTTCATGAAGACACCAATAACATCATAGCCTTGTTCTTTAAGAAGCAATG
>SKEO01002240.1_pt1 | contig 13779 bp, 9 predicted proteins | sample 4826801 | NCBI WGS metagenome assembly SKEO01 (sample SAMN11008807, study PRJNA524170) | human gut metagenome | biome: Human fecal sample; material: Feces; isolation source: fecal sample from pouch patient p3 | host: Homo sapiens | place: Israel: Tel-Aviv | collected 2016-02-25 | reverse complement strand
AAGATGCTGCAGCAATGGTTTTGACAGATGACAATTTTGCGACGATTATTAAAGCAGTAGAGAATGGAAGAAATGTATATCGCAATATTAAAGCATCCATTCAGTTTCTGCTTTCGGGAAATTTTGGAGCAATCCTGGCAGTGCTTTATGCTTCACTGATGGCACTTCCGGTACCGTTTGCACCGGTTCATCTGTTGTTCATTAATCTGCTGACAGACAGTCTTCCAGCAATTGCTCTTGGATTGGAACCACATTCAAAAAATGTGATGAAAGAAAAACCACGACCGATAAATGAATCCATTTTGACGAAAGACTTTTTGATCAATATCGGACTGGAAGGGTTATCAATCTGTACGACGGTCATGATCGCATTTACAATTGGATACAAAGATGGCAATGCACTACTTGCAAGTACAATGGCATTTGCAACGCTTTGCTGCTCAAGATTGTTCCATGGGTTTAACTGTAAATCAAATCGTCCGGTTGTATTTACAAAAAGAGTATTTAATAACATTTACCTGATCGGCGCTTTTGTAATTGGAATGATTCTGATCACGCTTGTTGTGACTGTTCCTGGACTGCATAACATCTTTAAAGTGCAGACACTGACATTATCGCAGTTACTTACTGTGTATGGTCTTGCAGCATTGAATCTTCCGATTATACAGACGATAAAGGCAATTCGTGCAAAATTAGAAAGATAGGAGGAACAACAGTATGAAGAAAGTTGAGAAACCAAAGAAGCCATTAATCTTTTACTATTTGATTGCTTTGATTATTCTCGTGCTTCTTAACACATTTCTTTTTCCGAATATTCTAGGAAAGAATAAGGTGAAAGAAGTCGATTATGGAACCTTTCTTACTATGGTCGAGGGAAAAGAAGTATCAAAAGTAGAGTTGAATGGAGACACTATTTATTTTACAGATAATAGCGAGGAACCGAAATATTATGAGACAACAACGTTTGATGATCCAAATCTGGTAAATCGTCTGGAAGATGCGGGATGTGAATTCGGAAGAGTCGCACAGCAGGAGATGAATCCGCTTCTTAGCTTTTTTCTTGTATGGATTTTACCACTTTTGATCTTCTGGGCATTAGGACAGTGGCTTGCAAAGAAGATGATGGCCAAGATGGGTGGAGGTGCAGCAGGAAATCCATTCATGCAGTTCGGAAAGAGCAATGCGAAGGTTTATGTGGAATCTACAACAGGAATCACTTTCCAGGATGTAGCCGGAGAAGATGAAGCGAAGGAACTGCTGACAGAGATTGTGGATTTCCTTCATAACCCGCAGAAATATACGGAGATCGGTGCAGTATGTCCGAAAGGAGCACTTCTTGTAGGACCTCCGGGAACCGGTAAAACTTTGCTTGCAAAAGCAGTTGCAGGAGAGGCAAATGTACCATTTTTCTCAATCTCCGGTTCAGAATTCGTAGAGATGTTTGTTGGTATGGGCGCTTCTAAAGTACGTGATCTTTTCAAGCAGGCGAACGAAAAAGCACCTTGTATTGTATTTATTGATGAGATTGATACAATCGGTAAAAAGAGAGACAACGCAGGATATGGTGGAAATGATGAGCGTGAGCAGACATTGAACCAGTTGCTGACAGAGATGGATGGATTCGATGCATCTAAGGGTGTTGTGATCCTTGCTGCGACGAACCGACCGGACAGTCTTGATCCGGCACTTCTCCGTCCGGGAAGATTTGACCGCCGTATTCCGGTGGAACTTCCGGATCTTAAAGGGCGTGAAGAGATTCTGAAAGTTCACGCGAAGAAAGTAAGACTTGGAGATGATATTGACTTTAATGCAATCGCAAGAGCTGCATCAGGAGCATCAGGAGCAGAGCTTGCAAATATGGTAAATGAAGCGGCACTGCGCGCAGTCAGAGAGAATCGTAAATATGTAACGCAGGCAGATCTTGAAGAAAGTATTGAAACTGTTATCGCCGGATATCAGAAGAAGAATCAGGTACTTTCTTCCAAGGAAAAATTAATTGTTTCTTATCATGAAATCGGTCATGCGTTGGTAGCAGCATTACAGACGAATTCAGCACCGGTTACAAAGATCACGATCATTCCGCGTACATCAGGTGCCTTGGGATATACAATGCAGGTTGAATCAGAAGAACGGAATCTGATGACACAGGAAGAGCTGATCAACAAGATCGCGACACTGACCGGAGGAAGATGCGCAGAAAAACTGATTTTTAATTCTATCACAACAGGCGCATCGAATGATATCGAGCAGGCAACAAAGCTTGCAAGAGCAATGATCACGCGTTATGGAATGAGTGACCGGTTTGGTATGGTTGCTCTTGAGACGCAGAACAATCCATATCTGGGAGGAGACAGCAGTTTAAGTTGTTCACCGCAGACAGCAGCAGATATTGATCAGATGGTTGTAGATACCGTAAAACACGGATATGATACAGCGATGGATCTTTTGGAGAAAAACCAGAAGAAACTTCATGAGCTTGCAAAATACCTGTATGAGAAAGAAACAATTACAGGAGAAGAATTTATGCAGATTTTGACGAGAACGGAGACGTTGGAAGAAGCAGAAGGGAAGTAACAGATGGCAAGAAGCAGAAACAAGAAAACAGAGATTGAAGAAGAAATAGAGAAGCGGATACCGACAACCCGTTACAATCCGGATTATAAAGTCGGATTGACAGCACAGCAGGTGCAGGAGCACAGACTTCATGGCTGGGTAAACAGGGCAGTTGATCCTCCATCGAAGACAACGAAAGAGATTGTACATGAGAATGTATTTACTTACTTTAACTTAATCTTTCTTGTTCTGGCTATTTTGTTATGTCTGGTTGGATCCTTCCGGGATCTGACCTTTCTTCCGGTTATTATTGCAAATACGTTGATCGGTATTATACAGGAAGTGCGTGCCAAAAAAGTGCTGGATAATCTGACCATGCTAAATGCACCGAAAGCGACTGTAGTGCGAGATGGTAAAAGATCGTTGATTGATGCAGAAGAGTTGGTAGTTGATGATATTGTCATATTTAAAGCCGGCGCGCAGGTATGTGCGGATGCACAGGTTTGTGCAGGTGAAGTACAGGTAAATGAATCTCTGCTGACAGGCGAGTCTGATGAGATTACAAAACATGCCGGAGATCAGCTGATGTCAGGAAGTTTTATTATTTCCGGTCAATGTCATGCAAGACTTGATAAAGTCGGTGAAGATTCTTATATTTCAAAGCTTACACTGGAAGCAAAAGAAATGCAGAATGGTGAGCGGTCAGAGATGATCCGCTCGCTGGATAAATTGGTTAAATGCGTCGGTGTGGCAATCATTCCGATTGGAATCATACTCGTTGCACAGTCTCTGGTATTCCAGAATGCATCATTCCATTCAAGTATTACGTCAATGGTAGCGGCTGTGATCGGAATGATTCCGGAGGGACTTTACCTTCTTGCAAGCGTTGCACTTGCTGTCAGTTCAATTCGGCTTGCACAGCAGAAAGTATTGCTTCATGATATGAAATGTATTGAGACACTTGCGCGTGTTGATGTACTTTGTGTAGATAAGACTGGTACGATCACAGAAAATACGATGAAGGTACAGGAACTTATTCCAACGGAGCAGTACGATACGGAAAAGATGGAATCTCTTCGTCTTATGGTCGGAGATTTTGTTTCAGCTATGACAAACGATAATATCACAATGGCTGCAATGAAAGAATATTTTACACATTCTTCAGGCGCAAAAGCAATTTCCAAGACAGGATTTTCATCTGCGACAAAGTACAGCAGTGCTACATTTGAAGATAAGACATATGTTCTTGGAGCGCCGGAATTTGTACTTCTGGATGATTACGAGCAACATAAGGAAAAAATCACAGAGCTTGCATCTACAGGTGCCCGTGTTCTTGTATTTGGTACTTATGCAGCGGAGATTGATGGAAAAGCACTGACAGAGCCGGTAACACCGTTGGGCTATATCTTACTTGCGAATCCAATCCGTGAGGCGGCAAAAGAAACATTCCAGTACTTTGCAGAGCAGGGAGTTGAAGTGAAAGTTATTTCCGGAGATAATCCGGTTACAGTTTCCAAAGTTGCAAAAACAGCAGGTATTAAAAATGCTGAGAATTATGTGGATGCATCAAGTCTTGAGACAGAAGAAGATATTAAGAAAGCGATTCTTGAGAAGACAGTGTTTGGACGTGTAACTCCAAACCAGAAACGACAGTTTGTTCAGGCACTTAAAGAGGCTGGGAAAACAGTTGCTATGACAGGAGACGGAGTAAATGATGTCCTTGCTTTGAAGGATGCAGACTGCAGTATTGCAATGGCATCAGGAAGCGAGGCAGCGGCACAGGCTTCTCAAATCGTACTTCTGGAGTCAGATTTCTCTTGTATGCCGCAGGTTGTATTAGAAGGAAGAAGAGTAGTCAATAATATCCAGCGTTCGGCGAGCCTGTTCCTGGTTAAGAATATATTCTCTTTCCTGCTGAGTCTTTTCTCGGTAGTATTTATGTTTACTTATCCACTGGAACCATCACAGGTATCACTGATCAGTATGTTTACGATCGGCATTCCGGCGTTCTTCCTTGCACTTGAGCCGAACAAGAATATCATTAAAGGACATTTCCTGACAAATGTATTCCTGAAAGCACTTCCGGCAGCACTTACAGATGCATTGGCGGTTGGATCACTGGTTGTCTTTGGAAAGACATTTGGAGTAGGAGAGCAGGATATCTCAACAGCAGCAACGATGCTTTTGGCAATTGTAGGATTTATGATCCTCTATAAGATCAGTGCACCGATGAATAAGCTTCGTGCAGGGATTCTTGGCGGATGTATTGCAGGCTTATTATTCTGTAGTATTTATTTGAATCAGCTGTTTGCGATTACCGGAATGACAACAAAGTGTATCATGCTTTTTGTTGTATTTGCGATCGCAACAGAGCCGGTACTTCGTTATCTTACGATTCTTCTTGGAAAAGGAAGATTCTATTACAGACGTTTGCGCGGAAAAACGCCGTTAGAGGAAGAAGCATAATGTGCAGTGAAAAATAAAAAACAAATGTAATTATTCAAAACAAAAATAAGATAAAAATCAAGCGGCAGAAGGGAATTATTAATCCTTACTGTCGCTTGATTCTGCTTTACTTTTAATCAAAGAAAGTTTCATGCAGTTTACGTACTGCAAGATCTGCATAGGCTTCATCGATCAGAGCAGTGATGCGAATCTCAGATGTAGTAACCATCTCTGTGTTGACATCAATACTTGCGAGTGCACCGAACATCTTTGCAGCAACACCTGAATGAGAACGAATACCGGCACCAATGACAGAAACTTTGGCAACATTTTCATCAGAATCCAGTTTCTTAATGCCAAGATAGTCTTTGCTTTCATTTAACAGATCCAAAGCACGGAGCATGTCCGATTTTGCAACAGTGAAGGATACAGATTTTGTACCGTCTTTACCAAGGGACTGGATCATGACGTCAATGTTCAGTTTATTCTTATCTAAAAGATTTAAAAGACGGAATGTGCTACTAGGCTCGTTCCCGAGACCGGCAACACGGATTTTGGCTACATTTTTATCGGCTGCCACACCACTGATTAACATTTTTTCCATTTTCGTTTTCTCCCTTACAATTGTTCCTGAATTGTGGTTTAAGCTAGAACATACCAGAAGTTCTACACCGTATTTTTTCGCAATTTCTACACATCTGCTGTGAAGGACTTTCGCACCAAGAGAGGCCATCTCAAGCATCTCATCATAAGTGATCTCCGTCATTTTATGAGCGTTTGGAACAACGCGTGGATCGGCGGTATATACTCCGTCTACATCTGTGTAAATTTCACAGACATCGGCATGGAGTTCAGCAGCAAGAGCAACCGCTGTTGTGTCAGAGCCGCCGCGGCCAAGAGTTGTGATATCTTCATACTTATTGATTCCCTGGAATCCGGTTACGATGACGATCTTGTTCGCATCAAGCTCTTTACGGATACGCTCGGAATCAATTCTCTTGAATCGCGCATTTTGATAATTTGAAGTTGTATGCATTGGAACCTGCCATGCATTCAGTGACACTGCACTGACGCCCATGGAAATCAGAGTCATTGCCATTAAGGATACAGAAACCTGTTCACCGGTTGTGAGAAGCATATCTAATTCCCTGCGGGAAGGCTGCTCTGTGATCTGTTTTGCTGTTGCGATCAGATTATCTGTAGTCTTTCCCATAGCAGACAGGACAACAACAACCTGGCTGCCTTCGCGCTGCTTTGCGATACAGCGGTTTGCTACGTTGCGGATGTGCTCCAAATCGGCCACGGAGCTTCCGCCAAATTTCATTACTGTCAGCATATTTTTATCTCCCTTATATTCTCTGACGAATCTGTGTTGCTGGTAATATATAGTGTGAGCAGTAACAGCAAAAGAGTCAGAGAATTTTTAGTTACTGTTCATAGTGGGTGTGAGCAGCAACTTTATACGTAGATAAGTATAGCAAAAAAAAGAAATAAAATACAGAAGAACATTTGTTCTATATATACTTGCAGTGGCATAAAGTGTGTGTTATACTGCAAATTAACAGAAAGCAGGTGAATAAAGATGACTCCAAAAGAAGTAATACCAAAAGTGCAGCAGGACCTTTTTACAATGCAGGATCTAAAATATCGGGATTTTCACGCAAAACTGATGCCAACAGTAGAGAAAGAATCAGTGATAGGAGTGAGAGTCCCTGTACTTCGAACTTATGCAAAGAAATTCGGGAAGACAGAAGAGGCGAAGCAGTTTCTTAAGATCCTGCCACATCAATATTATGAAGAGAATAATCTACATGGGCTTCTGATCGAGCAGATTAAAGATTATGAACTCTGTATAGAAGAACTGGAGCGCTTTCTGCCCCATATAGATAACTGGGCAACCTGTGATCTTCTGGCCGTCAGAACAGTGAAGAATCATCTGAATTCTTATATCAAAAAGATAGATCGATGGCTGGAATCAGAGCATATATATACGATCCGATTTGGAATCAATATGCTGATGCGCTATTATCTGGAAGAAGAATTTAAGTTAGAATATCCGGGGAAGGTTGCCGCAATCCGTTCAGAAGAGTATTATGTAAATATGGCCAGGGCATGGTATTTCGCAACAGCACTTGCCAAAAAGTATGATCAGGTTCTTCCATTTCTAGAAGAACAGAAGATGGACGTATGGACACATAATAAGACAATCCAGAAGGCAATCGAAAGCTATCGGATCACGCCGGAACAAAAAGAGTATCTGAGAACTTTGAAGATAAGACAATAATGTTTGTAGGAGGAGAAACAATGGCAGAAAAATTAAGAGTACTTATGATTAATGGAAGTCCAAGAGCAAACGGAAATACTAGTGTAGGACTAAAAGAAATGGAAAAGATTTTTCAGGAAAATGGAGTAGAAGTAGAGACAGTAGTTGTTGGAAATAAACCTGTCCGTGGATGTGTTGCCTGTGGAGGATGTGCTTCCAAGCAAAAATGTGTTTATGATGATGTAGTTAACGAACTGGCTTTGAAATTCGAGAAAGCAGATGGACTGGTTATCGCAAGTCCAGTCTATTATGCATCCGCAAATGCAACATTGATCGCCTGTCTTGACCGCCTGTTCTACAGCACACCATTTGATAAGACTATGAAAGTAGGAGCAAGTGTTGTCTGTGCAAGGCGCGGTGGATGTTCAGCAACATTTGACGAGTTAAACAAATACTTTACAATTTCTGGAATGCCAGTTGCTTCCAGTCAGTATTGGAATAGTATTCATGGAAGAATACCAGGAGAAGCAGAGCAGGATGGAGAAGGAAAGCAGACTATAAGAGTCCTCGCCAGAAACATGACATTTCTTATGAAGAGTATTGCCTTGGGTAAAGAACAGTTTGGACTTCCGGAGAAAGAAGAACGAATTGCAACACATTTTATTAGGTAAAGAAGAGGAGAATTAAAATGAGTTATGTATCTTTTAATGATGTGATAGAATTAAATGGAATTCTTAAAGATAAAGGTCTGAATTTCCGAATTCATCTCAGGGACACTTGTGGAAGACAATCCTTCTGGATCGAACCACTTGGTAATTGTGCCTGCGAAGGACGATATGATGAGATGTATCAGGTGGTAGAAGAGTACCTCGAAGGAAAAGGATTTTCCGTGCAGTACGACGATCAGAAGATGAATTTTGTGGTATAAATTTGTATTTGTCTGTCTGATTCTCCATATTGAAGCAAAGGATTTGGTGGTGAATAAGGCCGCAAGGATGATGCTATATTGCATCGGACACCGGCCCGCTCTACCTCATCCCCTTGAAAGTATGTAACGTAAGAGTCAGAACAGTTACCGTGAGTGGTGCCTGTCTGGCTCTTACGTAACATACTGAACAAGGTGTATTCGGAACGCTCCTGCCTTATATGTGTCCTCAACAATATAGCACCATCCTCGCTTCTTTATTCCAAACAGAAGTGTTTGCTTAACGGGACGAATCTGAAAGACTTCATACAAGTTTTGATTTGTTGCACGTAAGTGATTGCTGTGGAACGAATTCAACACTTGAATACAGAATTCTGGACGGAAGTAAAAAAGGGAACGCTATCGACTATATGACACAACTTGTGCCAATTTGTAAATTTTAGTCAATAGCGTTCCCTTTTCATATCCCTTCTGATTTGCATTTCGATAAGAATAATCTGTATTCAAATCATTTCTGATCTGATGAATCTGAGTGTTTGGATGGACTCTTGCATAAGATATGCATTTGGCGTAAGAGTGTACGAAGACATTTTGCGCGGATTGTTAGAAGAAGCGAGATACAAACCACACACGGTGCATATCTCGCTTCTTTGTTACAATCCCTCAAAAGGCTGAGGGAACGGGCCCTGCATATCGTTGCAAGAGACCGTCCAAACACGCCCTTCTTCATTCATTTAAATTTTGAACCAGCCAATATTCTTATTGCTAAATACAAATTTATTTCGACTTTACTTCTCTCCACAACTCATTATACAGCGCCTCATTTTCATCTCCGAGGAAATTAAATGTCTCACAGTTTTTCAACTGATCAGTATCAGGGAATGCAATCGTGCTGTTTCTCATGTAGTCATCCTCGATCAATGCCTGCCCGGCAGAGTTCGGGATGGAGTAAGTGATGTATTCAAAATTCATTTTTGCAATATCCGGTCTACAGAGGAAGTTGATGAATTCTTCTGCATGTTCCTTATTCTCTGCATTTTTTGGAATAACCCAGGAATCAATCCAAAGATTAGAACCTTCCTTAGGAATCACGTAATCGAGATTTGGATTCTCCTGCTGGCAGTACAGTGCTTCGCCGGAATAAATTACTCCGAGAGCTGCTTCATTTCCAATCATTTTATCACGTACCTGGTCGATAACATATGCCTGCACAAGAGGTTTCTGTTCCATCAGCAGATTCTTGGCAGCTTGAAGTTCATCTAAGTCTGTTGAATTTAATGAATAGCCCAGGTATTTTAAAGCGACACCAAAGGCATCTCTTACACTGTCCTGCATAAGGATGCTATCTTTATATTTTTCATCCCACAGAACACCCCAGCTGTCAATTGGTTCATCTACCATTTTCTTGTTATAAAGGATTCCGACAGTTCCCCAAAGATAAGGTACAGAATATTTATTATCAGGATCAAATCCTTTGGCAAGATCCATATATTTCTGATCGATATATTTCAAGTTTGGGATGTTGTCATAATTAATCTCTTCCAAAAGATTATTCTCAATCATTCTCTGAATCATATAATCAGATGGACATACAACATCGTATGCAATCGCTCCCGACTGAATTTTTGGATACATGATCTCGTTTGTCTCAAATTCTTCATATACTACATCAATACCAGTTTCTTCTTCAAACATATCAATAACATCAGGGTCAATATAATCACCCCAGTTATAAACAATTACCTGGCCTTGTGAGGAGATAACATCGTTCTTTCCGTAAATAAAACCACCGATGATAATAAGCACAGCCATAGCAACAGGTACCAAACGCTGGAAGAAAAATCTTCCGAATTTTTGTGCTTTTCCAAAATGCTTTACTTTTACTGCTTTTTTCTTTTCGACAGGTGACATATTGATCAGAATCAAAAGTAACAGCACTGTAACAAACATAATGGTTGAAAGTGCATACATTTCAGGCTTGATTCCTTTACGGACTTCACTGTAAATCTTGGTTGAGAGTGTATCAATACCAGGACCTTTTGTGAAATGCGTGATCACAAAGTCATCCAGAGACATTGTAAAGGAAAGCAGGAAACCGGAGAAAATTCCAGGCATAATATCTGGAAGTACTACTTTGAAGAATGCATAGGCCGGAGAAGCACCAAGGTCCAGTGCAGCTTCGTAAGTTCTACGGTTTGTCTGTTTTAATTTTGGCATTACACTTAAGATGACATAAGGTATGTTGAATGTAATATGTGCCAAAAGGATTGTTTTGAATCCAAGTGTGAAGCGGAATGCAATGAAGAGAAGCATCAGGGATACTCCTGTTACGATATCGGCATTCAGCATAGGGATGTTTGTAACTCCCATAAAAAGAGTACGCATTCTTGAATTCATTGCCTGCATGCCAAGTGCGGCACAAGTACCGATCAATGTTGCAATCAGTGCAGAGAGCAATGCAATGATCAGTGTTGTGTACAATGCATTCATAATCTCTTTGTTTTGGAAAAGAGAGACATACCATTTTCCGGTGAATCCGCCCCATTTGGAACGTGTTTTAGTATTGTTAAAGGAGAGGACCATCAAAGTCACGATCGGTGCATACAGAATAATGCAGATCAGTGCCAGATAGATCTTTTTTGCTATAGTTTTCATTAAAATGCTGTCCCCTCCCCGTTTTTATCATATTTGGCGATCACGGCCATACTTGCGATGATGAAGATCATCAGCACCAGGGATAAACCGGAACCGGTATGCCAGTTGCTTCCCTGTTTGAATTCCTGCTCGATCACGTTTCCAATCAGAAGAATCTTGCTTCCACCGAGAAGGTCGGAAATAACAAAGGTCGTCAGCGCAGGTACGAAGACCATAGTGATACCACTGATAATTCCAGGAATGCTCAAAGGAAAGATGATCTGTGTAAATGTCTGAAATTCATTGGCTCCAAGATCTCTTGCTGCGTAAATGACATCTTTATCAATCTTTGCCAATACATTATAAATGGGAAGCACCATAAAAGGCAGGAAGTTATATACCATACCTAATACAATAGCCCCCGGTGTATTGATGATAGACTGCTGTGGCAGATGGAAGAACGCAAGAATGCTGTTGATCACACCATTTTTTTCAAGCAGTGTCTGCCAGGCGAGTGTACGCAGAAGAAAGTTCATCCACATCGGAAGAATAAAAATCAGTACGATAAGACTTGTCTGGTTCATGTTTTTTTCAGATAAAATCATTGCAAGAGGATATGCAAGAACCAGGCAGATCAGTGTGCTGACCAGGGAAAGCAACAGTGCAAGTCCAAGTGCTTTCAGGTTTTCAGGCGAAGCCATCATTGCAATGTTAGACCAGGTAAAAGTCCCTTCTTTATCTGTCAGACCATAATAAAAGATCATGAGCAATGGGATAATAATAAATGACACGGACCAGAAAAGATAAGGCCCGGCAAGTAATTTTCTATTCTTCAACAGCAGGTGCCTCCTCATCTTCAGATTCTGGTTTTTTCATAATCTGGATGTCAAAAGGATCCACTTTGATTCCGACTTCAGTTCCTACAGGGAACATATCTGTGCTATGTACGAGAAGTTCATAGTTGTTGGCAAGAACTTCCATCTCGTAGTGAACACCCTTAAAGATCAAGTTTGTTACAATTCCGTCAATAACACCTTCACCGGGTTTGACAAGATCAATATCTTCCGGACGGATTACAGCATCGACCGGACGGTTATGACCAAATCCTACGTCTACACATTTCCAGACAGCACCGAGCATACGGACAACTTTGTCTTCGAGCATGGTTGCAGCAATAATATTACTGTCTCCGATAAAATCAGCTACGAATGCATTTTGCGGTTCGTTATAAATATCTTCCGGGGTGCCGATCTGCTGGATGTATCCCTGATTCATAACAACAATCGTATCAGACATTGTAAGAGCTTCTTCCTGATCGTGCGTTACATAGACAAATGTAATTCCAAGTTCATTTTTTAATCGGATCAGTTCATATTGCATATCCTGGCGAAGTTTTAAATCCAATGCACCAAGTGGTTCATCAAGAAGAAGAACCTTTGGTTCATTTACAATCGCACGTGCGATTGCGATTCGCTGCTGCTGACCACCACTTAATGAGTCAGGAGAACGATCCCCGTATCCTTCCAGATTGACAAGCTTTAAGGCATAATGAATCTTATCGCGGATATAACCTTTAGATTTACCTTTGATCTTCAATCCGAAAGCAATATTTTCTGCAATGGACATATGAGAGAAGAGGGCATATTTCTGAAATACGGTATTCAGCTGACGGCGGTTTGGCGGAAGACTGTTGATATTTCTCCCATCAAAAATAATATTACCGGAGTCCGGTGTCTCAAAGCCACCGAGAATACGCAACAGTGTTGTTTTTCCACATCCACTAGGACCAAGGAGTGTGAGAAATTCGTTCTCACGGATATAAAGATTTAATTTATCCAGAATTACATTTTCGTCATAGAATTTGGTAATATCTATGATATCGATCAGTTTATTAGACATTTTTATCCTCCGTATATAATTGTTTTATCTGATTCATCCGGCTGACTGCATTACGCAAGAGCAGATCAGCGAGAGTGAGTGCGGTCATTGCTTCCACAACAACAACTGCGCGCGGTACGATGATTGGATCATGACGTCCGTGAATAGACAGTTCGATTTCTTCGCCTGAATTAGTTACAGTGTGCTGCATCTGAGAGATCGAAGGTGTTGGCTTGATCGCAGCTCTTAAGATTAATTGAGAACCATCACTCATGCCACCCAAAGTTCCACCGGAATGATTCGAAGTTTTCATAACCTCTCCTTGTTGCATGCAGAAAGGATCATTGTTTGTGCTTCCGGTAGAAGAGGCACTCTGAAAGCCATCGCCGATTTCGACACCTTTTACGGCTCCGATAGACATGATTGCCTGTGCAAGTAAAGCGTCCAGTTTATCGAAGACCGGTTCACCGAGACCGGCTGGAAGATGGTCAACACGGCATTCGATCAGACCGCCGCAGGAATCCATCTTCTCCATAAGAGTAGAAACGTATTCAGCAGCCTTTTCGGCAGCATCTTTATTCGGCAGATAAAAACTGTTATTTGTAATCTCAGTAAAATCATAATCAGCTTCAGCTACAGTGACAGGACCAATGGATTTTGCATAAGTTGTCAGCAAGATTCCTAATTCGCCAAGTAATTTTGAAGCAATTGCACCGGCAGCAACACGGCCGATCGTCTCGCGGCCGGAAGAACGTCCACCGCCACGGTAATCTCGGAAACCATATTTCTGATCAAAGCAGTAATCTGCGTGTCCCGGACGATAAGATGTCGCAATATTCCCATAATCTCTGGAACGTTGATCCTGATTCCGCACGAGAAGAGAAATAGGAGTTCCGGTTGTGGTTCCTTCAAAGACTCCGGACAGAATCTCGACAGAGTCAGATTCATTCCGCTTCGTTGTATATTTACTCTGTCCCGGTTTGCGTCGATCTAAAAATTGTTGAATATCCTGTTCAGATAAAGGGATGCCGGCAGGGCATCCATCTATAACTACACCAACTCCGGGACCGTGGGACTCGCC
>SKEO01002239.1_pt1 | contig 13781 bp, 14 predicted proteins | sample 4826801 | NCBI WGS metagenome assembly SKEO01 (sample SAMN11008807, study PRJNA524170) | human gut metagenome | biome: Human fecal sample; material: Feces; isolation source: fecal sample from pouch patient p3 | host: Homo sapiens | place: Israel: Tel-Aviv | collected 2016-02-25 | reverse complement strand
ATAGATAGAGATATCATTTCTTTATTATATAATAACATATAATCATAAAAATAGCAATACGAAATCTTTAAGTTATGAAAGATTTTATTAGAAAATAGCAAAAATCTTTTGTAAAAAGTGTTGACATTACGAAACGATGGGTGTATAATCGTAGACAGATAGAGATAAGGAAAACAAACATTTATTAAAGATTTCTTTAATTTTCTTGTTGACATATGATGATAGATATGTTATCATACAGTCACAAGGTAAGGAGAGATTACCAAATAAGTTCTTTGAAAACTGAATACTTAAAATGTTCATTAGAAGACTTCCAAAGAAGATTTATTTATATTCCCGTGACCACTCACTCACGGGTGAAACGGATAGCGTGAGTATAGGGTAAGCACATATACCGAGGACCAAAAGTGCATGAACAAAGAATTTCGACATAGGGCGGTGAACAGAGACAAACTACAACATATGCGTATGCATGTGAAGTGGGGCGTTTCTGTACACCGTCCTTTTTTGTTACGAAAAACACGAAAAGGAGTGTATGAAATGAGTAAAACTTATTTAAACAAAAATGTTTATGAATCTGCTCAGGAAAGATTAGCTTACATCTTCGATAATTTCGATAATGTATTGGTTGCGTTCTCAGGCGGTAAAGATAGTGGTGTTTGTCTCAATATGGTTTATGACTACGCTGCTGAACACGGAATGATTGATAAGGTTGGTATGTATCATGTTGATTACGAAGCACAGTATCAGATGACTACAGATTATGTAACAGAGACATTTGAGAAGTTTGACGATATCAAAAGGTATTGGTTATGTCTTCCAATTGGTGCTCAATGTGCCTGTAGCATGGATTCGGATAGATGGATTCCATGGGAGAAAGCAAAACAAGATATTTGGGTGAGAAAGATGCCTGATTTCGATTATGTAATCAATCAAGATAATGTTCCATTCCCGATGGCAGAAGGTCAGATGGATTACGAAGTGCAGGATATCTTCTGTAAATGGTTTTCTGAAACACACGGCAAAACAGCTGTGGTAGTTGGTATTCGAGCTACAGAGTCGTTAAATCGATTTAGAGCAATCAAGTCAAATCAAAAAATCAACATGGTGGATGATTTGGTATGGACTACACGAATCAACGATGACACAGTCAATGTATATCCTTTATACGATTGGGAAACATCTGATATTTGGGTATACAATGCAAAATTCATGAAGACATACAACCATTTATACGACCTGTTCTATCAAGCAGGAATGAGCATTGAACAAATGCGAGTCGCAAGTCCATTTAATGATTGTGCGGGTGGGACACTTCGATATTACAAAGTTATTGACCCCGAAAGCTGGGGCAAGATGGTAGGAAGGGTCAACGGTGTGAACATGATGGGGCTGTATGGTGGAACTACAGCGATGGGATGGAAGAGCATTACAAAACCCGACCATTTCACTTGGAAAGAATATTGTAACTTCCTGCTGAACACATTACCTGAGGATGTAAGGAATCATTACTTGAAAAAGATGGAAGCAAGTAAGAAGTCTTGGAAAGTTGGCGGTGCTATGGATGCTCAAACAATCGAAGAGTTGAAGGCTGAGAATGCACCTGCAATCTATACAGGCAAGACAAACAAACGGTCTAAGACAGGTAAAGAAGTTGTTCAGTTTGATGATTACATGGATGATACGACTGTTACGGATTTCAAGAGAATCCCAACTTACAAGAGAATGTGCGTATGTATCATCAAAAATGATTACTGTTGCAAGTACATGGGATTTGCTCAGACAAAAGAGGAAACAGCTAAGAGAAAACGAGCAATCGATAAGTACAAGGGGATTTGATAACATGATGATTTATACAAGCAATGAAGAAGTCCTTGAGTTCTTGAAAAGAAACAAGGCAAATAATGAGCAAGTAGACATCAGCACAGCATCCGAGTGGTGTTGTGCGATGGTTGAAAATCAAATTGTAGGTGTGATTGGAATTATTCACGGACAACACACAGACAGAATCAAAGGATTCTTCGTGGCGAAAGACCACAGGAAATGCGGAATCGGTACAGAACTGTTACGAGAAGCACTTATCAGAACAAAGAACAAAAGAGTCACAGCCTTCTGTACAAGAAATTCTGAACAACTCTTTTTGAATGAAAGGTTTCATGTGGTAAGAGAACAAAACAAGTATGGTATCAGTTTTGTAGAACTGAAGAAATAAGAAAGAGAGGAAAATATTATGAGTAAAGAATTTACAAGTCCAGTATATGGCGTCAGACGAGTACCTGTTGAGAAGATTCAGGCTAATACATACAACCCGAATCATGTTGCACCAGCTGAAATGAAGCTGTTGTATGAGTCAATCAAAAATGATGGATATACAATGCCAATTGTCTGTTACTATCTTGAAGAGGAAGATAAGTATGAAATCGTGGACGGATACCACAGATACACTACAATGTTGCTGCATAAGGACATCTACGAGCGTGAGGGTGGATGCTTACCTGTAAGTGTTATTGATAAACCGTTGGAAGACCGTATGGCTTCTACAATCAGACATAACAGAGCTCGTGGTGAACACAGCATTGAGTTGATGACGAACATTGTAGCAGAGCTTACAGAGTCAGGAATGTCTGATGCATGGATTATGAAGAATATCGGTATGGATGCTGAGGAACTGTTGAGATTGAAACAGTTAAGTGGATTACAAGCATTGTTCAAAGATGCAGATTTCAGCAAGAGCTGGGTGTAAGAAATCAACTGTGCTGGTGTAACAGCCAGCACAGATAACTATAAAATATATGTATGAGAAAGAGAGGAATATATTATGAAATACGATATTACATACAAATGTGGGCACGAGGGTACAGTTGATTTGGTAGGACCTTATGCACAAAGAGAGAGACGATTGGATAATCTTAGAATGGGACTTTGTCCAGAGTGTGAAGAAAAGAAACAAGAGGAATGTCTTGAACAATTTGAGAAAGAGAATGAGTTACCTGAGCTGACAGGTTCTCCAAAACAAATTGCATGGGCAAGAAACATTCGAAGAATTGGTTTAGTAGCTTTTGAAAAGCTGCGTGAAACATTTGAAGAAGAAATGCGTGAGGCTATCACAAGAAGCGGTAAAGAAAGACATATGGAAGATAAAGTAGATGATGCTGTTAAGAAGCATGTTGGTAATTTTGAAGATGCTATTGCTTATGTGACAGAGCAAACGACTTCAAGATTCTTCATTGATAACAGAGACGCATTAGATTACAGTGGATGCTGCTCATACCCTGTGGGTGCATGGAAACGATGGAGCAGTACTTGGGAGAAATGGGCGCATGAATATAGAGATGCACATGATGTACATAGAATCGAAGCTGAGAAAGAAGCAAAAGAGATTGAACAACGAGTACAGGTTACTGTAGAGCCTGTTAATAAGGAACATGATACAATCGTAACGCTTCGCAAAAAAGATGGTGGTGTGCATTTGTTTTCCGATTATGACCGTGACCTTGTTGGTGTAATCCATGAATTACCACTCAAAATGAAGTGGAATAAGGTTAGCTGGGAATTTGCTGTAGAAGAGTTCAGAGGTACATTTGAGAGTGTGATTGCTGAGATTGGTAACATCCTGTTATCAAATGGATTCATGGTTGTTTTCCCTAATCAGGAAACGGCTGACATGGCTGTATCAGGTAACTTCAAAAGATATATCAGAAATGCTTTCTACAAGATGTGTGAGCGTGTTGATTATGTTATTTTGAGATATGATGAGAATGATGATGATGTGTATAAGAACATCAGAAGCATTCCAAGAGCAAATACAATGTCTGGAAAGAGTATCATTGATGTTGCTTCTTATGAGTCAATCGAAGAGCTGATGGAAGCGAATCCTGATACATTTGCTATGTCAGATGCTTGTAAGGATGTTATTGAGTCATACAAGAAGTCAAAAATGATTGCACAGCCAGTTGTTCTTGATGAGGTGAAGTATAACAAGCCTGAGCGAAAGGAGGTTGATTTAAGTGACCTCAATGACGATTAAAACAGAGTTGTTTCCGTACCAACGTGACGCAGTTGAAAAGCTGCGTCACAAATGTATTGGCGCATTATACATGGAAATGGGTACAGGTAAGACAAGAACCACTTTGGAGCTGATAAAACAACGATACGATGCTGGGAAAATCAATGCAGTGCTTTGGTTATGTCCATGTAGTGTAAAACAGAATTTGAAGTACGATATCATGTATCATTGTGGTGAAAAGCCTGACTGGATTGTGATTAAAGGGATTGAGTCTATTGCTGGCTCTGATACACTCTATTTGAAGCTGTTAAACTTTGTTCAGAAGAATCAAGTGTATCTCATTGTAGATGAGTCCAACATGGTTAAGAATCCATTTGCAAAACGTACACAGCGTATCACAGAGATGTCAAAGTATTGTAAGTATAAGATGATACTCAATGGTACACCCGTATCGAGAAATGAGGCTGATATGTTCGCACAGTGGTACATCTTAGATTGGCGTATTTTGGGTTACAAGTCATACTATAGCTTTGCTGCGAATCACCTTGTATTTCGTACGGTAAAGCTTCCTGACGGGCGAGAAGTGACTACAAATCAAATTGTAAATGTGTTGGATGTCGATTATCTAACAGAGCGTATCAGACCGTTTTCATATCAGATTCGCAAGGCTGATTGCATGGAATTACCAAGCAAGAATTATCACAAACGCACATATGAATTGACATATGAGCAATATGACATCTATGAAGATGTCAAAGATGTGTATTTATTCAATGTAGAGGATTTTCGCTCAGATACGATATATCAGTATTTTTCAGCATTACAGCATGTTACATCGGGGATGAATGTTACATCATATCCAACAGAAAAAATGCAAACAAAACCAATCTTTGAAAATTGGTCAGCGAATCCAAGAGTTCAAGAGTTGAGAGGTGTTTTGGTGGATGTTATTGACGGTGAACAGGTCATCATCTTCACAAAGTACAAGCATGAAGTGGAAGACATCAAAGCTATGATGGATGCGTATGAAATCACATACGCGGAGTTCACAGGCAGGCTTGCACAGAGGAAACGGCAACAATCGTTACAGAGATTTCGTGATGGTGATGCACAGGTTCTGATATCAAATAAAATGTGTGGTGCTTATGGATTGAATCTACAGTTTTGTAGGAATATCATCTTTTACAATAACGATTTCGACTTTGCCACAAGGTCACAGGCAGAAGATAGAGTGCATCGTATCGGACAGGCGCAAGAAGTACACATTTATGATATCGTGGCAAGTGATACCATTGATACATTCATATGCGACAATCTTAATTCGAAAGATAGTTTAGTGGAATCTTTTAAGAGATATCTTGAAATAGAAAAGAAAAAGCTAAAGAAGAAGAAAAAGAAAGACTGTGCATAAACACAGTCTTTCCTCTTAGGTTAGTTTGTTTGCTCGGATAAGGTCTTGGTAAGATGGTAAATCCTCAAGTTTCTTATCTTGTCGCATACTATAAACTTTAGTCGATGTGTCACATGAGACGATGACAGAGTCGTACAGTATCATACCATCGATTTCTTTTAGTATAGCAGCTAGACGATGCGCGCACTCGATATCAAGTGATGATGGACCAGGCTGTTTCATATCAGGATGGTTGTGAACCATGATGACACCTGTGGCACCTGCGAGCAGTGCTACCTGAACGATTTTCCCGACTGAGACGGTACAGACTGAGTGCGTACCTCTTCCAACGCATGTATAACCAAGCGGAGTCAATCGTCCATCCAAGAAGATTGCATAAGTTGATTCCTGTGGCAAATCACAGATTTTTTCACATAGATATGTTACCGCATCGATATGATTACAGATGCGCCTGTCTTTTTCGACATCCTTATAGTCGAGCCTGATACGAGGTTCCAACTTGGCAAAAGATATATGATTCGTAATAGTATTTTCATGCATGATATACACCTCCAAAATGTAAGAGTTTTTTCAGTGTATATCCCGTGTATTATTTTTTGGGCTCAAAAGCCACGTGTAGAGTACAATCCATGATATCTGCGATTTTTTCGAGCTCTTCATATGTGAATTTCCCTGTTTGTAAACGTCCGTGCAAAGTCGATGGCGCGATACCAAGCTCGCGAGCAAGGTCTGATTTTTTTAAAGATGTTCTTAAAAGAGCCGATTCGATAAGAATTTGCATTTCATTTTTCACAATAGCGTTCCTCCTTTTTGTAGCAGTCTTATATATAGAATTAACATATATAAATAGATACATTATTTACATTATAATGATAGCACAACGGCTCCATTATGTCAATTAGTTTGTTTAGGGAAATAACGAATAAAATAGGGAAATAAAAAATAAGTTCGGGAAAAATAAAAAGAAATTTGCGAAAAGGTCTTTACAAGTTTGAAAGGGTGTGGTATAGTATAGTCACAAGGTAAGAGACAGAGCTTACCAAGTAACAGTCCTTTGAAAATAGAATACAAATGTTCATTAGAAGACTTCCAAAGAAGAATTAAGATATTACCATGACCGCCTGCTCATGGTTGAAAGGATAGCGCAGGATGAGGGTTACTCACATACCAAGAACCAAAAGTGAGACGAACAGACAAAGCGACATAGGGCGGTGAACAGAGACTTACTACATATGTACAACAGTACATGTAATTGTAGTAGTTTCTGTACACCGTCCTTTTTTGTTACTGAAAATCAAGAAAAGGGGTAAATGATATGAAACGCAAAGCCAAATTTAACATTCTACTCGTAGGTCGTAGAAAGTTCGAGTGGAACTTTGATTGGACACCGATTTACGATGTGCTGGAAGAAATGCATACGGATGACTATGAAGAAGTTTTGGATTGGGTCGATGAACTGAGAATGTATCCACTAAAAAGATTCGTGTTTGATTTCTTTGATGAAAAAACTGGATACAAAGCATGTTTCAGAGAAGACGGTATCGAGCTTTACGAGGGGTGTCGATATGATGCCGATAAAAATACAGTAATAGAATAAAAGGAGGAAAATTATGAGTGAAAATACGCAAAATACAATGACTGTGACACAGCCGTCAAGTCAAACACAACGTGATTTAGATACGATTATTATGGAGCACGTTGATACATATACAACAAACAATCAGGTGAGGTACATGGGTGCTACGCAAGTTCGAAGTGAGATTCTTGATGAAATCAATGAAGATATCACACTTGAGAACTATAACAGAGACAAAGGAAACAAGCTGCCGACGCTCAAAAAGATGACACCATACATCGTAGCCCGCATCGCTTTATCTACAGGGTTCGTTAGAAATATTCGTCTTGGAAGCTTAGTAGTGCCTTGCGTGTATATCGAAGACGGTGTGCGCGAAGGAGTTTGGCAACCAATCGTATCGGTTTCAGATGACGCGTTCTTGAGACAATATCTTAGAAAGTATTATCCAGCCATGAGCGTTGCGGAATACAACGAGGTCAAATCTTACATCCAAGATGCTTCAAATCTCGAAATCATCAAAGAGACGACTGATTCAAGATATGTAGCGTGTGCGAATGGTGTATACGATGTGTATGACAAGGTTCATATCACATGGTCACAAGCTTTCGATAAAGGGCTTGTCTTCACTAGCAAGCTTGGTGTTGACTATGTAGATGCGCCTGTGAACAAAGTTTTTCATGACAAGATTAACCATCGAGATATCACGGTTGTTGATGTGTTGAAGGAGATTGCAGGGGATGATGAACACTACGAAGCCTTGCTTGCAGCAATGCACCTCATGATTCGTAAAAATTGGGCTTCTGACGTGGCTGTTCTGTTAGTTGACCCAGCTATGACGGGTAAAAACGGAAAGAGTACAGTATGTACTGTATTACAAGGAATTTTGGGTGATGGGAACTATACAAGTATTGCAATCAACGCGATGAATGACCAATTTGCTTTATCTCCGTTGTTGACCTGCGGAGCGGTAATCAATGCCGATGCAGATGATAGCTCTTATATCGAACACAGTGAAAAGTTCAAAATGCTTTCATCAGGTGACAGCATCACTATCAATGTAAAATTCAAGGAGCCTGTGAGTGGGTTCCGATTTACAGGACACATTTTCCAAGCCATCAACGGATTTCCAAAGTTCAAGGAAACGAGTACAGCGATTGATAGAAGATTCTACTTTATCGACTGCACGACACACTTTGATGATATCAGAAGTTGTAATATCAAGAAAAATGCGCGAATCAAAGATGAGTTCTTGAAAGATAAGGAAGTGCTTGAGTATGTTTTGAAGATGCTGCTAGACCTTGGTTATGAGACATTGCCTGAATACAAATTCCAGCAGGACATCAAGAAACAATTCCGTTCTGAAACAAACCCTGTTGATGCATTTTTGGACTATATCACATCTGTGGACACGGCGATTGATAAACTTCCGCATTGGGATGGTTACTATCCGACCACATGGTTATACAGTGCGTTCTGCGGATTCTATTACGAAAATTACAGAAAACGCACGACGATGAGCCGTAAATCATTTAACGCTTCGATGCGTTTTTGGGTAGAGAAACACGCTGACGAATGGGAAATCCCAACGAACAGCAAAGGCGAGTTGATGAGCGTTTCAACACAAGGGCGCATGGATGACGCAGAGGCATTTACAGAAGAGTTCATGAGTCACGAGGCTGGGAACATGAAAGAAATGGTGAAATGGTGTAATGAACTTTTCATGTCGTCTACAGACATCAAGAAAAAATGCAGACCTTCCAAACTCAATTACAAATATACATGCTTGAGAAGAATCAAACCATCAGCTGCGGCTGCTGTGGGAGTAGAAGAGGAGGATGAATAAGTATGTACTACTATAATGATATGCGAAATATGAAGAAGGAGGAGCCACGTGATACAGGTCAGGATGATTTGTGTCAATGGGATGAGTATGACGAACAGATGTATCTTACAGACTGTGTGCTCAGTAGAGTACGAAAAGCACAAGAACATGCAGAAGAACTTTACGAGAAATGTGTGAGAATGCGGACAAGGCTTGAAAGCGTCGGAAGCTTCGACTACGAAAGCATCGGAAAACTTGGGTGCAAGGTGTCGGGCGGAGGTGGCTGTGATACAGGTAGCAAAGTAGTAAAACTCATCGACTTGGAAGAGCAGTATAAACAATCTTTGGATTTTTTGGAAAGTGAAAAACAGGCTGTAAAAGAGATTCTGAGTGAGTGTGATGTACTTACAAATGTAGATAGAATGATTTTGTACTATCGATGGGATACAGTGCCAGTGCGACAGTTCGATGAGATTGCCAAACTGACAGGTTTGAGAACGTATCATATGACATGGCAGAGATATAAAAAAGCTTATGCAAAATTTGCCATGTGGGTAACAAATACAAATTATATTTTGCCATATGTGGCATAGAAAGAGAGGATAAAGATATGAGACAGATGGATGTTATTTATGTAATCGAAAGAGTGGGAGGAGGTAAGCGAGCTGTTGCAGTGCAACACTTGGACGATGAAAACGTATTAGACACAAACATCGAAGGTGTAGACTTCGAAAAAGACAATGTTCTTGGTATGTATATTGTCCAAGATGAGAGAGTTGCTGAGAGAGCTGTGAAAGCTTTTAATGAAAATCCGACACAAAGCATGACAGCTGTTATTGACTCAGTGCGTGAGTATCAGCACTTAGAGTATGTAAAAGAAGACCCTGATGAGGAAAATTTGAGGCTGGCTAGAATGGGGCGTGATACGCTCGACATGGTAGAAAAAGCAACTGATGAATTGAAACTGCGACTTGCGTGGTATCGTAGTATGATGAAAGACCTGCTTGGTGACGGTGTGTATACATGGGCTGTAATTCAATTGGAACACCATTTTGGACAAATCGACCATGACCTCTTTGATGCATTTACATATGAAGAATAAAAAAAAAAAAGACCTGCTGTAAAAGCAGGTCTTTTTCCGTAGACCAATTTTTTTGTAGAAAGGTTGTTTTATGGAGAGGTGGTAACTGCGGGTGAAAAAAGAACACCCTACCCGAATGGGCAGGGTGTGTGAGTTACGCGTTTTGCTTACTTGCGTGCACCGCAAGAGCAAGACTGACCATTTGGAACCTTTTCATCCCAAGCTTCCTTCACAAGGACTGGGTTCGTGCCGATTTGCACTTTGTTGGTTCCAACTTGCACCTGTTCAGTGCCAGTTTGGACTTGCTCTTTGTGAGCAGTGTAGCCAGTGCCACATTCCAAGAGTACATGCTCAAGAACATCATTTTCGCTGTTGAAGCGTTGACCACAACCGTTGCAAGTCCAGTATGCACTCCACTTGTACACAGGACGGTCTTCGTAAACGATTTCATCCTTGTAGACAGGCTCGTTACGATACTGAGCCTCATGATGTACAGTCTTGTACTCAGTCTTCCAGTCATGCTGGTGAGCAGGCTTGCTAGGCTTAGCAGGCTCACTAGGTGCAGGTGCAGGCTTGCTTGGAGCAGGCTTAGAAGGTGCAGGAGCAGGATTAGAAGGCTTAGAAGTAGAAGGCTTGTTCACAGCACCGCTGTTAGCAGGTTTTGAAGGCTTGCTTTCAGCAGGCTTTTCTTCCTTCTTATTGTCCGCCTTATCGGCAGGCTTTTCAGCAGGCTTGCTAGACTCTTTAGAGTCTTCCTGCTTATCGGCTTTGTCAGCCTTCTTGTCAGACTCTTTAGAGTCCTTCTTGTCGTCCACCTTATCGGTATCCTTGTCGACAGAGACAGTAGTCTCGGGTTTTAGGTGCTTGTCGTACTCCTTAGCAGTATCGGCACCGCAACCGCTCAACAGAGCCGTAGCAGTCACCATAGCAAGGATAACCGCACCAATCTTAGTTTTGTGTTTGAACATAAAATCACAACCTTTCAAATATTTTTATACGAAATGTGCACGATATCAGTATATCAATCGCACATCTTAAAAGTTATAGGGTCTTTATCTGTACCCTAGTCTGTTTTATATTTTACATCAATAATATTGTTATATCAATACAAAAAGTGGAGATTATAACATATTATGATAAAATATGATAGATTATTTCAGACGATGAAAAACAAGGGTATAACACAATACGATTTATATACAAAATACAATGTTCCGAAGTCACTTTTGGACAGGCTGAGAAAGAACAAAAACATAGAGACAGTTACAATAAATAAGTTGTGCAACATCTTGAAATGTAATGTCGAAGACATCATGGAACATATACAAGACGATGATTTATTTTAAGAAACAGTAGGATTTTCTATATAAGGGGATTCTGCTGTTTATTTTATTTATAGGGAAAGATAGGTGACATGATATGGGCAATTTAGGGGAAAATCATGTTACATGATTTGGTCATGATTTGGTCATGATTTGGTCATAAAAGGCGATGGGAAAAGTATGTTACATGATTTGGTCATGATATGGGAAAAATAGGTGACATGATTTGGACATGGTAGGCATACACGGGATATATGCATGAGAGTGAGGGAGTGTGTAAAGGAGACATGTAAGGGATTCTTGTAGAAGAGAAAATCCAGGTCGCGGGTCAAGGGTGCGGAACGCCTTGTCCACAAGAATAGTGTATATGGGTAGCGTGCGACCATGTACACTATTCTTAGTGGAGCAATAGCGTACAAAGCTATTGCTTTATGTAGAGAAAATGATATAATTAAGATAGAGAAAAGGATTGTATACAGTATACACATATGCATGGAGAAAAATAGAAAAGGAGATGTGATTTTATGAGAGAAAAACATACGACGATACGTGTGCATATGAATCCTTACGATGCGAGTGACACGCTAGGACATACTTTGGATAAGAAATTTCGTAACAAAGAGTCACATGTGAATCCGAACGGTGTCTTTGAAGTGTGGAGCGAGAAAACAGTATATGATACGTATAAGGATATCTTTAAAGAATGTCTTGAACAGTATAACAAAAAGGTGAGCCGACCTTGTAGGCGCATACAGGATGAAAACGGGGATATTGTATCAGGATACATGGAAAGCATCTTATCATCGAAAAGATGCAAGAAACGAAAAGAAGTCAAGGTGATACAAGAGGACGGGCAGGAAGTCGTTATCGGAGATAAAGAACAGATAGGAAAAAGACTTCTTTTTGAGTACATTATTTCAGCAGGTAACTGCAACAAAGAGTTGGATACACACGGACGAGTCGTGTATGACAGTACAGGTCATGAGGTTCATCCGAATAGACTACCTGTAGAGGTTACAAAACAGGCTATGAAGAGATTCTTTGAAGGTTTCGAGGACAGATACAAGCATTTCAAGATTTGCTATACAGCTTATCATGAAGATGAAGAGTACGAGAACGACATCGGAGTGATGGAGAAAGGAATTGAGCACATTCATATTGGTGTAGTTCCGTGGGCTGATGGATACAAGCGCGGTATGGAGAAACAAGCATCGATTTCGAAAGCTCTTGCACAGATGAATTTTATCGATGGAAGAGACGACGACGGTGTATATCACACAGCTTACTGGTACGCTTGCGATGATATGCAAAAGTATTTTGAAGAGATTTTACAGGATGAGTACACCGCTTATCTAAAAGAAAAAGGAATGGAGCCGCGCCTTTTGGTCGTAGACCATCCAGCCCGTGGGAAAGGCTTACGCAATCTTTCGCCACAGGAATACAGAGCACAGAGGGATTTGGAGAAAAGAAAAAGACAGTTGAATGATGTATATGCATACGCAGAAGAAGCTGCTCAGGAATCGGAAGAAATCGAGTATGAGCTTGATATGCTGAGAGCTAGTGTCGCAGATGCAGAACAGCAAAAAGAGCAGATGTACAGAGATATCGAGAAAGAAGAAGAGCACGCTAGGGAAGAACTTGCTTTGAAAATGGAAGATATGCGTAAAAAATATCAAAAAGAATTTGATGACTATGAAAACATTTGGAAACAATCAAAAGAAGCCAATGACGTTATTTTTAACACTTTCTTGGCTGATATGGACAGACTTACGCAGACCACCACACAGATGCAGTCGCTCGTGGACGAGTATACAGATAGAGTGGATAAGCTACATGAGACATCGTCGTTCACATACAGTATCAGTGATGAGCATTTGCTCGCGTGGATGAAAGCTCAGACGACAAGACGCAACGGACAGAAAATGAGTTACTTAGACGCATACGAGCATGATATCAGGTTCGTGATGCGAAAGAATGCACAAGCGCAGGCTGAAAAGACCGTCGATGAGATGACGCGGGATAGTAAAGATATTTTAAACGATATCTCACAAAAGGAAGAAGAAGCGCGACAGATGCGAAAAGCTGCAGCGATGCTTAGTCAATTTGATTTTGATAGAGATGAAGATGATGGAGAGTATGAGAGATAGGTGCTGAAAAGCATCTATCTTTTTGTTTATGCATGGGATATGGTCATGTGATAGAGTGTGGTGATGGTGACTAGGAGACGTGCAAGGGATTCAGGCTCTCTATCAAATGATTTTATAGGGAAGATAGGCTCACGGCTACGCCGTGATGAGGGCGGGCAAGCTTACGCTTGCCTGGATACAGTAAAAGTGAGGTGGTGTTTGACAATCATTGACAACCATTGTTTTTATAGCAAATCGCGTCCAAACCTAGGCTACGTCTAGGTTTTGGCATTTTTCGAGGCTTTTCTTTGACAACTAAATATTTTCATTGTCAAAGAGCTCGTCCGCTTGAAACGCAGGTCAGAACTAGGAAAAGTCTCTTTTTGACAATGATGACAATGATATTTTAATATAATTATATTTAAGGATATATATTA
>SKEO01002235.1_pt1 | contig 13814 bp, 9 predicted proteins | sample 4826801 | NCBI WGS metagenome assembly SKEO01 (sample SAMN11008807, study PRJNA524170) | human gut metagenome | biome: Human fecal sample; material: Feces; isolation source: fecal sample from pouch patient p3 | host: Homo sapiens | place: Israel: Tel-Aviv | collected 2016-02-25 | reverse complement strand
CTCTATAGGATCTTCTACTGTTATAATATGTCTTGACATATTGTTGTTAATATAATCAATCATAGCTGCAAGTGTTGTAGACTTACCACTTCCTGTAGGACCTGTTACAAGAATAAGACCAGACCTTTTCTCAACAAGCTTAGAAAAAAGTTTTCCTGAATGTCCCAATTCTTCAAACGACGGTATAACAGAATCAAGAAGACGGATACTTGCTGCAAGATTTCTTCTCTGATGATATATATTAATCCTTAATCGTCCACCAGACTCATCAGTAGATGCCACATCAATATCTTTTCCTGCCTGAACATTCTGTATATCTTCATCACCAAGAATTGAGAATATCATATCTTCTGTTTCTTCTATCGAAGGTGTTATATCAAGAAGCTCAAGTTCACCATATTTTCTTACTGCAACCGCTTCTCCTGCAGTAATATGCAGATCTGAACACCTGTTATCTCTTGCGTATTTAATTAATTCTTTTAATTCCATGTTCCCCTCCCATACATTTTGTTCATTAGTATGAACCACAATAAAATACTACCATAATAAAAATGCATATTCAATCACACTTTTATCCCATTTTTCTTACATATATCATTAAGGCAGCATCTTTCACAGTGTGGCGTAGTACGCGCCGTACATACCTCTCTTCCGTGGTCTACAAACCGGTGGCATAATCCACTTCCTTCTTCTGGCGGGACTATCTTCCACAATGCCATCTCAACCTTCTTAGGCTCTTTCTCGTCTTTTACAAGACCTATTCTGTTACAAAGCCTTATGCAGTGTGTATCTGTAACAATTGCCGGCTTTCCGAACACATCACCCATAATAAGATTGGCACTCTTCCTTCCAACTCCAGGAAGCTTTAATAATTCTTCTATGCTGTCAGGAACTTTATCATTATACTGTTCATGAAGCATGCGCATACATGCACATATATCCCTTGCCTTGCTTTTTCCAAGACCGCAAGGTCTTATAATCTTTTCAATCTCTTCTGGAGATGCTGCAGCAAGTGATGCTATATCAGGATATTTCTCATACAGCCCCTTAACCACAACATTTACTCTTGCATCAGTGCATTGTGCCGCAAGTCTTACGCTTACAAGCAGTTTCCAGGCATCATCGTAATCAAGACTGCACTCCGAATCCGGATATTCTGCCTTTAATCTTCTTATAACCTCTAAAGCAAGTTCTTTCTTAGTCATAGATTACGCATCTTTCTTCTTATAATTAGCAATTCCGAATATTGCAAGAAGCAATACACACGCAAATATCATCCAGCCAACAAGATAACCTGTTCCCTTTGGTTTAAATGTATCATAATAACCCTTAAGGTATACAACTACTATAATAGCCGGAAGTATATAACTCATATAGAATCTTAACCATTCAGGAAGCTTAGGACCTTTTCCTTCATTAGCTTCTTTTCTGAAGCCTTCCCAGCCCCAGCCGTTCTTCTTGGTACAGAATAATACAAATATCATGCTTCCAAGAGGAAGTAGATTATATGAAACAAGGAAATCCTCCAGATCCATAATTGAACTTCCTGGACCAATAGGCTGGAAAGCTGCAAGCTTGTTAAAGCCTAATACAGCAGGAAGTGAAAGCAGTATCATGAATATAACATTACCTGCAACAACCTTTTTCCTTGAAAATCCCTTAAGGTCTATATAAAAAGCAATAATGTTCTCAAACACAGCAATTACAGTTGATAATGCTGCAAATGACATGAATACAAAGAATGCTGTTCCCCATATTCTTCCTCCCACCATATGATTAAATATGTTAGGTAGTGTTATAAATAAAAGTGATGGACCGGCACCAGGAGCAACACCATATGCAAAGCATGCAGGAATAATTATGAATCCTGCCATAAGAGCAACAAATGTATCAAGCAGAATGATATTAACAGCCTCTCCACCTATTGTTCTGTCTTTCTTTAAGTAGCTTCCGAATATCTCCATTGCACCAATACCTACACTAAGTGTAAAGAATGCATGTGTCATGGCATCAAATATAACCGGTCCTAAACCTCTTGATTTAATAGCATCAAGATTAGGCACCATATAGAATTTAACACCTTCTGATGCATTAGGAAGTACAAGTGAATGAACTGCCAGTACCACAATAAGGATAAGAAGAAGTGCCATCATAACCTTAGTAATCTTCTCAACGCCCTTCTGTAATCCTAATACACATACACCAAACGAAAGTAAAACTGCAACAATCATCCAGATTGTCATTGTACCAGGCTGTGAAAGCATAGTTCCAAATGCTCCTGAAACCTCATCTGGCTCTAAACCTGCTAACGAACCACTTGCCTCACGCCATGCATAATAAAGCATCCATCCTGCAACCATAGTATAGAAAGCCATTAATATGTAGCTTCCTAATATCGATACCCATTTGAAATGATGCCATTTACTTCCCTTAGTCTCCAGTTCTTCAAATGCCCTTGCAGCACCTTTACCGCTTCCTCGTCCTACTGTGAACTCCGCACACATAATAGGAAATCCAAGAATTGCAAGAAATACAAGATAGATAAGCACGAATGCCGCACCACCATTTTCCCCGCATATGTATGGAAATTTCCACACATTACCAAGTCCCACCGCACAGCCAGCAGACACTAAGATAAAGCCGAGTCGCGAGCCGAATTTTTCTCTCTCTTTCAAAATAAAACCTCCATAGTTAATATATTTACATTAATTAAGATTGTATCATATATTACTATATTTTCACAGCCAATTATTTCATACTCTCACTGACTTCTGATGTAATAGTCTGACCGCCCTGTTCATTCCATTCTTTTACAAATGTATCAAAGTAAGATATATCTTCTTCTCCACTTATAATCTTTAAATATGCCTCTTTTTCTTTAGCCTTAAGTCTCCACCAGTGGCTCTTCATTGTGTCTGTGGTCTTAAAATAAAGCGAATCAACTACCTTTATATTATCCTGTGCAATCAGACTGCATGCCTTAATTCTTGACATATACGCTGCCCATTGCGTACTTGTTTTGTTAGCATTCTTGATATACTCACTACACGCATCATAAAATGAGCGTTCAAGAAGTTCCAGACTGTCAGGATTCTTTCTTCCTGAAATTGTGGCATCTATATTCCTGTAACATATTGAAAGTGCATTATTGTAATCAACATTTATTGATAAAGGTCTTGCCGTAGGTTCAACATTAAGCTGATAGTAATTCTTGAATTCTTCTGAGTCTGTACAGTCAAATCTTACCTTATCAAACATGACACTTATCATCTTGGCTGCAATCTCAGGATGTTCATAGCCCTTTCTTACAACAACATATTTGTAACACGGGTTCTGGCTGTGATAACTCGTTGTCCCATCCGAATCCGTTGCTATTAAATATGGCTGCCAGTCTGCATCCGGATTCCTGCTTACTGCATTAGCAAGCGGATTATTCGGTGCCCACCATGGTCCAAAAAACGAGCCACACAGACCATTCTCTATTAGCTCACATATATTGGTTGATGTTCTCAGAAGAAAATCATTATCTATAACCCCCTGATTATACAGACTGTTTATATACGAAAGTGCTTCTTTTGCCTCATCTGTAACCGAACCATATACAATCTCACCATCATCGTTCATTATCCACTGCTTTGGATACGCTCCAAAGCAGGCAAATATTATATCCAGCAGAAATTCACTGCTGTAACCACATTCACCTGTCACATCTGTATCCACTGCAAGCCCCACTGTATTAGGTTTTCCGGACGCATCCACGCCATTATTTCCAGGGTCTTCTGATATAAAATGCTTCACTATATTAACAACATCATCAATAGTGTGTGGCTCTGACAATCCAAGCTTATCCATCCAGTCTTTTCTTAACCACACAAGATTAGGTCCATCTGTTATATTAGTCTCCGGCAGTGCCATTATCTTTCCATCATATGTAACCATATCCTTAAGTGAATCGCCATAGCTTTCATACATTTTTCTTATTCTGTCACTTATACAGTTATTGTAGCTTTCTGTAAGGTCCTCTATAAGTCCTGCTCCCACTAACTGTTCAACCTCATCCTGACTTGATACAACCATGATATCCGGCAGGCTTCCCATTGAAATTACCATTGAAACATTAGTGTCATACTGACTGTCGTTTGCTTCAAATACATCAACATTCTGCACATTTATCACAGACTTAATATAGCGTGTGTACGCATTGTCCGTATAAGTGTCATTCTCCGGCATATTGGAATTATTAACACTTGTCATCTTTCCAAGTGTATATTCTATAGTCTCCGGGTAAGCCCCGAATGGAGTTGTTCTCGCTTCTTCCATTCTCGCATTGTATTCTTCATTATCATTAGACGCAAAACCAGCCGGGCTTTTACACCCGGCTAATATAAGCATTATTCCTGTGACACCAAATGCCACACATTTTTTTAATGTTTGCTTTAATCTATTCATATATCTAACCCTTCACTGCACCTGTCATGCTTTCATTATAACATCTTTGCATTATCATAAACAAGGCTGCAATTGGAATTGATATAAGAACTGCTCCTGCTGCAAATCTTGTGTACCATACATCAACATATTCTTTTTCAAGCATCTGCCATAAGCCGATTGCTACGGTATAATACTTCGCATTTGCCCTGCAGATTACTCTTGCAAATATGAAATCTACCCAAGGTGCTATGAATGATGTAAGTATTGTATACACTATAATTGGTTTACTGAGAGGTATTGTTATCTTAGTAAATACCTGCCACTTCGTTGCTCCATCTATCATAGCAGCCTCATCTATTGTCTTAGGGATAGTATCAAAGAATCCCTTTGCAATGTAAAACTGTATTCCTGATGATGCTGAATATACAAGCACAAGCGCAACTCTTATCATTGCTCCTTCTGAAAGTCCTACTGCTTTAAGTATATAATATACGGCAACCATCGCCATAAATGCAGGGAAAAGTCCAAGTATCATTGCGATATTCATCATTGCTTTTCTCATCTTAAACTTAAGCCTTGACATACAGTAGGCTACTGACAGTACAAAAAATGTTGATATAATACATGAGAATACTGCTACTATCAGAGTATTGGTAAACATTCGTGGAAAATTAAGTATTCCTGTATCTGTAAAAAGCTTTACATAATTATCAAGTGAATACTGCTTTGGGAAGAAGGAGCTTGTATAAGCACCCTTCTGAGCCCTGAAGCTTGTGAGGAGTATCCAGAAAAGAGGACTTACCCACACTATCGCTAATATTGTAAGCACTGTATGTGCCAGTATATTTTTAATAGTCTTTTTCTTTTTCACTGGAATCCCTCCTCATCTTTATACGCTTTCGTTCTTCTGTATACAAGCAGTGAACCAATTGCTAAGAATATGAATGTCATAATACCGATAACAGCACCAAGATTATAATACTGATAATCTATTGTCATCTTGTACAGCCATGTTACCAGAAGGTCTGTCTTTCCTGCTGTTGCACCTGCCATAACCGGATCTCCCTTAGTCAGCAGGTAAACAATGTTAAAGTTGTTAATATTAGCAGTAAATGTAGTAATAAGATATGGTGCCGTTACAAATAACATATATGGCATTGTTATCTTAATAAACTTGACAAATCCATTAGCTCCATCTACATCTGCTGCCTCATACAACTCCATAGGTATATTCTGTAATATACCTGTAACCTGCAGAATAGTATATGGAATACCTATCCACAGATTTACCACGATTACTGTGATTCTTGCCCAAGTCGCATTTGTAAAGAATGGCAGTGATTTTGTTATCCATCCTGCATTCTTTAAAACAACATTTACAATTCCATCCTGTGCCAGCATGCTTCTGACAATAAGAAGTGAAACAAACTGTGGAATTGCGATTGAAAGTATAAATATAAATCTCCAGAAAGCCTTGAATTTCGTACCTTTTCTGTTGATAAGCAGTGCAACAAGTATTCCGAATATGTAATTAAGAAATGTTGCAAATACTGCCCACACTATAGTCCAGCCAAATACTGACCAGAAAGACTGTCCTATCATGCTTCCTGAATCGAATATCTGCTTGAAATTCTCAAGTCCTACCCAGTCGAAAAGCACCAGATGGCTGTCAACCTTACTATAATTAGTGAATGCCATGCTTATCATGAAAATAAGCGGAAGTATTGTGAATATAAGCACACCTGATACCGGGAGTGTAAGCAGCAGCTTATGAAGATTCTCATTAAACAGCGACTTCACGTCTTCTGCAAATGTGTTTATATGCTTTCCTTTTTCCTTTAACAGCTCCAGCTTATATGAGCTTTTTACAGCACCCGCTGCAACTATTATATAAGCTATAATAATGAATATTGTTGCTATTCCATACAGAAGTATAAGAAGTGAATTATCACCTGCAACATACTCATATATTCCAAGCTTCTCATTCCATACCTCCTGCTGCGGTCTGCTTCCAAGACCTGGAAGCATCGCAAGGCAGTTAATTCCATTCATAATCATAAAGCATACAAAGGCTGCTTCTATAGCTATATACATAATTCCCTTTATAATCTGCTTTCCTACAAGATTACCAAGTCCTGGAATCAGAATGCTTAACTTCGTAAATATATTTCCTTTTCTAAATGATTCAGTGAACTTAACTGCCATTATGCGCCACTCCTTTCAGCATTTAATCCCTATCAATTATTTTGCGATTGATGTATTAATCTGCTTATAGAAATCCTGTGTCTTAGCTGCTGCATTATCTGCTGTTATTTCACCATTTACGATTGCCTTAGCAAAGTTCTGTGCAGGTGCCCAGTAATCATTCATGCCTGTTACTGTTGGCTGGATTACTGATGTCTTGTTAAATGTATCATTCTGTGCTGTTACAAGTGCATCCTTCTTTACTTCATCAGTTGCAAGAAGCTCTGTATTACAAGGAATAACACCTCTTAATTCATAGTGCTTCTTCTGTGCATCCTTGCTTCCAAGATACTTTGCAAGTGCAACTGCTACCTGCTGATACTTGCAGTTAGGATTAACTGCGATTGCCTTAGAACCTGCAAATGCTAACATCTGCTTGTCCTTTCCACCAATCTTTACTGTAGGAAGTGAAACTGCTCCAAAATTGGCTCCAAGAATCTCTTTAACACTCTTATAATCCCATGATCCTGAGAAGTAAGCTCCAACTGAACCATCTCTTAAACCAGCGATACCAACGCCCTGAAGGTCATTGACAAAGTTAGGGTTATTTACAAGTGAAACCATTGCCTGTGTTGCCTGTGTTCCCTTATCTCCTGAGATATCAACACCTGCTGAATTATCTTTTCCGTCTTTTCCAAAATATGTACATCCATTAGCAAGGAAGAATGATGACATATACCAGCCCTCTGTAATATTGAAAGCTACCTTATTCTTCTCAAGCATTTTATCAAGGCTCTTTACATCACTGTCTGTGAATTTGCTCTTGTCATAGTACATAAACCATGTATTAGTTGTAAATGGTACTCCGTATACAGCCCCATCTACTGATACTGAATCTACAATTGCATCTGAGTTAGTTTTCTTAACATAATCTGCTGTCTCTCCACCAAGCTTTGCAATAGCGTTAGCATCAACAAGTGTCTGAAGCTGGTCGTTAGCAAAGAAGTATACATCTCCTGAATTCTCTGGATCCTGTGGAACTATCTTTCCTGCGTCCTGCTCTGAGCATACACCGTATTCAAATGTTAAATCCCAGTCAGGATGCTCTGAATTAAACTGGTCACACATTGTCTGAAGCCATTTGCCGTTCTCATCTGCCTGATCTTCTGCACAGCCCCATACCTTGATTGTAGCTGTAATTTTTTCCTCGCCTGTTGCTGTGTCATCCTTTTTAGCATTGCCACAACCTACAAAAAGTGACCCACACATTGTTGCTGCCATCACTGCAGCTGCTAATCTCTTAAACTTCATAAAAAACCCTCCTTAATAATTATCCGAGACAGCTTTGATTACTGTCCTCTTTTGATAATCTAATTATATTAAGGAGGGGTTAATATTAAAATATAAGATATTTTAGAAACATATCAGTTTTTTGTGTTGTATGGTTTTGCCGGGAATTTTATTGTTATTGTTGTTCCCTCATCAGGTATGCTCTGCACTTCCAGATGATAGCTTTCGCCGTAATAAAGTCTTATTCTGTCATTAACATTTCTTGCACCATACCCTTTTGACTGGACTGTTAAGAAGTTTTGTGCAGTTTCTTTGTCCATTCCTACACCGTTATCAGACACTGTTACACATACAAGCTTTTTACCTTCTTCATCCGTCTGCATCTTGGCCTCTACTGTTATTACACCTTTCCTGTCTGTCAGCAGATCTATACCGTGGTCTATTGCATTTTCTACCAATGGCTGGAGTATAAGGTTTAAAGATTCGCATGGCATAACTTCCTCTGATACATTTATCACCACATCAAATGAGTTGTCATGCATTATCTGCTGAATCTTAAGATACGACTGCATGTTGCTTAATTCCTGCTCAAAGCTTAGTATATTCTTTCCCTTATTAAGCGATGTACGGTAGTAGTTAGACAATGCAAGTGTTATCTCACTTATATCCTCCTGCTCATATTCTATTGCTTTCCAGTTGATAAGCGATAATGAATTATAGAGGAAATGCGGATTAATCTGTGCCCTTAATGCCCGCATCTCTGATTCTTTCTGGCTTATACGTCCTTCATATACCTGCGTGATAAGATTCTTAATCTGGGTTGTCATGCTGTTAAAGCTATGAATAAGGTCACCTATTTCATCTTTGTCCTGTGTATTAATTACCGCATCAAAGTCTCCATTTTCAACCTTTGCCATACTGTTTTTTAATTTATTAATTCTTCTTGTAATGAAGCCTGTTGTAAATATACTCGCCGCGGCGGCACCTGCAACTGCTACCACAAATGCAACTACAATCATTGTAATCATTGAATTAGCTGACCTGAGCACAAGTTTTCTTGGTTCATAGACATATACTGTCCATCCGGTAACAGAGCTTTCCTTCTTTACTACCGAGTAACCATCTGTATTTCCACATGTATCATTATCCCATTCTGCCCCGTCGATTAATGAAAGCAGCTTCTTACTGTTTAATCTGTATCTGGTATTATTGTTTTCAAATGTGTCACTGCTGCATATAACTTTTCCATCAGCGTCAAGCACCACCATTCCGCAGTTCTGCTCAAGACCACCTGTAAATGAACTCATCATGCTGTCATAATCAACATCTATGTACATGATTCCAAGAATCCCTAGCTGGTCAAGTGTTGACATTTTTCGTGCTGAAACAAGTGTCCTGCTGTCTTCATCAACAAACCACTGTATCTTAGTGCTTTCAGCAGCAGAATTATAAAAAGGTCTGTCTTTTATCTCTTCTATTGGAGCTATAGTTGTGTCATGTTTAATAGCTTTATCCACATATATTGTTACCCTGTTAATATCATTATGAAAATACTTTAATGATGAAAGCATAGGGTCAAATGTAGTGACAATCTGGTTATACATCTCATATGTGCTTTTGTAATCGTACGAAAGCACTCCCGACAGCGTATCATTAAATGTTATATAATTAGACAGGTTGTCATACACCTCTATCTGCCCATCCACCGTTGTAACAGACTGCCCAATTGCCCCTTTGATGCTCTTTAAGTCTCTGTCCATAAGAATGTTTCTCATCTGACAGTATGCAAAAACAAAAAGCACAATCAGGGGAATAAGTCCAGTCACTACATATATGATGACAAGCTTGTTCTGCAATCTTATATCATTGATTTTCTGCTTTATCTTTTTCAACTCAATTCTCCCTGATCCCTGAATTTCTGAGGACTTATACCAAAGTATTCCCTGAAGCTCTGTACAAAATATGAAACATTTGGATAACCCACCTGCTCACTTATATTCACAATCTTCATGTTCGTACCGATAAGCAGTTCCTTAGCCTTCTCCATTCTGTACTGTTTAATATATTTGCTCAGATTCTGTCCTGTTTCCTTCTTAAAAAGTGAACTTAAATAGCTTGGTGCAAGATAAACCATATCCGCAAGCTGCTGTGCGCCAATCTCCTCACCATAATGGTTATGTATATAATTCTTTACGGTCTCAATCTCCCGGTGTGACGTGGCCGGCTCTTTTCCGAAACTCTTTTCCAACAAATCAATATAGTTATTCACTATATCCATAATGCATGAGAAATCCTCCGACTTATACAGCCTGTCAATCTCCCTGCCAAATTCCGCCTCATCAGCACCCGGAATATTGTCATAGAAATCTTTTAACAGATTGGAAAATACGAACTTGATGTATATATGTGAGAAGTTCGACTGCCCCCTGTATTTCTTACACAATGCATCAAAATGTATCCGTAAAAATGTGATATCCTTCATCTTGATATCCTGCTTCATCTGCTTCATAAGTGCATCATCATCAATCTGTACAAGCACAGGTGTATCTTCACTGATATTATCAGAAAAAATATATCTTCCTGTCTCATAAAACTTATTATTCATCAGTGTATCAACTGCATCCATTACCTGTGGAAGCTCATGATAATCGTTGAATAAACCGGACACAGCAATATACATAAACTGTCCCGTCTTTCTATATATATAGTCATGAATATTTGTAAACATTTCTTCAATGTTCTTATCAAGATTACCATCTGCTGTGAGTGATTTATCAGAAAATATGATAACTGACTGTAACGGGTTTAGATTAAGGTACTGATAATCCAGTTCCCCGGTTATCTCTTTAAATATGTCTTCACCTGTATCATATTTTCCAAAGAAATCAGTATTGAATTCTATAAGCGCAAGTCTGTTATACCCTGCCAGAAAATCCCCGTTATCAAGTATTCCTGATGCATCACCGGAGTTGAGCAGCGTATACATGTAATACTGTTTTATAAAGTTAGCCTGCCGGTTATAGTCCTCGTCCTTCTTATGTTCCTCGTCAAGCTCTGTTATAACCCCTGTAATTGTCGAACTGAATTCTGACGGATCAACCGGCTTTAATATATAATCTTTAACTCCTAATTTAACTGCCAGCTTGGCATACTCAAACTCGTTATAACCTGAGAATATAATTGTCTTTAAACTGATGTCGTTGTGCATCACATTCTTAATAAGCTCTATCCCGTCCATAAACGGCATCTTAACATCTGTAAGCAGTATATCTATATGTCCAATTCCTGTATTCTTGTCAGATGTCAGATATTCCAGTGCCTGCTTTCCGTTGCACGCCTCAAATACTCCAAGCTCAATTCCCATTCTCTTAAGAAGCATTCTTATTCCGCTTCTTTCAATCTTTTCATCATCCACTATAAGTATATTATACATAAATCTACCCCGAAACCTTCCTCATTCACGAACTTTTGCTCTTATAATGATTATAGCTTCCGGGGCAGTTATTATCAACTTATTTAGTTATATTAAAGATGCCATATATCTTCATTGTACTGTCGGATTGTTCTGTCTGATGAGAAAAAACCGGCATTTGCAATATTAACAAGCATTTTTTCTGCCCACGCATATCTGTCATCATAATCTGTGAGAGCCTTTTCTTTGGTTTCTATATAGCTTCGTAAGTCAAGCAATGCCATAAACCAGTCTTTTCCTACAATCTCATTATACAATCTGTTAAGACTATGTGAATCACCTGCCTGAAGCATAACATCCGATATTATAAAATCTACACATTTTTTTATAAGAGCATCTGTCTCATAAAGCTTCTTTGCGTTATAGTCACATTTTTCATAATGTGCAATAACTTCATCACTTGTTGCGCCAAATGTATATATATTATCTTTACCTACAAGCTCTGCAATCTCAACATTAGCACCATCCATTGTTCCTAATGTCACAGCACCGTTAAGCATGAATTTCATGTTGCCTGTTCCTGATGCTTCTTTAGATGCAAGTGATATCTGCTCTGATATATCACATGCAGGAATCAGCTTCTCTGCCAGTGTTACATTGTAGTTCTGGACAAGCACAACCTTAAGGTAAGGACTTACATCTTTATCGGCCTCAATAACCTTACTCAATGTAAGTATCAGATGAATTATATCCTTCGCAATTGTGTATGCAGGTGCAGCCTTTGCGCCAAATATCACTGTAACAGGAGTCTTTGGAATGTTGCCTGCCTTGATGTCAAAATATTTATATATTATATACAGTGCGTTCATCTGCTGTCTTTTATATTCATGCAGACGCTTTATCTGTATATCGTATATTGACTGTGGATTAATCTCTATTCCCTGTGTCTGCTTAAGGTATTCTGCAAGATTTCTCTTGTTGTCTGTCTTAATCTCAAGAAGATTATCGTAAACATTTTTATCACCGGCAAACTTTAAAAGGTCTTTTAACTTTTCTGCGTCATGTCTGTATTCACTTCCAATGAGTGTCTCAATGTATTTCGCAAGTCCATTATTACAGTGGATAAGCCACCTTCTGAATGTGATTCCGTTAGTTTTGTTATTGAACTTCTCCGGATATATCCTATAGAAATTATTAAGCTCTGTATTCTCTAATATCTCAGTATGAAGCTTTGCTACTCCGTTGACGCTCATTCCATAATGAATATCGATGTGTGCCATGTGAACGAGATTATTAGCGTCAATTATATACACTGATTTGTCTGTGTACTTCTTGCGCACTCTTCTGTCAAGGTCTTTTATAATCGGCATAAGCTGTGGCACAACCTTGTTAAGATAGTCCACAGGCCATTTTTCAAGGGCTTCGGCAAGGATTGTGTGATTAGTATACGCACAGCTTTTTGATACAATATCAATTGCTTCGTCCATTGTTATCGGACTTCCATCTATGTCTCCGTTTTCTGTAAGAAGTCTTATAAGCTCCGGGATTACCATTGTCGGATGCGTATCGTTAATCTGGATTACTGCAAGGTCTGGCAGATTCTTAAATGTTTTTCCGGTGTTTATGCATTTGTCCCTACACTCATCTAATATAAGCCTTGCTCCATTGCTTACCATGAAATACTGCTGATAGATTCTAAGAAGCCTTCCCTGTTCGTCACTGTCATCAGGATAAAGAAACAGTGTAAGGTTCTTGGCAATATCTGACTTATCAAAGTCTATGCTGTCACCTTTTACGATGCTCTCATCAACTGTCTCCACATCAAACAAATGAAGCTTATTCGTTCTCCTTTCTCCGTACACATTGATATCATACATTCTTGAAACTACACTGATTTCTCCGAAATTGATAGTGTATGCCACATCTGTCGGAACAAGCCAGCTGTCCTTACCAATCCATGGATTAGGCACTTCCTTCTGCTTCCCATTCTCAAACACCTGCTTAAAAAGTCCAAGATGATAATTAAGTCCGATTCCGTCACCATTAAGACCAAGGTTAGCAATTGAATCAAGGAAGCATGCTGCAAGTCTTCCAAGTCCGCCATTACCAAGTGACGGCTCTACTTCCAGTTCTTCAATATCTGAAAGATTTTTTCCTGCCTGTGTAAGTTCTTCCTTAACTTCATCATAAATTCCTAAGTTAATAAGATTATTGGATAAAAGCTTTCCTATAAGGAACTCTGCAGAAATGTAGTATACCTTTCTGCCATTGTCTTTCACTATTCTATCACGTCCCTTTTGTGCCACCAGCTTCATAAGTGCATGAAAGCACTCCTCGTTGCTGCATAAGTGCAAGTCTTTTCCATATTCTTCCAAACATATAGTGTTAAGCATATCGTTGCCCTCCATTCTTGTATTTATATTTTATTATAGGGTTGCTGGAAAAATTCTCTTGCTTTATAATGGGATAAACTTGTACTATTCTATCATATTTAAGG
>SKEO01002231.1_pt1 | contig 13826 bp, 10 predicted proteins | sample 4826801 | NCBI WGS metagenome assembly SKEO01 (sample SAMN11008807, study PRJNA524170) | human gut metagenome | biome: Human fecal sample; material: Feces; isolation source: fecal sample from pouch patient p3 | host: Homo sapiens | place: Israel: Tel-Aviv | collected 2016-02-25 | reverse complement strand
ATTCAGCTGGAAAAGTATCGTTATCTTTTTCAATGCGCAAAGGAAAGCAATGATTTTGATTCATTTATGAAATTCGCAGTGTAGTTTTGTGCAATTTTTCAAATTTGCTCATTTATAGTTAACTAATAAGAAAATGACCTTACATTTACAGTAACAGAAATTTCTCTGTATACTTGATTTATCATAAAATAGTAACAGAAATTGCTGCTTACAAAAAGGTCACTATGTATAGAATAATCAAATTTTTACTGATTGTCTATAAAAACTTCTTCTCAACAATCAGTAAATCCCGCAATTCTCCTATTGATAGATTATCTCCGGTCTTAACAATTCCCATCATAAAGCATATGATATGCCTGCTCATAATTTCATGAATCCACAGAACAAAAAACTTCCTCTCACAACAACATCTCAAATTTTTAGCAGATACCTACGAAAACCTCTTTTATCAAATTGTGAAACCATTGCAGAATGCCGATCAACTATCACAGAAGACAGTATTTTTCAAGACAGAAATGATGTCTGGACATTATTTTACAATAGAAAAGAAGCTTAGATTTCGTCATCGAAGTGTAGAAGCTGATATATAGGGAATGGCTCCGCACATAAAACGAGGGTATCGCTCAATCATCTATTTCGATAATTTTGCGACACCCTCTTATCTTTCTCTAATTTTCATCCAGCTTCAATACGCTCATAAAGGCTTTCTGTGGAATCTCTACGTTTCCGACCTGGCGCATCCTCTTCTTTCCTTCTTTCTGTTTTTCCAACAGCTTTTTCTTACGGGAAATATCACCGCCATAGCACTTGGCAAGCACGTCTTTTCGCATTGCTCTGACGGTCTCTCTTGCGATGATCTTGCTTCCCACTGCTGCCTGGATCGGGATCTCAAAAAGCTGTCTTGGAATCTCTTCTTTGAGCTTCTCGCACATCTTTCTTCCACGCTCATATGCTGTTGCACTGTGTACAATAAAGGAAAGTGCATCCACTTCTTCTTTATTGATCAGAATATCCAGTTTTACCAGCTCTGACTGCTCGTATCCCAGCATTTCATAATCGAAAGATGCATATCCTCTGGAACGGGATTTCAACGCATCAAAGAAATCGTAAATAATCTCATTCAATGGCAGATGATAATGAATCACTGCACGCTTTTCTTCGATATACTCCATTCCCTGATATACCCCCCTGCGCTCCTGACACAGATCCATGATCGCACCGATAAACTCAGAAGTCACCATAATCTCTGCTTTCACCATCGGCTCTTCCATATATTCGATCTCTGCAGGATCCGGCATATTGGTTGGATTGGTCAGGTCGATCACTTCTCCGTTTGTCTTATGGATTTTATAGATAACACTTGGCGCAGTTGTCACAAGATCCAGATTATACTCTCTCTCCAGACGCTCCTGCACGATCTCCAGATGCAAAAGCCCAAGGAATCCACAGCGGAATCCAAACCCAAGAGCCACCGATGTCTCCGCTTCAAACTGCAGCGCCGCATCATTGAGCTGCAATTTTTCCAACGCATCTCTCAAATCCGGATATTTTGCTCCATCTGCCGGATACAGTCCACAATACACCATTGGATTTACCTTTTTATACCCCGGAAGAGGTTCTGCACACGGCCGCGCCGCATCTGTGATCGTATCACCGACACGGGTGTCCTTTACATTTTTCAGACTGGCTGTGATATATCCAACCATTCCCGCGCTCAGCTCATCACACGGAATAAACTGTCCGGCTCCAAAATATCCAACCTCGACAACATCCGCCTGTGCTCCTGTTGCCATCATCCGGATCGTTGTTCCTTTTTTCACACTTCCCTCTTTGATCCGGCAGAATACGATGACACCTTTGTAAGCATCATAAACCGAATCGAAGATCAATGCTTTTAACGGCTCTTTCGGATCTCCTTCCGGTGCCGGAATCTTCTTCACGATCTGCTCCAGCACTTCTTCAATGTTGAGTCCGGTCTTTGCCGAGATCAACGGAGCATCATCCGCCTCGATTCCAATCACATCTTCAATCTCTTCTTTTACGCGATCCGGCTCTGCACTTGGCAGATCGATCTTGTTGATAACCGGAAACACATCCAGATCGTGATCCAGCGCAAGATACACATTCGCCAATGTCTGCGCTTCTACTCCCTGTGCTGCATCTACAACCAGGATTGCTCCGTCACAGGCTGCAAGACTTCTGGACACTTCATAGTTAAAATCCACATGTCCCGGTGTATCGATCAGGTTGAAGATATACTCTTCCCCGTCGTTTGCTTTGTATACGGTACGCACAGTCTGGGCTTTGATTGTGATTCCGCGCTCCCTCTCCAGTTCCATATTGTCCAGCACCTGCGACTGCATCTCACGACTTGTCAAAAGTCCGGTCTTTTCGATGATCCGGTCTGCAAGCGTAGATTTTCCATGGTCGATATGTGCAATGATGCAAAAATTTCGTATTTTATTCTGATCAATTGATGACACGTTCATTCCTCCAGTAACTCTGTCTTTTTCTATTTTCTTCTATGCTGAATGTTCTTCTGTTTTATGCAAAAATATACTATCATGCCTTTCCTGTTTTGACAAGAACATCTGTCATTTACGATGAGTATTTTACCAAAAACAACTCCACTGCCAGTGTATCTGTCAGCCTTCCTGTCTTCACACGCTCCTCCAGATCCGCACTCTCTTCCAACACGGCACGCAATTCTTCGCTCTTAAAATACCGGGTCTGCTCCATATATTTTCCCGCAGCAAACGGATGCAGCCCTGCTTTTGCTGCAATTTCTTTTTTCCCGTATCCTTTTTTCTGCAGTGACTGTACATGGAATAAAATCCGGTACTGCCTGACCAGCAAAAATAAAATTCTCATAGGAGGCTCTTTTAATGCCAGCAGTTCGTAATACAGATCCAGCGCTTTTCTCTGCTTTTTCTCTGCCACTGCATTGACCATCTCAAAAATATGATTTCCGATCTGGTTGATACAGACTGCATCGATGTCCTCCGGTGTGATCACGTCCCGATGCAGTGTATAGCAGAACAGTTTTTCCAGTTCGCCCTGGATATTCTGCATATCGGTTCCGACTTTTCCCAGAAAATATCCGACCGAAGCATCCGATATCTGTTTTCCCTCCCGCCTGACATTGCCAAGGATCCAACGCTTCAATGTAGATTCATCCTGAAACGGAAGTTCCACAATATGACCTTTTGCTTTCACCGCCTTATACAACTTGCTGCGCTTGTCCACTTCTTCTTCCACAAAAATAAAATAAGTAGTCTCCGGCATGGTCTTGATATACTCTGCCAGATCTGCACCCGAACTTTTAAACAGTCCGGTATTTTCAAATACGATCAACCTGCGTTCTGCAAAAAAAGGTAGCGTCTCTGCCAGATCAATGACTTCCCGGATCTCCACGCCTTTCCCTTCATAATAGGCGTAATTCATAGTATCTCCTTGCGGAAGCATGGCCTTGACAAAACGTTCCTTATATTGTTTCTTCAGATAGTTTTCCTCTCCATAAAGGAGATAAATCTGACTAAATTGTCCTGTTTTTAAATCTTCATTCAAACTTTTCATAATTTCTATTATATCGGAAACTTTTACTTTTTGCAAAATGTTTCTATCACAGCTTTTTCCCCTTTTATCTTTAAGGTGACTGCCCCGTACTCCTGCGTCCCATACAATTCGCATCCTTTTTCACTGAGTCTCTCTACAGTCTCCTTTGCCGGATGTCCGTACCGGTTGCCGATTCCCGATGAAATCCATGCATATTTCGGTGTCAGCTGCTGTAAAAATTCCGGCAGTGTCGAATTCTTAGAGCCGTGATGCGCGGCTTTCAGAATATCACACTTTGTTTTTCCATGTGCTCTCATCCACTCTGTGAGCTGCACTTCTCCCTCTCCTTCCACATCTCCGGTTAACAGCATCTCCAGATTTTTCCATTCCATCCACAACACCATAGACGCTGCATTTCCAGTCTCACCCTGATATTCCTGTGAAGGCGCCATACAAGTCAGACTCATCTCTCCCAGGCTCATCTGCTGACCTGCCTCCATTCCAAATACTTTCGTGCCATTTTCCTTTGCCGTTTTTCCCAGCTTTTTCAACGCATCATCATGAAGCCTTACCGGCGGCAGCACCAGATTTTTGATTCGTACTCCAAGGGTCTGATTCTGAAGGATTTCCTCGATTCCACTCATATGATCTGCATCGCCATGAGAAATAAAAACATAATCCAGCTCTTTTACTCCCTGAGATTCCAGAAACGGAACAATTCGATACTCCCCGACTTTAGAGATATCGCTGCTGCCTCCATCTACAAAACAGGTTCTCCCATTGGGTGTTCTCAGAAAAATTCCATCGCCCTGTCCCACATCCAGCATCGTCGCCTGAAACACCCCGTGGTGTTTCATCTGACCGCTTGCTGCCAGACAGATTCCGGCCGCTGCCAGCATTCCCCACGCAAAACAGGTTTTTCCTGTTTTCTCTTTTCGAAGCATCCAGTACAGACAGACCAGAAGCAATACTGCATAATACAGCACGATCCAGCTAACTTCCGGCTTTCCGGTAACAATTCTGGAAAACGGCAGTTTCATACTCAAATTGCAGCTCCATTCATACAGATTGAGAATTCCCCTGCATAAAAGAAATACAACACCTCCTGCCGGTTTGAAAAAAAGACACAGAAAAGAACCCAGAAGTCCTGCGCCCAGAACGACAGACATCAGAGGAATGATCACGAGATTTAAAAGAAGGGAATACGGGGGAAATTCATAATAAAAAGAAAGCATGACCGGAAAAAGAACCAGATTGACCGCAAGACTCGCCTGAAAGCTTTGCAGGATCTTTGACTCTGTTTTTCCCTGTCTCATCATTAACGGATACACTGCCGCCATTCCAAGCACCGCTCCAAAAGAGAGCAGATATCCGGCATCCCGAAGGTACATCGGACTCTCCAGCGCAATCAGCGCCGCTGCCACAGACAAACTGGTAGCCATGTCATACGCTCTGCCGCACAGATCTGCTCCTACCCGGATGCCAAACATAACAAATGCCCGGATTGCAGATACCCCGCCTCCGATCATTACGGTGTAGCCAAGCAAAAACAAAATTCCCAGCACTCCCGTCGGTTTCACAGGACATCCCACTCTGCGTAAAAGCCCGTAAAATCCCATTCCGATAAATGACATATGAAGTCCTGATATCGCCAGAATATGGCCGATCCCACTTTTCTGATACAATGCTTTCATCTGGGCATCCAGTTCACTTTTCTCTCCCAGTAAGATCGCGCTCATGCTGTTTCCGTGACGTGCTCCCATCTGACTGACTAAAAGTCTCTTCCAGTTTTTTCTTAATTTTGCCAGCCATTCCCGGAATTTCCACGTTTCCTGATCTGTGATCCGGCAGTTTTTCACCCATATACTTGCGTGAAGTCCCTGTTTTTCATAATAAAATTTCTGATCAAAATTCCCGGGATTTCTCGCCTCTTTAAAATACGAAAGTTCCCCCTGAATCTGTATTTGATTTCCAAGTTTGATTGTTTGAGTTTCTTTTTGATCCTGTTCGATATAAATTAGAAGCTCCGGCTCTTGCAGCACCTTTGCTTTGACTTGTTCTTTGAATTGCTTGTTGACAGATTGCCTGTCAGAATTGGTATTATTCTCTTTTTGCAGCACCTGGCAGTCTCTCAGATAAAATATCCTGTAATCAGGCTTTTCCTCCCACCGCTTCACCTGCCCTGTCACAGTCACCTGTGAAGCATCCGGGATGATCCGGCGCAGTGTACACGGATTTGAAATCGCGGATTCAAACCAGATGTTCACTGCTGCCAGCAGAATCAGAACTGCCACTGCCGCCGTACAAAGCGGTCGTTTTCTCAAAACTACTTCTTCTCCTCATTCCATCCCAGGTCAGCCTCCAATGGCTGACTCAAATCTACAGTCTGCATATATTTGACATCGTTTTCGCCGTTAATGGATATCTGCACTTTCCTGACTCCGGTTCCCTGTGTCAGTGAATTGACCAAAGAATAAATCGTCACCTGCGGTTTGACATCATAGGCACCTTTTAAAAAGGTCTTATCAAAATTCACATAACAGATTCCATCCTTTGTTGTCACACTCAGCAGGTTGGTATCCGGATTGATCGTTGCTTTTGCGGCCGACGTCTCCGGGCCTTTCATCAGCTTTTCCACGATCAGCTTCTCCCTGGAAATATTGCTGTTATAGCGGACTTCCATTGTCTGCTCCACCAAAGCATCTCCTGCTTCATTGGAAAAATATAAAGTGAGCGTCCCTGTCTGATACGAACTCGGCGAAGCGCCCTCGCTTTGCACAAAATCATCTTCATTGAGATATCCGAGTACCTGTCCCGAGCTGTCAGTCAGATCCGCGCCTTCCACTTTGATCCAGACACTGTTGATTCCCTCGATCCTGACTAAAGATTTTACCAGAGCCGCTCTCACCAGAGTCTCTTCCACGGTATCCATTTGTTTATATTTTGCATTAAAATCCAGATACAGGATTCCTCCCTCCAGTTCATAACGCTTCACTTTCACATCCTTCGGAATCGGCGGCGTATACTCAATCTCCTCAGACGGCTTTTTCAACTCTTTTATCATTGCTTTTGCCGCCTTGAGCGGATCCTTTTCTTTGCTCTCATAGGACACTTTCTGAAGCCCGGTCCTGTCACTGTTTAAACAATAAATATAAGAATCTCCTTTTTTTACCTCCGTACGTTTGGCACAGGAAACTGTCGTGCACGCAAGACAGATTCCCAGAAAGATGAGGAGAATTTTTCTGACTTTTTTCATCTGCTCCCCCTTATGCTGCATAGGTCAGAGGAATCCGGACGGTAAACGTGGTTCCCTCTCCCTTACTGCTGTAAACTTTGATCGATCCTCTGTGCATGATCACTGCATTACGGGCAATGGCAAGTCCCAGACCTGTTCCTCCGATTTCTCTCGAATGAGACTTGTCCACCCGGTAAAACCGCTCAAAAATATGTGCCTGATCCTCTTCCGGAATTCCAATGCCGGAGTCCATCACCTTCACATAAAAGTACTTGTGATCCGCATTCAGGGAAACTCTTACCCATCCTTCGTCCCGGTTATATTTGATCGCATTCTCTACCAGATTGGAAATGGCGAGTGTCAGCTTCATCTCATCGATCTCCGCAGAAACGGGTCGGAAGCTTTCCAGTACCACCTCGATTTTTTTCTTATCGGCAATCGGCTTCAATCGTTTTAAGATTGCCTCCAGAAGCTCATTGATATTGATCTGTCTGATATTCAGTCCCTGTACTGTCTTGTCCATCTTGACCAGCGTCAGAAGATCACTGATAATATCATTTTCCCGATCAATCTCCTTTGCGATATCTCCCATAAATTCCTGATACAGCTCAATCGGCACATTTTCCTGGGCAAGCAAGGAATCTGCCAGCACTTTCATGGATGTCAGCGGTGTCTTTAACTCATGAGAGACATTGGATACAAACTCCTCTCTGGAATCATTGAGCTGTTTTAATCTTCCCAGCATCTTGTTAAACGCATCAGACAGCTGCCCTGTCTCCGAAAATGTCCCTACATGCAGCCATTCACTTTCATACCCTTCTGTCACATTCTCAATAGACGCAGTGATCCTTCCAAGCGGACGTACAAACCATCCTGCCACAAGTATCCCAAGGGACAATACGACCAGAAAGACTACGATCAGAACTGCGCCGCCCTGTGCGCGCAGCATACGGATCCCATCCAGGACCGTATCCATAGAAACACTGGCCAGCATCACTCCTGTCACTGCCTTTTCTTCCGAAATGACCGGTGCGGTTACCTCGACGTACCGGTTCTTTTTGTCATAGTAGCTCGTGCTCTTGCCCTGCCTGAGACAACGGATCACATTTTCAGATACCATCGTCTTTCCTTCATCCAGACCATACGTATCCTTGATCACATCCAGGTTCTGGTTGATGATCATCACGCGTCCGTTATAAATATTGGTCAGTTGGGTTAAATTTGCATCGATCACTTCTGAAGACGGGTTGGTCAGATACTGATAACTGTTCAGCTGATTGCTTAGAATAGTACATTGATTCTGAATTTCTGCTGTTCTGACCGAAATGGCACGCTGCTCAGATGTTTTCACTGTCCAGACATAAGAAGCCAGACATGGGATCAGCCCAAACACCACAAACAGCACGATCAGCCAGAACCGCATGCTTTTAAATATATGATTCTTTACTCTGATATGTAATTTATCCCTGGAAATAATAACCTACCCCCCATTTTGTGTGTACATACTTCGGCTCGCTCGGATTCAGCTCGATCTTCTCCCGAAGCCTTCTGATATGTACATCCACTGTTCTGGCATCCCCCGGATAATCCACACCCCATACAAGATCCAGCAGATTCTCACGGCTGTAGACTTTGTTCGGATTCATGGCAAGAAGCTCCAGCACATCATATTCTTTTGCTGTCAGATTGATCTCACGCTCTCCGATAAACACTCTTCTGCTCTCACAGTCGATCCGCATATTGCCTTTGACCAGAATCTTGGCAGTCTGCGCACTCTCCTCTTTTCTCGCAGTCCTTCTCATGATCGCTTTGATCCGGGCCTTGACTTCCAGAATATTGAACGGCTTCGTAATATAATCATCCGCTCCGTACTCCAGCCCGAGTATCTTGTCCATATCCTCACTTTTGGCAGTCAGCATGACGATCGGCATGTCGGAAAACTCACGGATGGCCTGACAAACCTGAAACCCATCCATCTTCGGGAGCATCACATCCAGCAGCACGAGGTCATACTCGCAGTTCTTTGCATACTGCAGTGCTTCCTCACCGTCATAGGCACAGTCCACCTCCATGTCGTCCTGTTCCAGACTGAACCGTATCCCTTTCACGATCAACTTTTCATCGTCAACTACTAAGATCTTCTTCTTGCTCATACTTTCTTCCTTCAACTTCCTGCTATACTGTAATATTATCTTTAATCTTATTATACAGACCTTCTTTGATTCCTCTGATCTGCATCAGCTCTTCTGTATTCTGGAACCTGCCGTTTTCTTCCCGATAGGCAATAATACTGTCCGCCCGGGACTCGCCTACACCGGACAACGTCATCAATTCTTCTTTTGTCGCCGTATTAAGATTGACTTTTCCATCCTGCGGCTTTGTTCCTTCTGCCGGACTTGCCCCCGGCTGTGCTGCTGCCTGTGTCTGCATCTCCTCTTTGGTGGGAATGTAGATCTGCTCTCCGTCCACAACAACCCTTGCCTGATTCACTGCATCCTGTGCAGCCTCGGCTGTCAGTCCGCCCGCCATGGCAATGACTTCATAAAGCCTGTCGTCACTGCCCACTTCATACACGCCGGGCTTTCCGACTGCTCCGCACAGATAGACAAAAATCTTTGTCTCTTTCTTCGGTTCTTTGTCTTCAACCTTCTTTTCTTCTGCAGAGGACTCTTCTTTTTCTTTCTGTGTCTCCTCCAGAGAAATCTCCTTAAGTTCTTCCCCCGACTCTTGCCCGCACCCGCTGATCAGGCACAACGCAGTCAAGATCATAACAACTGTATAATAAGCTTTCTTTTTCCATCTGTCCCTCATATTTCCTCACAATCTCAGACGCAAGGAATCCCCTTTTATATTGGACAGTAATATTGTAACGAAAAACGCTCAAAATTACAATAACATTTTTACAATCCTGTTACGCATTTATTACAATTCTGACGCTCTATTCCCACTGGAAGATTGCAATCCCGATCAGTGCCACAACAAGCCCTGCCAGCTTCCGGAATGCAAACGGCGATTTTTCCACACCAAACATCCCCAGAAGCTCGATCACATACGCCACGATCAGCTGGGAAATTACGATCAGAAGTGCTGCTTTTGCCGGTCCTAAGGATGCCATGCTCTTAACTACGGTCCAGGTAATCCCTGCTCCGATCACGCCTCCTAAGAGCATATATTTCGGTTCCACCTTCGCAAGTGCCGTCACATCCGCTCTTCCTGCCAGAAACCATACCGCCAGACATGCCAGAAAAGCACTTAACTGCACCCAGATATTGCTGACCCACAATCCGGTTGTCTTTGTTACCTGTGTATTAAATACACCCTGAACACTCATCAGCGCCCCGGAAAGAAGGGCAATTAAAAAACCAGTCATCGTTTTCTACCTCCTGAAATTTTTCTCAATTTCTTTTAGTATTTCCCGAATCCTGGTTTTTCATTTATCACTCTGTCAATGCTTTTGTCAATTTTGGGATCATTTCATCCACATGCTCTTTTTCAATGATAAGCGGAGGTACCAGACGCAGTACATTGCCCTGTGCCTGGATCACAAGAAGTCCTTCCTCAATGGCACGGTTATTTACCTGCGCGACCGGTTGCTTTAACACAATACCCTGCATCAGTCCGGTTCCTTTTCGTTCCAGCACGCCATCCACATGTTGTACCAGTTCTTCCAGACGTTCTGTCAGATATTCTGACACTTCATTGACATGCTCCACGATCTTTTCTTCCTCAAAAATGTCGATCACCGTCTTGACTGCCATACATGCCAGTGGGTTACCGCCATAAGTTGCCCCGTGATCTCCCGGCTTTAACGATGCCTGTGCCACTTTTTCTGTCATGGCAAAGGCTCCCACCGGAATACCGTTTCCAATTCCCTTTGCCATAGTCAGAATATCTGGTTTTACCCCGAATTTCTGCCATGCAAACATCGCGCCGGTTCTTCCCATTCCGCACTGCACTTCGTCACAGATCATCAGAATATCGTTCTCATCACAGATCTTACGGATTCCTTCCATGAATTCCTGTGTAGCAAGATTGATCCCGCCTTCCCCCTGTAATGGTTCTAAAATAATTGCGCAGGTCTGATCCGTCACCAGCGCTTTCACACTGTCCAGATTATTGAATTCTGCAAAAGAAACTCCCGGGAGCATCGGTTCAAAAGGTTCTCTATACGCAGTATGTCCAGTCACGGAAACGGCGCCGAAGCTGCGCCCGTGGAACGAATTTTCCATGGCGATAAACTGATATCTGCCCGATTTTTTATTATACGCATATCGTCTTGCCGCTTTTAAAGCCCCCTCATTTGCCTCAGACCCGCTGTTCGTAAAAAATACCCGGTCCATCCCCGAAATCCGGTTCAGTTTTTGTGCTGCCTCTCCACAATTGGTATGATAATACAGGTTGGACGTATGATACAGCTGATCGATCTGGAATTTTAATGCCGCATTCAGCTTCTGATTTCCGTATCCCAGTCCCGACACTGCAAATCCGGCTGCAAAATCCAGATATTTTTTCCCGTTCGTGTCATACAGATAAACACCTTCTCCCCTCTCCAGCGCAATTGGAAACCGATTGTATACGTGTATTAGATTTTCTTCTGCTGCTTTGATCTTCTCATTCACCATCATAATACCTGCTTTCTTCTTCATGTAAAATTGCCGTACCGATTCCTTTGTTTGTAAAGAATTCCAGAAGCAGACAGTGCGGGATCCGCCCATCTAAAATATGCACTCTGGAAACGCCGTTTTCAATGGCATCAATACAATTATTCAGCTTAGGAAGCATTCCTCCTCCGATATAGCCCTCTTCGATCAGCTGTTTTGCTTCTTTTACCAGAAGCTCGGAGATGAGAGTAGCAGGATCCTTCGGATCTTTATATACTCCCTCAATATCTGTCAGAAATGCCAGTTTTTCTGCCTTCATGGCTCTTGCAATGGCACAGGCTGCATCATCTGCGTTGATATTATATGTATGGAATTCATCATCCATTCCTACCGGACACACGACCGGAAGAAAATCCTTCTCCAGAAGATCATGCAAAATCTGTGCATCTACTTTTTTGATCTCCCCGACAAATCCGATATCTTCTCCGTTGGAATATTTCTTTTCCACATTCAGAAGTCCACCGTCCTTCCCGCTGATTCCGATGGCGCGTACTCCCTGTCCTTCCAGAAGCTGTACCAGGCTTTTGTTCACTTTTCCAAGTACCATTTCCGCTACTTCCATGGTCTCTTCATCAGTCACCCGAAGTCCGTTGATAAACTGCGGTTCTTTGCCGATCTTTCCGACCCATTTACTGATTTCTTTTCCGCCTCCGTGCACAATGATCGGTTTGAAGCCGACCAGCTTTAATAAGGTAACGTCCTCGATTACTTTCTGCTTTAACGCCTCGTCTGTCATGGCGCTGCCGCCGTATTTTACAACGACGATCTTCCGGTTAAACCGTTGGATATACGGCAGTGCCTCGATCAGTACTTTCGCCTTCTCCAGATATTGATTCATATTTTCATTCATATTCTCACTCCTCCTGCCTGTCTTTTTTACTGAATATACATTGTACTAGCTGCGGTAATCCGCATTGATATCGATATATCCGTGGGTAAGATCACATCCCCATGCGGTTGCTGTTTCCTCTCCCTGTCCGAGATCTGCAATGGCAGTCACCTCCGGCATGGATAAAATCTCTGTGGCCTTTTCTTCACTGTAATCCAGCGCGACTCCGTTTTCGATGATCTTTAACTCTCCGGCGCTGCTTTTGAAATACAGATCTACTTTCTCCGGATCAAATTCGGCACCGGAATAGCCCATAGCACACAAGATCCGTCCCCAGTTTGCATCATGACCGGCAATCGCCGCTTTGGTCAGATTGGAGCAGACCACGGATTTTGCCAGTGTTTTCGCCTGTTCTTTCGTATCTGCACCTCTTACCGTCACTTCGAACAATGCTGTGGCGCCTTCTCCGTCTCCTGCCATTTTTTTTGCTAGTGTCTCATTGACCTCATGCAGAGCTTCTGCAAATATTTCAAATTCTTTTGTCCCTTCTTTGATTTTTGGATTTTCTGCCATTCCGTTCGCCAGAAGAAGTACTGTGTCATTCGTTGACGTATCTCCGTCTACAGAGATCATATTATACGTTTCTTCCACATCTGCGCAAAGTGCTGCTTTGAGCGCTTTTCTGGAGATTACCGCATCTGTTGTAAGAAAAGCCAGCATGGTGCACATATTCGGATGAATCATACCTGATCCTTTGGCCATCCCTCCAATGGTAACGGTCTTCCCTCCAATCTCCACGGTCACTGCCACTTCTTTTTCCATAGTATCTGTGGTCATGATTGCTTTTGCCGCCGCATTTGCTGCCACTGCCCCCGACTGTTTTTCTTTTGCCAGAATCTGAATACCCTTTTTTAATTTTTCAATCGGCATCTGCATCCCAATCACCCCTGTCGAGCCAACCAGAACACCGTCTGCCGGAATTTCAAGAGCCTCTGCTGCAGCTTTCGCAGTCTCCAGACAACAGTGCATCCCCTCTTCTCCTGTACAGGCATTTGCGATTCCGGAGTTGATGATCACTGCCTGAGACTTGATCTTAGATTCCACAATCCGGCGGTCCCACTTCACCGGAGCCGCCTTTACTACATTGGTCGTAAAAGTTCCTGCCACTTTGCACGGTTTTACGCTGTATACAAGTGCCATATCTGTTCTGTTTTCATATTTGATCCCTGCGGCCGCTGCCGCTGCTTCAAATCCTTTTGCTGCCGTAACTCCGCCTGTTATTTTCTTCATCGTGCATGCCTCCTCATTTACTGCGCATTAAATGCTGTAATATTTTCTGTATTCAACACAAAATCATAATAGTTCAAATCCTGCCGCTCATTCCATCCGATGGTATTCCAGAATGCATTTCCGATATCGTTCTGCGTAAATGCGATCAGAGATACATTGCTGATTCCTTCTTCTTTTAAAGCCTCCATGGACTGTACGACCATTGCTTTCCCGATTCCACGTCTGCGGTACGCTTCATCCACACAGACGTGATACA
>SKEO01002225.1_pt1 | contig 13845 bp, 13 predicted proteins | sample 4826801 | NCBI WGS metagenome assembly SKEO01 (sample SAMN11008807, study PRJNA524170) | human gut metagenome | biome: Human fecal sample; material: Feces; isolation source: fecal sample from pouch patient p3 | host: Homo sapiens | place: Israel: Tel-Aviv | collected 2016-02-25 | reverse complement strand
CGAGTCAATATCTGTTACAATTTCAGAGGCGGGTTTTGAAGCAATGAAGAATGATCCAGAGTATGAAGCATGGGTATTAAATGATTTGCAAGTGGGTTGGTCACAACCAGATAAATGGTCCGGTATATGCGGAGGAGCGTTTTCTACAATATATTATGGAGCATCAAAAGAAGAATGTCATGCTGAGATGTGGAGTGCTGGTTATAACAATGGGAATGGTGGGAAGATTTTTAATGATAAGTCAAAAAATAGTTTTTGGGAGCGCAGAATAGAAAATAAAAAGAGAATAGAAAATCAGGTAAAGAAACAACAGGAAAAAAAGCGGATTCAGAAAAAACAAGCGGAAAGAACAGCTTATGAAGAATATGCGCAAAATAAAAGGTTATCCGCTCAGGATGCCAGAACTCGATTGGTGGCTGAGAGTAGTTCGTCTGCTAAGACTGTCACAATAAGTCAGGCAGTAGCTTCTTATGAGGCAAATTTTACAATGGCAGTAAGCGTATCGAACAAAACCCAATAGCCTGCAAATAAAAAATCAAGGCTAAATAGAAAGGAGAGATACAGTATGGGAATTAATGGAGTATCATCGTATGCCAATACATACACATACGGAAATGTAAAAAATGAAAATGTAAAGCCATCAAAGAATAGTGAAAAGAATTATTATGCAGGATACACTATGAATTCAGCCAATAAGTTTAAAAATGTATCAGACTATTCAAAGTATTTGACTAACAAGTATAAATGTTTGACTCCATGCAAAAATGCTTCTGTATTGATTGACAGAAGTGTAATGCAAAAGGCATGTGGAGATGAAAAAACTGCGAAATGGCTTGAGGAAAATTTAGCAATTATGCCAGATGTTATACGAAATGCACAGAAGGCGGCAATAAGTCATGGTAGTAAACTGATATCAGTGGAGTTTAAGTTTACGAATAATGGAACCGAAATGACAACCTGTGGCATTTTTGGAGAGACTGGTACGGATTCAGAAATTGACAAATGGCTGGAGAGAATGAAAGAGGATAAAGAAAAAGAAGATAAAAAAACAGAAAATATGATTGCTATAGAAGCGACAACTAAAAATAAGGTAGGTTTTGATACATATGCATAGTATCAATTTCTATAATTTTGAAGAAAGAAAAGATTACAAACAAGGTTAGGATAATCCGATATATAATAAGAAGGTTGGTGATATTATGAATATATTTTTTAACAGCCGAATTAATGCTAATCAGTCGTTGCTTAATGTTCTGTTTGGTCAACAGCAAAAAGCGGCAAGCAGTCAAAACACTGGTTGTAGAGGCACAAGAGATACTTTAACGATAAGTGCATCGGGAAAGGAAAAACTGACAAAAAGTACAAGTGGAAGAACACATAATACAAGTATTGATAGCAGCATTGACTTAAAGTCCTATATAGCTTCAGCAAAAAAAACGAATCAAGAGCTCATTGAGAATGCAGGAACACAGATTAATGCGAAAACAAGTGAATATATGAGTACAGGTAAAGCATTTAGGGCAGCATTAACGGAAAAGTATTCTAAGCTTGCTGCAGAAGCAAAAACACATTCTAACCCTGAAAATTATATTCATTCCAAGTATTTTGATAAGAGTTCAGAGTATTACGAGACTAATTTGACTGATACAGAACGTAGGATTGCATATAATTATGAGATGCAGATGTGCCGGACAGGAAAAATAAATGGTGTAAATTATCAGGATTCTTTGTTCAGGGGAATTGAAGTGGACGGCGACAGTGTAGATTCGGATAAAATCCAATTTGAAAGAGCATTGGTAAATTCGCAGATTTCAAATATTTTAAAGCAGGCTGGTGTAGATACATCTTCTATTACGGAAGATTGTACTTTTACTGTCGATCCATACAGTTACGAGATAACGGTAGATGGCGTGGATGAAGAAACAAAGGTGTTGATGCAGAATGCTTTAAATGTAGGTAATAATGGGAAAAATCTCTATAAGCATATCTATTATTGCTCAACACAAGATGGCTGTGAGAGTTCTCAAGTAACAGAGGAATCAAAGATGAAATACGAAGCATATCATCAGGTTTATAGTTATACAGGATATGGATTAGACAAACTTGAGGAAAAAAATGGGACATATTATACGGAGTCAGGAGAGAATATATTAGACTTAGTGGATAGTGCAGTTGAAAGTTCTGGAAAAGTTCCGAAAGAGTTCAAGCAGCAAATGAAGAATTGGATACATGACCTGGTTTCAACTATGTCAACTAAAGGATGGAACAATGTGCCGGATATGACTTTAAGCATTTTATATGGAAAGAGTGGTTTAAAGGACATGAATCAGTTGATCACATATCAATATGAAGCTGATAGTACAAACAGGCAATGGTATTCTGTACTTTAGAAATATAATATTTTTGAAAAAATATAGGGAAGTGTGTCAAGTATAGTAATATAGTTTTTTAGATAAAATATATGATTCGAAATTTTTAAATTAAAAAATAAACAATAGAGGGAGGGAAAGCGTTTTAATAATGAATCTATATAAATCAAAAAACTATAAAATAAAGAACTATGAACAGAAAGGAATTATTCATGAAAAAGAGAAAAATAGCAACAATATTATTGGCAGCATGTTTGCTGTTAGGAAATGTCTCAGTAGCGAATGCGGCAAGTATTGATAATGGCAATAAAGTACATTTCAATACAGAAGATAACGACACGGATTTAACATTATTACAATCGAAAATTGCAACCGAAGAAGTGACTTGTGACTTTACGGATGCAACAAATGATGGAGCAAGTGCATATGCAGATACAAGAAGGGTGTCAAATAAATATATGTGGAGTGCAAGCACGATGGAATATAATTTCTCTGATCAGAAATGGACATCGAATACAGAAATTTTTAGTACATATGCAAAAACATCAGAAGGGTTTGTAATGTCTGGTTTCTTACTGAATCCAAAAGGTCAGAGCAACTATAATTCGGCATTAAGAGAGGGGTATCTGAATGATTCTGCATATGATGAAAATCAGGGACATTATTATCAATGTGTTGTTTCGGATGAGGACTGTAATAATATTACATTTATGTTAGAATCTAATGTTAATGTATTTATTTTTGACAATGATATAAATTTAATATATCGTTCATCGGATGAGGCGGGAGTTACCAGTTATTTTGACAGATATTATTCAACAACTAAAACGATTGCAGGAACGTCGAATAAGGTAATTAGTTTAGGTCTTATTGATGGAAATTATTATATTGTTTTTAAGGTAAAAGATGCAACAGCAACTACCGGTTATCATTATGGATATTATGCTGGACAACCATTGCCAATAGCACAAACAACAACCTTTTCGGATCTTACACATTATACAACAATAAAGTGGAATCGAAGCTCATCTAGCCAATCAGCAAGTACGCAAACATTGACCATTAATTGTCCTAGTGGAAGTGAAGATGAGTATGCATTGACAGGTGTGAAATTTTCGGATAAATCAAAAGCATTTGCTAATAATACATACGCATCAAGCATTGACTATTATTATACGCCAGCAACTGCTAGTTATTCAAAAAAACTAGCACAAACAGGTGGTTGGTGGAGTGACTTGGTTGACAATAATCCACCATCAGGATCAATTGATGGAAACTATGCAACATCTGTTACAGTACATTGGGTAAGTGGTATTTCTTATGTAAATGCTAGTTGCACTACAATGACACAGATGACATTGGATTATTTAGTTCCTTTCGGAATAATAGTGGGCTAAATATTTAGAAAGATAAATAAATTACGGATGGTATTTTTATACAATCCGTGGATTCCAAGAGGTGACGATAAGATGGGACACTATGTACATTATATAGGTGGCGGAATAGTAGATAGTAAAATATATGAGACAGGAAATGCAGCAAAAAGTTTTAAATCGCCGATGAAAGAATTAAATGAGCAAACGGTGTTAATAGAAAATGCCAAAACAAATAAGAATGATAGTTATCATCAGCATACGAAATACGATGATCAGGTAGATCGCTATTACAGTACATATGATATAGGAACATTGTTGCATAATAATGAAAGTTATTTAGAGGGAACAATCGATTCAAAATATGATGTAGATTACTATTCTTTTTCTTATCCGCAAAAAAGTTTTTACTCTAAAATGGGTATATCTTCAGAGATAACGATTTCATTGGAAAGCAAGAATAGTCAGGCATATAATTTAGTATTGTACGATTTATATGGCAATCAGATTGGAATAGCGACAGATGATGGACATGGTAATAAACAGCTTACGGTACCTAATTGGGACTGCGTTACATCAGATTATGTGATCAGAGTAGAAAATTCCAATATGACATCGGATTCCGGGGAAGGTTCCTATAGAATAAAAATTACGGAAACGAAAAACAGGGATACTTCAAGTAGTAATGTGCAGCACTCACAAGAAATAGCAAATGCAGATAATTCAGAAGAAAAAAATGCAATAAAGCAGAAATATGAAAAAACATATCAAAGCGAAATTGACAAATTACATCAGATGCAATTTGAAGCGTTGCCGGAAGATGAAAAATATTCGGGAACGGATAGTGTAGAAGAATTATTAAATAAGATGAAAAAGGGGGAGCAGTTAAGTGTGTCGGAAATGGCATATGTGAAAATATTTGCCAATTTATCTGATTATGAGAGAGCAGAGAAGTCGAATTATATAAAAAACGATTTTTATGCAGAAATAGAAAGAATAGCAAATGAAAAAGGAATTGAACTGCCGGATACATCATGGAAAATTGAAATAGATGTATCTGGAACTATTACGATTAACGGGGACATTACAGAAGAAAACAAAGAACAGATAAAAAATATGATATCGGAAAATTTTGCTGATGATATGTGGGAAAAATATATTCAGACAGCAGATATTTCTAACACACAATATAGATTAGTAAATGCTTACTATGAAGTGGAACAGTTCATTCAGAAAGCAACAAATGGACAGTATTCATTTGACGATATAAACGTAGATGACAATGGGAAGATTACCGGACTTCCAGAGAAAATGTGTAAAATAATGAACTCCCAGGAAGCCAATGCGAAATATGAGGAAATACGAGATAATATCTATATGCTGACGGATTATAAAAATCAATATGGATTGGAGGATATTCTTGCATTTAAGGCAGGGTATAATATTTCGGACTCTGAGGTAAGTACTGTGGGTACATCTGGCAATAATAGTGTTATGGATAATGCAGGATACTATAAAAATATGAAAACTATAATATAATGATAGAACCTAATAGAAATGGCGGGTTTAAAAGACATGAATCAGTTGATTACATATCAGTATGAAGCTGATAGTATGGACAGACAATGGTATTCTATACTGTAGCAATATAATTTTGGGGGGAAAATATAGGAAATGTGCCGTCAAGATGATGGCACATTTTCTATATATATGATATTTATTTAGAGCCTATTTAGATAATATGCAGAGTACTTTATATTTATTTAATGGAAAAATAAAAATTACCGATATAGTAGGAAGATAGGAAGAAGGTGAGTAATATGCTGGAAATTGCTGTTTGTGATGACGATATAGCAGATCTTGAGTGTGCAGTGACTATGCTGCATAAGATTTTTACAAGTCAAAAAATTGCTTATCATATAGAGCAATTTGCATCCGCAAATCAAATGCTTGAAAATATCAGCCGTATTGATATCGGAATTTTAGATATTTCGATGGAAGAACTGAATGGTATTAAACTGGGGAGAACATTGAAAGAAAAATTTCCGAATGTGAAATTAGTGTATATTACGAGTTATGAAGAATATTGTATGCAGGTCATTAACGAAGTTCATGCATTTTCATTTCTATGTAAACCACTGGAATATGATAAATTGGAAATGCAGATGTTGGAACTACTGGATCAACTGCCGGATACCGGAGCAGAAAAGGATTTTTATAAAGTGACGGACAGCAATGGGAAAGAGTATCTGTCAATCAAATTGAAACTCAGGGACATTTTATATTTTGAATACATAAAAAGATCAAGAAAAGTACTGATAGCGTTGTCTGATATCACATATGAGTATGACTGCATTTTTGAAAAACTGGTTGAAGAACTGCAGCCCTATGATTTTGTTGTGAATTGCAGAGGAAATCTGGTTAATTTAAGGCATATTGAAAAAATAAAAGGCTTTACCATTTATCTGGACAATGGAAAAGAACTCCAGATTGCGCAAAAGAGAAGCAGCGATTTTAGAGAAGAAGTAAATAAATTTTTGCAGAAAAATTCATAGGAGAAACGATGAATACGATTTTACTGATATTATGTAATGCTCTTTCCTGTTTTATCATAAGTAACATACTGTTCCAGTTTATGAATGGAAAGTATAAAAGGAGCAGTCAAAATAGATATGCATATATTGTGATCGAGGCTGTCACAGTGATTTTTACAACCTGTATCAATATGCTCAATCATTCCATATTAAATTTGGTGGTCTGGGGCGTGTTGACGGGGATAATAGCATATGCTCTGTATTATGAGGATATGGATAAACCTTTAAGACGTATTATTGAATGTGAAGCATTAGTATTTTGTATGTCTGTTTGCGAATCATTAGGAGTTATCCTTTTACAATGTATTTTGCAAGCCATAGATATAAAAAATGTGAATGAAACTATGCTTTATTGCCTTGAAGTGACATTTTCAAAAGTAATACTCATTTTTTTGTATTATACATTCATAAATAGGTATGTGAAAAAGAGTGATGTTCCTTATTCAAATACACGGTACATCATGTATGGAATTATACTTATATACAGTCTGATTAACATGAGCGTAATTGTAGAGAATTTTAAAAATGGAGAAGAAAATTATTTATGTGCAGTCAACATGGGCTGTATTGTTCTGGCAGATCTATACCTTTTATATTTTGTTAAAATGGCAGATGAAAAGAACTATTATGAAAAGCAGCTCATCGCTTTAGAGCAACAGGCAAAGGTACAATACGAATACTATTTGACGCAGACAAAAAAATATGATCAAACCGTCCACATATTACATGATGTAAATAAGCATATTAAAGCAATCGAAGGATTATATGGTGCAGAGCAGGGGAATACGGCAGGAGAATATGCAGCGGAAATCAGAGAACTGTTAAAGCCACTCATTCCGGTTCAATACACAGAAAATCCAATATTAAACATTCTTCTTACCGATAAAGAATCCGTTATGAGGGAAAAAGGTATTTCAGTAACCATAAAGGTGGATAATGTGAATCTGAATTTCCTTGCACCAATCGACATTACAACTATTTTTGGAAATTTATTAGATAATGCGATTGAGGCAGCAGAGAAGCTGGAAGGAGAGAAATATATTTCGATTAAGATTGGCTCATACCATAAAATGATAGCTGCCAGCATCGAAAATAACTGCGGGGAGGTAAAGTGGAAAAATGGTTTTCCGGTATCAGCGAAAGGAAAAGGCGGTGGAATAGGACTGCTGAATGTTCAGAGCAGTGTAAAAAAATATGATGGAAATTTAATATTGAAAAGTGATGGAAATAAATTTATTGCTGAGTTATTCCTCAATTCATAAAAAGTCTTACTTCGTGCAAAAAAATCGTACTTGGTGCAGAAAAGGTAAAATATCAGAAGGAGTGTGTCGATATAAAAAATAAAATGGATGATACATATAAAAAATTTAATGATGGGAGGTTTCGCTTATGTCAAGAATTACGGACTACGGTTTTTTATTTCAAACGACATTTGGAACATCAAAAACAAATTTAGTCAACAATATTCAGTTGTCCCAAATGAACAGCAGTTCTGTACAGAAACAATTAAAAGCAGCAGGGATTGACACAAACAGTAAAAAGTATAAAGCAGCATTGAGTGAGATGATGAAGAATGGAAACGGTGCAATGTTTACAAATGTTCAGGCAATTAAGAACCTGATGAGCCAGTATGACAAAAATGGAGACTGGATTGATCCGAATACCGGATTAACAGGACTTGCGGTAACGGATGAGAACAGAAACAGTTATAAACATATCATTTCTATTCCAGAGAGCAGCCGGGAGGAAATGTTTGAACTGGCAAAGAAAGAATTCTTAAATGAAAACGGTACTTTAAATGGTGATACTACCAAAAGGGAGAGTGTATATAACAATTTATACAGAAAAATGGATAAGGATGACCGCTTATCAGCAGGCTGGACAATGGAACAATATGAACATCAATACAGACAGGCATTTGCAAAAGCAGCAAAAGCTGCTGATCCTACATGGAAAGCGGGTAAACCAATACCGGCTGGTGCATTGGATGGTATTACGAGAGAGTCTGTTGAGAGTGGAAAGAAGTCAGTAGATATAAAAATATAGGATGTTTTTATGCGGTATATATTTCATTTATGCAATGATGGTCTTTGTGTGCATAATATGGTCGTTTGATGAGATGGGACTGGGAGAACAAGTGATTTTATCCGATAAAAAAGCAGTAGAAATAATATAAAATCAATGGAGGTAGTTAAATGCGTATTGGCTCGGGAGTGCAAAGTGCATCGGAAGTATTTGGAAAGCGACAAAACAATAACAAAACATATGCTGTCGGAAATGAGGAATTTTCTCAGACATCGGTAAAAGTGTATTTAAAGACGGATGATATGTTGTTTTCAGGCGGAAATGGAACAGGTCTTTCGTTTTATATTAAGTATGCAGAAGAGTCAACAGAGGATAATCCTGTAGTGATAGCCAAAGGAGTTGACGAAAATGGAAAAGAATTTGAAGAAAAGATTAACATTAATGATATTAATTTGAGAAATGCTTCTTATGTTGAAATGAGTGCTTTGGAGGCATATTATAACGTCGATAGGGGAAATAGTCTCAGCTCTTTTCCACAAGAAACCGGGTGTATGGGATTAAATGACAGATGCGACCTTATATCCAGTTTTGAAAGGGTTATTCAGGATATGAATAAATTAGGAAGGTATGATTTGCAGATGTTTTATATGCGAAATATGAATACTTATCTAAATGCAAACAGTAAGCATAAATAGGGCTTAGTTATTTGAATATAGTAGAAAAAGTAAGCTTGGACTCCATAGGAGAGAGCAGGTGCGGTTAGAATAAACGAAGGAGATTGAGACAATGCAGTCAATATCAAGTTATATTAATCCTAATACAAGAGGACTTACATCTAATTACAAAAATACAGCTATTAAAGATAAGGAAACCTATAATGAGGCGATGTCGCAGCACTTACTAAATCCGGTAGAAGATTTGGTTCAAGTGTTAAAAACACCTATAAAATTGGCGAAGAGTTCGTCACTTAGCAGACAGAATAATTCTGTTAATATTGCGGAAGGGCAAAGAATCCGTGTTAATGGAGGTCATGTGCTTACGGTTACGGCGCATGGAGTAGAGGTTTCTGGTGGAGATAATCCGTATGATACACAATCATATGTAAAAGCACAGAGAATGGCAGATGCATTGGCATCCATGCTGCGAAATGCAGGTGGGACAATGACTACTGTAGCACATTCAAAGGAGGAATATGCCCGGTATACAGAGGGAATTACGGATGTTATGTCTTATCTGGGTGTAGACACTTCCAAAGATTTTACGGTCAATGGTATGAAATATAGCAAAAATAAAGATGGTTGGTATGAGTCAGAAGCGAACAGTGATGCGCAGGCGGCATATGAACAGTTAAAAGCGAATAACAGAACCTACCAGTTTGCAGATGAAAAGACCAAAAAGCAGATTGCATATATTAGTGATTATTACCTTCAGACAGTGCCGGAGAGTGTAAAGGCGGCGTGGCAGGAAACATTGGAAGAAACTGGTTTTAATCCATTTCAGACGGATGTAACCAGTACATTAACGCAGTTATCGGTAGAGCAGGATTTTCTGACAGGTGGTGATGACAATATTTTTGGAGAAACGGAAGAAAGTTGTTTAGCAGCTATCGACAAAGTATTGGAGAGAATAGAAAATCCGCTGGCAGCAGTTACAGAGGAAAGGGCAGCATATCTGCAACAGGAAAAAGAATTTTATACAGTGCTGGCATCTAAGATACAAGAATAATTGAAAGAGGTAATATTATGTTAAGTATCAATACTAATTCTGCATATACATACGGCTGTCAGACAGCAGCATATCGCAGACAGAATATTCAAAAGACATTTGCAGAGAATGTGAACCAACAATTGACACCGCCCAGTGTGATCCATATAGGGGAATTAGGGTTTGGTGCAGACAATTTGGGACGGCAGTATGCATTGAATTATGCAGAAGACTCAACGGACGAGAATCCGATTGTAATTGCAAAAGGAAACGATGAATACGGACAGCAGTTTGAAGAACGGATTTATATCAATGACATAGATTTAAATAATGCGTCTTATTTGGAAATGGCTGCGTTGGCAGCACATACAAAAACAGATAGCTGTGTTCCAACGGCACTTTCTTCAGGACATCATGATTATTTCCAAAAGGAAAATTATGTGGATGACTTCAATAAGTGTATCGCCGATTTGTATAAAACGGGGTCTTATGATGCCGCTTTATATGAGACAGGCATATTGAGAAAATATATGGATTACTTTAAGTCTATAATAAAAAATTAGATTATATTGCTGATGGAGGGATTATAAATATGGTAAATATGGTAAATACCGCTGTAAATAACAATATTTATGCAGGAAGAAAATCTGGTTCAAAATATAACCAATCAAAGGCTTTTCAACAAAAGGAAGTGTTAGAGATACCGGATGTTGCAGCAGTTAACAAATATGCAAATGTTCAAGAAATTTATGAGGCATTAAAATGTAACGTGTCGTGTAGAGGATATGAACAGGGGCAGGATGAAATTGCTGAGAAAGAAATTCAAAATGATGAACCAGAAATAAGCAATGATTCCAGTGAAAAAATGACAGTATGGTATCAGGGTGTTCCTTTGAAAGAGTGGGCATTAACTGATCCTAAATACACGGATTCAGAAACGGGAATTTCATGGTATATCAGAGACGGAAAATATCCGTATATGGTAGGTGAGGATGCAGAAAAGTTCCGAAAACTTTGTGAAGAATCCGGGGAGTTCGCTCTAAAGAAATTTGCGGAAATGACGGGATTAATACAGAAATTAGATGACAATACAGTAGCGTATGTGGGTGATAACGGAATTGCAGTTAAATCTAAAGATGGGAAAGAGATGTTTGTGGACACATCAGGCTTGTCATATGATATTGTTATGGATATGTTCAGAAATTTGCCTAGAAATGGGAATTTTTTCAGCAATAAGTATTGGTCAGACAATATACAGAAAGCACAGGCTCGGAGCTGATGATACGTTATATTGCAAGAGTGTGTATGCTTGGACTCCGATAGGAGAAAGCAGATTGATTCTGATTGACAGAAGAATCATATGGTTTTAGGATTGATTTTTCAATCATAGGATTTATGGAGCGCAAGTAAAATAACTTTGGAGTTGCAAAGGAGTGTGATGATATGAAAAAAATGATAGGAATGATAACATTGCTGCTTTTGATGATGGGGGTAGTCGGCTGCAACGGAGAAAAAGTTAATATTGACTTTCCTTTTGAAGTTGGAGAAGTTGAAAATATCGAAATGTACCACTATACGGGAGTACCTGTATCAGCGGAAAAAAAAGTAGTCGTTGCAGAAACTGACATAACAGACTTGTATGATAAGTTTGAGGACTTGTCATTGATGGAAAAGCAAGTTGAGGAGACCACAGGAGGAGATGTGACCAGTTTTCGATTTAACCTTTCAGATGGGACAAGCTACGAACTGATTTATGTCTGTAATGGAGTCAAGAACGGAAAGCTGAAATCTTCCACGGGCAATTTTGAATACTTTACAAGATCAGATATTGGCTCATATTGGTCAAATATTGACCTTGAAGCAGTTTCGGTTGAAGAAAATGAATTGCCGAAGCTGACCAATTAATTCTTATTTAATGAAATTGACAAATCTAAATTGAATGAGGGCAAAGCAAATGGAGCAGATTATCAATTATAGAGACATACCTACAGATAAAAAACCTGGTATTTTAAATGCTCTTGAGCAAATAGGTTTTATTCCAGCATACGGCGGGGTGAAAACAATGCAACGAATTATGGAAAAATCGATTCCGGGTTCAGGACCTCAATTCTATTTTGTTTTTCGCGAAGATAAGTTGATAGGGTATAATTTTCTCATTGGTGACACTAAAAGATATAAAGCATTCCCATGGCTTGCTATTAGTAATGCAGATGAACAGAAAATGGTTGTTTGTGAAAAAATGATGGGAATGCAGGTTGCTTTTTTCAAAAAACTTGGAATGCAGGATATAGCAGACCATTGTGTTAGGCTTATGGAAGATTACAGAAAAGAAATTGGAAAACGAGAAGAAAGTGATAGCAGATAAATTCAAGTTTGTAAAACCGATGGAGTAAAAGAATGTAAAGCTGGGAGCATTAGCTTCCGGCTTTTTAAGTTAAAGCAAATATAAGTAAATAATGGTCAAAAAACAATCGACATCCGGCCCCACACACGTTATAATATAGGTAATCTAATAAGAAAACAGTGTTATCATTACCGCATTGCTAAATGGAAATGGTAGCCATAAATATGAATTTGCAGGAACGGAATGGTTGAACCCTCACGGTGACAGTGCCACTCATTTGTCAGCGAGAGATGCTTAACTTGGATGATTTTTAGTTTTCTTATTTTGACATGGATTTACAGGAAAGGTAGAAAAATCAATGCTTTACTTGACTTGTATTAACTTAAAATAATATAGGTTTCTAGTAGGGACCTGAACTCCTAAGACTCTATTGTAGGTTCGATTCCTATAGGGAACGCTCTATTTTAAGCGGTAATGAGAGAAAAATCATTGCCGTTTTTTTGTTGTTTTTCTGCTAACAGCAAATCGAAAAATGAACATTTTTGCTAACAGAAAATGCAAATTGCTAACAGTAAAATTATTGTAGATTTACTAACAGAAATGAAAAGCTATAATGCAACTGGTGTAAAGGGCTGTAAATTGGTGTAGCTAACAAAAGGGTAATGATTAAAAATATTTCTGCTTGGAAAATATCAAGCCTGAATGAGTATTCCGTTCAGATTAGATTAGGTTCTAATCTGGGCGGATTTTTTTATTTCAGGAAGAAGGAGGATGCCTATGGCAGAAAAACTCCGGCTGTACAGATTGCATATCTAAAGAAAAATCAACATGAGTTTAAAAAGAGTAATTAGGATCATTCTGATTGCTCTTTTCTTTTTTAAGCATAATGTAAGGAGAAGATTAACAGAAAAGGCATTGCATACAGGGATTCTATGCTGATAGAATAGAGTCAGATATATTGTAGCGGAATGGAGTGAAGAATATGTTGATCAGAACAGCCACGATAGAAGATCTGCAGCAGATCGCTGAGGTAGAGGCAGCCTGTTTTCCACCAGCGGAGGCAGCAACTGAGGATGAATTTGTGCAGAGACTGGAATATTATAAGGAACATTTCTGGCTCATGTTTGACGGTGACAGACTCATAGCCTTTGTAGATGGCATGGCAACAGACCAGAAGGATCTGACAGATGAGATGTATGAAAAGGCATCCATGCATGATGAAAAAGGCAGTTGGCAGATGGTGTTTGGTGTGAATACGATTCCTTCCTATCGTAGAAAAGGCTATGCAGGTGAACTGATCCGGAGAGCCATTGAGGATGCCAGGGCGCAGGGAAGAAAAGGACTGGTCTTAACCTGCAAGGACAGGCTTATTCCTTATTATTCAAAGTTTGGCTTTGTATTGGAAGGGGTATCGGAGTCAGTTCATGGCAATGTAG
>SKEO01002222.1_pt1 | contig 13862 bp, 12 predicted proteins | sample 4826801 | NCBI WGS metagenome assembly SKEO01 (sample SAMN11008807, study PRJNA524170) | human gut metagenome | biome: Human fecal sample; material: Feces; isolation source: fecal sample from pouch patient p3 | host: Homo sapiens | place: Israel: Tel-Aviv | collected 2016-02-25 | reverse complement strand
GTTCATGAACATGCCGGGTGCGAGGAAGATGAGCAGCAGGCCGGTGACGAAGCCGTAGATACCGGTGGTCTCAGACAGTGCGACGCCGAGGATGAGGGTGCTGGTCACGTCGCTCTTGCACTCGGGCTGACGACCGACAGCCTCACAGGCAGCAGCGGCAGCGTTGCCTTCGCCGATACCAGGGCCGATACCTGCGATCAGTGCGCAGCCTGCGCCGATGCCGCAGCCAGCCAGAGCGATACCACGAGCAAGGAATTGAAAGTCAGTCATAGTTTGTGTCCTCCTGAAAATGTTTGTTTTTGGGGGATGCCGGGGCGGGGGGCTTACTCCTCACCGGCAGCACGTTTGATGAAGATGGTGGTCAGGGTACAGAAGATGAACGCCTGAATGCAGCCGCCGAACCAGTCGAAATACAGGCCCGTGAAGGCCGGGATGCCGATCTGGAACAGCTGGAGCTGGCTCAGGAATCCGGGCAGCCAGCCAAAAATGACGTGGCTCAGGCTCGCCAGCGCCCAGTACAGCAGGGTGGAGATAACGGTACCGGACAGGATGTTGCCGAAGTGACGGAAAGCCATGCTGACAGGGGTGGACACCTCCGACAGCACATTGATGGGCGCCATCAGGAAGATGGGGTCCAGCAGGCCCTTCAGATAGGCGAGGATGCCGTTGGTCTTTATCTTGTAGTACATGATGATGATGAACACCACGATGGCCCAGGCCGCCTCGGTGTTCAGGTCTGCCGTGGGGCTCCACAGGCCCACCACACTGATCAGGTTGCAGCCGATGCTGAGTGCGAAGATCGCACCCACCAGCGGGATGAACTGATCGAAGTGCCAGCCCATGTTGTCGTGGACGAACTGGTCCAGCCGTTCCACGATGAACTCGGCGGCGGCCTGCCGTTTGGAGACGTTTTCCAGTTTGAGGTCACGCCCCAGCCAGAAGGCCAGAGCCGAGAGCAGCGCCATGACGATCCATGTGCTCACAAGAGTCTGGGTGATCTTGAAATCGCCCAGCACAGGGATATTGGTATGGATGGTATACAGGATCTTTGCGCCGTTCAGTTCCATTTGTTACGTTTCACCCCCTTTTTCATCGGGTGCGGACTGCTGCGCGTCGGCAGGTTCGGGGTCGTCCTCCACCGAGACGTCCACCGGCTCTGCCTTCGGCGTGAGCGGTTTGTACTTGCCCGTTATTTGCAGGTAATAAATGGTGACACGGGGGAAAAACAGCGGCAGCACACTGGCAAAGGGCTGGAAGCAGGGGGCCGCGACGGCCACCACCACCCACAGCGCCTGCAGCAGCATCCGGCTGTTGTAGGAAAGCTGTAATGTTGCCTTGCGGCGCTTTTCATCCGGCTCGTCGATGATTTTTTGGACCACGAAGCAGATGCCCGCAAAGTTGCCGATAGCGACGGCTGCGCCCACGAGGCTGCCGAGGACGACCGTATCGTCGAACTTCACCCAGCCCACCAGATGCAGCGCCGCGAAAAGCACCCACATGATCGCGGTGCAGAATGCCGTGCCGCCCGCGATGCGGAGCAGCTCCTTTTTGGATTCCGGCTGTAATTTCATAGATGTAGCTCTCCCTTATCTCATAAATGCGAGTTAAAGCCTGTCCGGCGGGGCTTGTCCTTTTTGGAGCGGTCGAGCCGCTCTTTGACGAAGACCCAGAAGTTCTGCGCCCCGGCGGCAAGCCCCAGCAGCACAGCGGGCAGATACACCCACATGGGCCAGCCCCAGCGGCTGACGGCCCACCAGCAGCCGCCCAGACACATCACCAGCGGCAGCAGCATATTCAGCCCCAGCTGGGTCAGCCAGACCAGGTCTTCCAGTGCCTTGTACCAGCCCTTCACGGTCCGGCTCCCCTCTGTGTGCGCTTCCCGGCACGCTCTGTTTTTTCTCCGGGCCGGGATGTTAAGCATTGAACGAAGATTCTTTACTCTCCATTATACTCAAAACGGCTGTAAAATTCAATCAATTTTCCACTGCTTTTTAGCAAAATTCTATAAACGCAGAGAAGTTCGTCATTTCTAATCAAAAGTTTTTCCGCCCCGCCCCTCATCTTCTCTGCCTCTTCCATCATTCTTCCCCATTTGAGGCAGAAAAAGCAGTTTCCTTGGAACGGTTTCCCTGATAGACACAAAAAGTCTGACACACATTTCTGTGCGCCAGACTTTTTTCATTGCTTTTTCAGTATTTAGGTTGCAAAGGTTATCTCCATGTAAACGACACCATCCCGAACAGTTGCAACTACGCCCAGTGTCTTGACGTCCTGCGCCCCAACACCTACTTGACCAAGCAGTTTGATGAAATTATCTTTCCGAGCATCCAGTGCAGCCTTGATACTTTTATCACTGAACTCATTAACAGGGACTTTAAAACCAGCTGGAAGACCCTTTTTATTTTTATTCGTCAGCTTCTTGATCGCGCTGTTCAGCTCACTGGACAGCAGCTGGCTATATTCCGATTTTTCTGCCTCAGTCCAGTCGCCCATGTTAGCCGGATGCTTGCTTCTATAATCCTCCTGCTGAAGGAAATACGGCATTGCTGCCTCTGATGCACTCACAGCAGTCTCATCCACGGTCAAAGTGTAGTCTGTTTTACCATAGCTCTCTGCCAGCTCCTTCACATACTTCTGCGTCCACTGAGTGGCAAGCTTTTCTTTTTCCGTATCACGGGTGTAAGCCGCACCTGTACCGCCGCCAGAGCAGCCCGTCAGCAGAGTGAGAGACATGACTGCGGCCAGAACGGCAGCAGCAGCTTTTTTCCACAGTTTCATAAAAAATTCCTCCCCATTTTTTCATCCATCGTTTCGGACGGATGTTCTATCCGCAGTTTACCCCCCCCCTGCACTTTTGTCAAGTGCCCAGAGAAAATTTGTCGATTTGACAAATTTCACCGCGCCGATTCGTCAAATCGCCGATAGACGCAAAAAGCCCCGGCGGGCGCTGCGGATTGCAGCGCCCGCCGGGGCGGAAATGAGTCTTTGGTCTATCCCTTACCAGAGGTTTGCGGTCTCGTTGTAGAGGCCTTCATAGCTCTTGGCCGAGACATCCCAGCTGAAGTCGCACTCCATATCGTACTTGACGAGGTTATTCCAGTCTTCCTTGCTGTAGTAGCGGTCCTGTGCGCGGCAGCAGGCATCGTACAGCTCGTGGGCGCTGTAGCCCGCGAAGGTGAAGCCATTGCCCTCGCCGAGGGTGCAGTCGTGGATGGAGTCGCGCAGACCGCCGGTCTCGCGGATGATGGGAGGCGTACCGTAACGGCAGGCAACCATCTGGGCCAGACCGCAGGGCTCGCTCTTGGACGGCATGATGAAGGCATCTGCGCCGGCATAGATCTCCTGCGACAGGGTAGGCTCGCAGCCGATGTAGGTGCCTACACGGCCCGGATGACGGCCGCACAGGTCGGAGAAGAAGTTCTCGTACTGGCTCTCGCCGCTGCCCAGAATGACCAGCTCGATGCCACGGTCCACGAGGCCGTCGGCCACGCTCTGCACGAGATCGAAGCCCTTCATGCCGACCATGCGGCTGACCATTGCAAAGACGGGGCTGCCGTCCTTGTTGAGGCCGAACCTATCCTGCAGAGCCTCCTTGCACTTTGCCTTGCCCTCTTCGAAGTTGTTGACATCGTAGTTGAAGGCGATGTGGGGGTCGGTGGCAGGGTTGTTGGCGTCCATGTCGATACCGTTCAGGATGCCGCAGAGCTTGTACTGCTTCTCGCGCAGCAGAGCGTCCAGACCGTAGCTGAACCACGGGTCGAGGATCTCCTGTGCGTAGGTGGGGCTGACGGTGGTGATCTTGTCTGCCGTCTCGATGGCACCCTTCATGAAGTTGGCGCAGCCATCGTACTCCACGATATGCTGGTCGCGGCGGCCGATGCCGCAGGTGTCTTCCAGAATATCGGTGCCGTACTTGCCCTGATAGGCGATGTTGTGGATGGTGAAGATGGTCTTGATGCGGTTGAACTTGTCCAGATGACGATAGTACAGGTTCAGGTACACCGGCACCAGAGCGGTCTGCCAGTCGTTGCAGTTGATGATGTCAGGGGTAAAGTCGATGTAGAACAGGGTCTCCAGCACTGCGCGGGAGAAGAAGGCGAAGCGCTCGCCGTCGTCGTAGAAGCCGTAGAGACCGCGGCGCTTGAAGTAATACTCGTTGTCGAGGAAGTAGTAGGTCACACCATTGACCTCAGCCTTGAACAGGCCGCAGTACTGGCTGCGCCAGCCCACGGGGACCGAGTAGTTGGTAACGTATTCCAGCTTGTCGCGGAACTTCAGGTCGCCATACAGCGGCATGATGACGCGGGCATCCACGCCGTCCTTGACCAGCGCTTTGGGCAGGGAGCCGGCCACATCGGCCAGACCGCCGGATTTTGCAAAGGGGGTTGCTTCCGAAGCAGCATACAGGATCTTCATAAGATTCGCTCCTTCCTGATAAAAGGGATTCATATCTCCTCCCGCTGCGGCAAAAAGAGCGGGCGGGGGTACACACAGTACCCCCGCCCCTCTTTAAGAGGGGCTACCGGGGAGGGAGCCGCCCCTATGGGAGATTCTCAAACGGTTCAGACGATATGGTTCTTCTGAACGTAAACGGGGAAGCTCTTGGTGCCGCTCAGCTTCTTCTCTGCGGTGATGCGGACGTTCTTGTCCGTCACGACGCAGTCCAGCTCAGCGCCAGGCTCCACCACGGTGTCCTGCATCAGGACGCAGTTCTTGACGACGGCACCCTTCTTGACCTTGACGCCGCGGAACAGCACGCAGTTCTCCACGGTGCCTTCGATGACGCAGCCGTCAGCCAGCAGAGAGTTGCTGACACTGGAACCGGTGACGTAACGGGTGGGGTTGTCGTCGCGGATCTTGGTGTAAACGGGGTTCTTCTTGGGGAAGAGGGCGTTCAGATTCTTCTCATCAATGAGCTTCAGGTTCTCGTCGAAGTAGCTCTTCATGTCGCAGACATGAGCCACATAGCCGGTGTACTCCAGAGCATGGATGTTCAGGATGTTGACGTTGTGAGCCAGGATGTCGCGCTCGAAGTAGATGAGGCCGCGGGCGGTAGCGTCCTTGACCAGCTTGATGAGGGTCTGGCGCTCCATGACATAGATGTCCAGATCGAGGTTCTGCTTGCCGGGGCGGTAATCGTTGAACAGCAGCTCCGTCACACGGCCATCGGCATCGACGGTCAGGGTGTAGTTGTCGTTCTTGCGGCCCTCGGGGATCTCGGTCTTCTGGTAGGCCACGGTGACGTCTGCGCCGCTGGCCTGATGGGCAGCCAGCAGGGCGTTGAAGTCATAGTTGATGGCGATGTTGGCATCGCTCATGACCACATAGCGCTCCTTCTGGTTCTCGAGGAAGCTCAGGATGGAGCCAAGAGCCTCGACGCGGCCGGAGTAGATGCGCACGCCCTTCTCAGCAAAGGGAGGGACGATGTTCAGACCGCCGTGACGGCGGGCCATATCCCACTCGCGGCCGGTACCCAGATGGTCCATCAGGGAGTGGTAGTTCTTGCGCACCACGACAGACACATTGGAGATGCCGCAGTTGGCCATGCTGGACAGGACAAAGTCCACCATGCGGTAACGGCCTGCGAAGGGGATCGAGGCCATTGCGCGCTCGGTCACCAGCTCAGGCACGGTGTTATCATAGCTGTTGGGGAAAATGATGCCCAACGCATTGTTGTTCTGGCTCAGCATACTTCCTCGCCCTCCTTGACGGAATCAAATACTTTGGCGCCCTCTTTGACGGTAGCGCCTGCGCCGATGGTCAGACCGGTGCCGACATGTGCGATGGGGCCGTCGCCGCCGATCTTGGCACCTGCGCCCACCACGACGTTCTCAGCGAGGATGCAGCGCTTGACCACTGCGCCTGCCTTGACCACGACGCCATCCATCAGGACGGCATCCTCGACCGTTGCGCCCTCTTCCACGACGACGCCTGCGCTCAGCACAGAGTGCTTGACGCAGCCGTAGATCTGGCAGCCCTCAGTGACCAGCGAATCCTGCACGACAGCGCGGGGGCCGATCTTCTGGGCGGGCAGCACGGGGTTGCGGCTGTAGATCTTCCACTTCTCGTCGAAGATGTCGATGCCGGAGTTCTCGGGGTCCAGGACCTCCATGTTGGCTTCCCACAGGCTGTCGATGGTACCCACGTCACGCCAGTAGCCGTTGAAGTGGTAAGCATACATCTTGCGGCCGTCGCGCAGCAGCGCGGGGATGATGTTCATGCCGAAGTCGTTCTTGGAGTTGGGGTCTGCCTCGTCCTCTTCCAGATACTTCTTGAGGATATCCCAGTTGAAGATGTAGATGCCCATGGAAGCCAGATTGGACTTCGGCACAGGGGGCTTCTCCTGGAACTCGGTGATCTTGTCGTCCTCGTCTGCGACCATCAGGCCGAAACGGGAAGCTTCCTTCCAGTCAACTTCCATGACGGCCACAGAGAACTCTGCGCCCTTCTCCTTGTGGAAGCGGAGGAAGTCGGCGTAATCCTGCTTGCAGATCTGGTCGCCGGACAGGATGATGACGTACTCCGGGTCATAGCTGTCGATGAAGCTGATGTTCTGGTAGATGGCGTTTGCAGTGCCTTTGTACCAGTCGGTACCCTTTGCCTGCTCATAAGGAGGCAGGGTATGGACGCCGCCATACAGACGGTCCAGGTCCCAGGGCTGGCCGTTGCCGATGTACTCATTCAGCTTCTGGGGCTGATACTGCGTTGCGATGCCAACGGTATCGATGTTGGAGTTGACGCAGTTGGACAGCGGGAAGTCCACGATACGGTATTTGCCGCCAAAGGACACCGCCGGTTTTGCCGTTTTCTGTGTCAGCGCGTACAAACGCGAGCCACGTCCGCCGGCAAGGATCATTGCCACGATTTCTTTTGCCATAGCTTTATTCTCCCCTTTAACATTTCCTGATATTTGGTGGAAATGGTTCAACAATGTTGATTCGGCCCGGCCTTATTTTTCGGCCTTGTCCGCCTTCTTGGCGCAGGGCTTGCGGGCGGGCTTTTCAGCCGGCTCCGCTGCCTTTTCTGCTTTGGGCTTACGGCCCCGTTTTGCAGGAGCCTTTTCTTCCGCAGGTGCAGCTTCTGCCTTCGGCTTGCGGCCGCGCTTTGCGGGGGCTTTTTCCTCCGCAGGTGCAGCTTCTGCCTTGGGTTTGCGGCCGCGCTTTGCAGGTGCCTTTTCCTCAGCCTTTTTAGCCTTTGCGGTCTTGGAAGCCTTCTTGGGTGCAGCCTTTTCCGCGGCCTTCTCCTCGGCGGTCTTGCGGGTGCGCTTTGCAGGCACCTCGAAATAAAGCACGCTCATGGGAGGCAGCGTGATGGTGATGCTCTGCTCGAAGCCGTGGAGCGGCTTCTTCTTGGAGCGGACAGCCTTGTTGTGGACAGTGCCAGCACCGCCGAACGCCTCGTCGTCGCTGTTCAGGATCTCCTTGTAGGTGCCGGAGTTCGGTGCGCCCAGGGCGTAGCCCTCGCGCAGGACGGGGTTGAAGTTGCAGACCACGAGGATCTGCTTGCCGTTTGCATCCTTGCGCAGGAAGGCCACGACGCTCTGACGGGAGTCGTCGGGGACGATCCACTGGAAGCCCTCCCAGCTGTAGTCGATCTGCCAGAAGGCGGGATGGTCCTTGTAGAACTTGTTCAGGGTCTTGACGTAGGTCTGCAGCTCGGTGTGCTTGTCGTAGCCCAGCAGCATCCAGTCCAGAGACTTGGTCTCGTTCCACTCGGTGAACTGGCCGAACTCCTGACCCATGAACAGCAGCTTCTTGCCGGGGTGAGCCATCATGTAGCCAAAGAAGGTGCGCAGGTTTGCAAACTTGGCCTCATAGTCACCGGGCATCTTGTTGATGAGGCTGCCCTTGCCGTGGACGACTTCGTCGTGGCTGATGGGCAGCACGAAGTTCTCGCTGAAAGCGTAGAAGAAGCTGAACGTGACCTTGTTGTGGTTGCCCGAACGGAAGAGCGGGTCGGTCTTCATGTAGCTGAGCATGTCGTTCATCCAGCCCATGTTCCACTTGAAATTGAAGCCCAGGCCGCCGTCGGAAGCGGGTTTCGTGACCATCGGCCAGGCGGTGGACTCCTCTGCGATCATGTACTTGTGGGGGTGACGGCCCAGGATCGTATCGTTGAGCTTGCGCAGGAATGCCACGGCTTCAAGGTTCTCCTTGCCGCCGTTCTTGTTGGGCTCCCACTCGCCCTGCTTGCGGTTGTAGTCCAGATAGAGCATGGAAGCCACAGCGTCCACACGCAGGCCGTCGATGTGGTACTGCTCCAGCCAGTAGAGCGCACTGGAGATCAGGAAGCTCTGCACCTCGCTGCGGCCAAAGTCGAACACCATGGTGCCCCACTCTTTGTGCTCGCCGCGCTTGGGGTTCGGGTCTTCGTAGCAGGCTTCGCCATCGAAGTTGTACAGGCCGAACTGGTCTTTCGGGAAGTGAGCCGGCACCCAGTCCATGATGACGCCGATGCCTGCCTCATGCATCTTGTCCACGAAAGCCATCAGGTCCTTCGGGGTGCCGTAGCGGCTGGTGGGGGCGAAATAGCCCGTCACCTGATAGCCCCAGCTGCCATCGAAGGGGTACTCCATGACGGGCAGCAGCTCCACGTGGGTGTAGCCCATCTCGGTGATGTACGGGATGAGCTCGTCGGCCAGCTCGGAGTAATTGTAGGGCAGGCCGCCCTCTTTCTGCTTCCAGCTGCCGGCGTGCATCTCGTAGATGTTCATGGGGCCGTTGATGACATCGGCCTTCTTCTGGGCGTTCTGCCACGCCTCGTCGTGCCAGACAAAGCCGTTCAGATCGTAGACCTTGCTGCCGTTCGAGGGGCGGGTCTCTGCGTGGAACGCATAGGGGTCAGCCTTGTAGACAAGGTCGCCCGCCCGGGTGGTCACGCAATATTTGTAAACGTCGTATTCCTTCATGCCCGGGATGAACAGCTCCCACACAGAGTCATTGTCCACCTTGCGCATCGGGTGGCTGCCCGGTTTCCAGCTATTGAAATCGCCTACTACGCTGATGGCCGTCGCGTGCGGTGCCCAGACGCGGAACACCACGCCTGTCTCCCCGGCCCGCTGCTCGATGTGTGCGCCAAAATAGCGGTACGCTTCACAGTTATTGCCCTGCTTGAACAAATACACCGGAAGGTCCGATGGATTGCTGCGGGTTTTTTCCTCAGTCGGTTTCATAAACAGCTCCTCCCCGCACAGGCCGCATGGGCAGTCCTGTGCCTTTTACTCTCTTATATTAAAGAATTTCGTCGGATTTTTCAAGAGTTTTCTTGTAGAATATACCATAATCTTTTCGTCGATATTTTTCTTATATATACAACATCCCTAATTTTAGACAAGAAATATCGGCAGACTTAACAGAATAAAGGCAAAAAAGAAACATCCGCCCCGAATTTTGCACATTTGGCAAAAAATCAGAGCGGATGTTTTTCCACTATTTTAACTTCAGTTTTTCAAAGGCGCATCAGCCCACGACGTAGACGTTGACGTTGATAGCGCCGTTGATGACAGACTCCGCATAGGTCTCATAGAACAGGTCCACGAGGATGCGGCCATCCTGCACGGCGATGCCGGTGTCGGTGGCTACCGCGTAGCCATAGACGAAGCTGCCGTCGGTGGAGGTGATATACAGCAGGGTGCCGTAGGGGATGACGTCGGGGTCAACGGCCACGGTGCCGTAACCCAGACCCAGACCGGAAGAGCCCTTGCCCGACTTGGAATAATAGCCGGTGGCCTTGCCGGTAAGGACCTTGCTGTAGCTGGCGGGGGCGTTGGTGGTGCCGTCCGGGCCGGTCAGGGGCGAGACGGGCGCACCGGCACCATAGGTCTTGACCACATGGTCGGTAGGCTCCACGGTGGTGGTCACATCGGTGACGACGCTGTTTTCCAGTTCGCCGTCCACCCAGCGCTCCCGGGTGGTGACGGTCTGCTGGCCCTCAGAGCCATGCTGCAGGGTGGTGGCACGGTTGGTATTGCGGAAGTAGAGGCTGGTGTAGACGTACTCCGTGTCGTAGGGGACAGCCTGCGTCTCCACCTTGTCCTGATACTCGACGCGGTGGACTTCGATCTTGCTGCCAGCCGTGACCATCGCGCTGAGGGCGGGCTCGGTGTAGTCGTCCCCCTCCAGAGTGATGCCGGCACGTTCCAGAGCATCGGCGACAGTACCCACCACCATCTTGACGGGGTACTCCTGGCCGTCAGCCTCAATGGTGACGCTGAAGGCGCGCTCGATGTTCAGGGATGCCAGACTGCCGGCAAAGGCAGTGTAATAGACTTCGTCTCCCTCCTCGGCCTCGATGCCGGAAAGGCTCATAACGCGGGCAGGGTCGCTCTCGGAAGTGAGGACCACCTGCCGCGCACCGTGGGAGTCTGTGACGTAGGTCAGCCGCAGATTCGCGGCGGTCACAGCCAGCGTGAACACGAGACACGCAGCCATGACGCAGAACGCCAGCACACGGGATGAGGCTGCACGGGTGCAGCCGGGCAATGCTTTCTTAAATTTGACGGAAGCGATACGAGACAACTCCTCTCTTTTCAGATTTTGGAATGGACAGCGGGTCTGTATCTCAAGGCCCGTCAGACTGTGCGTAAATGCCCCGCACAGCGGGCGCCGCAAAAGCGGCTTTTCACTTCACCGTGATGAATTTTATGCGCTGCAACGTGTGTTGAGCGGACGTTATTTTAGCAGACTGAGGCCGTTTTGTCAAATCGAAGGTCAGGCGTTCGTCAATTCCTTCACATAGTTTTTTGTGCATTCTGTACATAGTTTACTCTCGATTTCATGAAATTCAATGATTTCTCTCCGATTTTTTCGCAAAAATAAAGTCATACTTGTTCATATATTTTTAACATTTGAGTTGGTATTTCCGGGGTGTTTTTTGCAGTATCTCCAGCCCGCTTTGCGGCGTCAAACCGGCCATAACAGGCTTATTTTCGACACAAATCACGGACTGTTTTCTGACAGTTTTCAAGAGGAAATCAGGGGGTCATTTCTCTCCGAAAAAGGCCGTTTGGCAAAATGCCTAACCCGCCAAATTCTCAATAAAAAAGTATGTACTTCCGCCCACTGCCGTTCTGCGCTACAATCGGGCCAGAGGCAAACGCAAAACCAAACGAAAGGAGTTTTTACCATGCAGATCAACATCACAGCCCGGGACTTCGGCGGCACGGAATTCCTCGCCCAGCCCCACCGGCTGCATCTGGGCGCACAGAAAGCCGAGGGTGTGGACCGGCTGGAATTCAGCCTGCCGGAGCAGTGGAAGGGGTGTGTCGTCACCCTCCACATCCGGCACACGGACGGCCCGCTGGCCGAGCCGCTGGCGCTGGACGAAACAGGCTGCGTCAGCGTGGGCCGGAGTTTTACCGGCTGGGCCAGCGGTGAGTGGATGCTGGCCGCTGCCAACGGCAATGGCTACACCGCCTACACCCGGCCCGGCCAGTACGACGTCCACGGCATCCTCCCCACCGAGGGCGCGGGCGAAGAGCTGACCCCCTCGGTCTACGAGCAGTTCATCGCCCGGGTGATGGCCAGCGCCAACGCCGCCGCAGAGGCCGCCAAACGCGCCGCCTCCGGCGAGGCGAACGCCAGGCAGAGCGCCAGCGAGGCCGCTTCTTCTGCCCAGCAGACCGCCGCCAGCGCCACCCTGGCTTCCGGCTATGCCGAGCAGGCCAAAGCCGCTGCTGACCGTGCCGCCGCCTATGCCCCCTCGGAGGGCGCTGTGCTGAGCGTCAACGGCAAAGGCGGTACCGTCCGGCTGAACGCACTGGACGTCTGGGCATTGCCCCGCCCTGTCTCGCCGAAAGCCGGCCAGCTGGTGCGGGTGGTGAAGGTCGATGCCTCCACCGGCGCACTGACCGTCGACACCATCAGCACCGACAGCCTCAGCGGGCTGGGCAGCGAAGAAAAAGCTCTTCTGCTCAAGCTGCTGAGTTCTGCCAGCTACACCGACAGCAGCGCCAGAGATGACCTCGAAGCCCTTAAAAAACTGTGGGACACCACGCCGCCCACTCCCCTGCCCGACCCGGACATCATCCCGGTGGAGAAGGTGACTCTGAGCCAGCACACGCTGGAACTGGCCCGGGGCAGCACTGCCGACCTCAGCGCCTCCATCGCGCCCCCGGATGCCACCGACCAGACGGTATTGTGGAGCGTTTCGCCGACGGACATCGTCTCGGTGGATGCGGGCCGCGTCACTGCCCTCAAGAAGGGTTCTGCCGTCGTCACTGCCACCTCCGACAGCAAGAGCGACAGCTGCACCGTCACGGTGACGCCCGCCGTCTACCGCATTGAGACGGCCCACACCGACAGCGGCGACATCCCCGCGTGGGACACTTATCCCGCCAAGTACGAGTTCTTTATGCCGCTGACGGCCAAGAAAGCGGGCCTGCTGCTCCGCTCGCTGGAATTCCGCGTCAAGGGCTATGTGCCGGGTACGATGCGCACCGTCCTGCGCAAGTACGGCTCCACGACCGCCCTGGCAGACAAGTTCACCGACATTGTCCGCGGCTACAACGACGTGGTGCTGGACATGGGCAGCATCGCGCTGGAAAAGGGCGTCGAATACCAGCTCTATTTCGCCGCCTCCAACAACTTCTACCCGCCCTCTGTCCAGCCCTCCTGGGTCGCAGTAAACGACTGCATCGACATCGCCCACGGCAGCGCCTATTATGGCGACGACACCACCCTCATCTTCTCCGGCACCGTCGTGCTGCAGGAGACCTGAACCACACCGAACACATATCTTGAAACAGAAAGAGAGGTACTGACTATGACCCATCCCAAGATTTCCGCATCCACCCTGGCCCGCACCGCTGCGCTGGCGCTGGCCCTGACCAATCAGGTGCTCAGCGCCGTGGGCAAGCCCATGCTGCCCATCGAGAGCGCCCAGCTGGAACAGCTCATTTCCAGCGGCCTGACCGTTGCCGCCGCCCTCGCCAGCTGGTGGAACAACAACAGCTTCACCCCTGAGGCCATCGAGGCCGACGACTTCATGACCCGCCTGAAGCAGCAGAAACGATAAACGCATAAACGAACACAGCGCCCCGGAGCAGTCTGCTCCGGGGCGCTGTGTTGTGTTTGAAGAAAAGTTTATCTCAGGCGTTCCACTGAACATCCTCTGCGGCCACATGGCCGTCCTGCACACTGATGACAGCGGCGTGGGCATCCATGTCGGATGTCTTTTTGAAAAGGTCCGTGTAGATGGTCATACCAGCCATCATCAGGACAGCCAGTGCAAGGCCGACCAAACGAATCATCATACTGTCAACATTCTCGTTCATGATACCTTCTCCTTTTTCTCTTTTGCGGCCCGGCAGACACCATTCTGCCGCGGTCCACATCCCAGTTTTCTTCGCTGCGGACCCCCTCTATCGGCCCGCAGCGATGCATTTCCCAAGACATTCCAAAGAAAAAAGCCTAGGGTGAACACACCCCAGGCTCCATTGTCTGTCTGACTGATATAATAGTCTCTTTTGCAGTTTTTGTCAAGAGGGAGATGAAGGAATCTCAACCGCCGGATATGCGCAGTCGTGCTCCCCAGTCCGCTGGGAAATTCCTGCTAAACAAAAACGGCTCTGCCGAAGCAGAGCCGTAAAAGCCGTAATACGGTAAAATCAGCGCTTGCTGAACTGGGGAGCACGACGTGCAGCCTTCAGACCGTACTTCTTGCGCTCCTTCATACGAGGATCGCGGGTCAGGAAGCCAGCCTTCTTCAGAGCAGTGCGGTTCTCATCGCTCTGCTGCAGCAGGGCGCGGCTCAGGCCGTGGCGGATAGCGCCAGCCTGGCCGGAAACACCGCCGCCGGAAACGCGGACGACGCCGTCATACTTGCCCTCGAGGCCCAGCAGGACCAGCGGAGAGCGGACGATC
>SKEO01002220.1_pt1 | contig 13871 bp, 9 predicted proteins | sample 4826801 | NCBI WGS metagenome assembly SKEO01 (sample SAMN11008807, study PRJNA524170) | human gut metagenome | biome: Human fecal sample; material: Feces; isolation source: fecal sample from pouch patient p3 | host: Homo sapiens | place: Israel: Tel-Aviv | collected 2016-02-25 | reverse complement strand
ACATTATTGTCTAATAAATCTAATTATTGTTGCTATTTTGTATCAGCCACTGTGTAAAATAATTTCGGATCACACTAAAAGGTGCTGGTCCTATATCCAGGATAAAGCGGTTAAATTCTAACAGGGAGAAGTTATTTCCAAGCTGCTGTTTTGCCTCTTCCTGCATGTTTAACAGTTCCAGATAGCCGGTATAGTAGGAGAGATAATTGGCCGGGTTTTCTACCACTTCATAGTAAATAGATGAGATCACAGATGGATCTTCCAGCTGGAAATACATGTTCAGATATTCACCCACCTGATCTATGTTCCAGCCTTCGTAGTGGATATTAATATCAAGGAGTGCATAAAGGGCAAGTGTAAAGGCGGAATTGTGCTGCAGAAGCTGTCCCATATTCTCTTCAAGGCCATTATTTAGATTAAAAGCATAATATTCCGCATAAGTTCCCCAACCTTCTGTGTAGCCCTGGAAATCAAGGACATTCCGCAGGTTACAGGTGTTTTTCTGGTTAAAATAAAGGGTCTGGTACATATGTCCCGGATAACCTTCGTGTGCCATAGTGGTGTAGAGGGAATCGGAATCTGTACTTTTGTTATTGATGTAAATGGAATTATCCTCCGGCCGGTCAATAGGCACTTTCAGGTAGAAGGCGGGACTTAAAAAGCCTTCCAATGTTTTAGGTACAGTTTTGATAATATAGTTACAGTCATTTACAGGGGGGAAATCTGTCTGGCACTGGGCTTTCAGATCTTCTAAAATGTCCTGGGGTTTTGTAAGGGTAAAAGTGGAAGTATCCAGTTTATCGCCTAAAGACGGATCATCATTTAACAGCTGGTTTACAGCGGTCAGTTCCTTTGCCATCTGCTTGTTAATGGCCTGTTTTAATGCAGGAACATCACTGTAAGAAGTTCCGGTACTGGAATTTACCAGATATTCATAATATTTCCGGCCTTCCGGGTAGTAGTAAAGCCCCTTGTCATTGGTCCCTTTTCCTTTTAAGCCTTCCAGACCGGTTATCAGCCTTTCATAGGCAGGAACGAAATGTTCGTCAATGGCTTTTTTGTTTTTTGCTTTATAATCAGCTTTTTCCTGGTCAGAAAGACCATCTATTGTATTTAAGCGGGAAGCAAAGGTTTCTGCCAAAAAGCTGTGGTCTGCGTCAATGAGATAGGCATTGCAGGAACGGATGATATTGTCAATGACTGTATCACACAGACCAAGACCGGCCTGGGCCCGCTGTGTTTCAAAGGCAATGAGTGAGTCATAATAGGTATCAATGGACGATAAAAGAGACAGGTAATCGTCAATATCCTGTTTTTTGTAAAAGGTATATTCAGATAAATGAATGGGGAGCTGGGACTGGATGCCAAGGGTGGTGGATAAAGGCTGGTCATACAGCTCTAATCCATCAGAGGACAGAAGGGTATTAATGTAGGAAGAAAGAATGGTATAGGTAAGCAGCTGGTCTTTGGATAAAAGGCGGGTATCCATAGCATCAAGGTCTGCTTTGACCTGTTTTGCATTTTCCATGTCCCTTTGTGTGTCTTCAGCCAGGGCAGTTCCAAGTGTCCGGTCATAATCTGTGATGCCGTAGCTTTCAGGGTCTGCCAGTGTATAGTGAAGAGTGAGAAGGGACTGGGCTGCTTCCTGCTTAAATAGGTTTTCCGTAAACTGGTCAAAGGCTTTTTGGGCCGCCAAAAGAGCTGTTTTGTCTGGCTGGTCGGTAGGATCTTCCAAAGAGCCGTTGCCTGCGGCTTTTGCAGTGGTCTCCAAAACCGTATTTTTTTCTGCTTCCGGTGTGGAGTTTGGAAAAAGTGAGCAGCCGGTAATAAGGCACAGGGATAATACCAGTGCAAGGATGGCATGCAGATATTTTTGTGTTCGCTGTTTCATAGAAATCTCCTTTTTGGGATACAATGACCATCCTGATGCCAGAGTGCAGTGGACGGTGTTCTTTGAGATGATTATATATTATATGTAGGAAAATTACAACGTATGTGGCATAGGGCGTCTTGACGAAAGCCGCCTAAACGCTTATACTTACATCATTAGAATGCCCCAAAAGGGGGATGGAAAGAGGGATTTAATATGTGTCAGGATTGTAAGAAAAAGCCGTATTATATTACAACTGCCATCGCATATGCTTCCGGTAAGCCGCATATCGGCAACACCTATGAGATCGTGCTGGCAGATAGTATTGCAAGATATAAGAGAGCCCAGGGCTATGATGTGTTCTTCCAGACAGGTACTGATGAACACGGACAGAAGATCGAGGAGAAGGCAGAGGCTGCAGGCATTACTCCAAAGGAGTTTGTGGACAAGGCTGCAGGGGAGATCAGACGTATCTGGGATCTGATGAACACTTCCTATGATAAGTTTATCCGCACCACAGATGCTGACCATGAAGCACAGGTACAGAAGATTTTTAAGAAGCTCTATGACCAGGGCGATATTTACAAAGGCGCTTATGAGGGACTTTACTGTACTCCATGTGAGTCTTTCTGGACTCCATCTCAGTTAGTAGATGGAAAGTGCCCTGACTGTGGCAGAGAGGTTAAGCCGGCAAAGGAAGAGGCATATTTCTTCCGTATGAGTAAATATGCTCCTCAGCTGATCGAGTACATTAACGCTCATCCTGAGTTTATCCAGCCTGTTTCCAGAAAGAATGAGATGATGAACAACTTCCTTCTTCCGGGACTTCAGGATCTGTGTGTATCTAGAACTACCTTTGACTGGGGTATTCCGGTATCTTTCGATCCAAAGCATGTTACCTATGTATGGCTGGATGCGCTGACCAACTATATTACCGGTATCGGCTATGACTGCGATGGAAACAGCACTGACCAGTTTAAGAAATACTGGCCTGCAGACCTGCATCTGATCGGTAAGGATATTATCCGTTTCCATACTATTTACTGGCCGATCTTCCTGATGGCTTTAGGCGTACCCCTTCCAAAACAGGTATTTGGTCATCCGTGGCTGCTTCAGGGTGATGGCAAGATGAGCAAATCCAAGGGAAATGTTCTTTATGCAGATACTCTGGTAGATTTCTTCGGCGTAGATGCAGTGCGTTACTTTGTGCTCCATGAAATGCCATTTGAAAATGACGGCGTTATCTCCTGGGAGCTGATGGTAGAGCGTATGAACTCTGACCTGGCAAATATCCTTGGAAACCTTGTAAACCGTACTATTTCCATGAGCAACAAGTACTTTGGCGGTGTTGTAGAGAACAAAGGCGCTGCAGAAGCTGTTGATGAAGATTTAAAGGCTGTTGTATTAGATGAAGTTAAGAAGGTTGACGCAAAAATGGCCCAGCTGCGTGTGGCAGATGCCATGACAGAGATCTTCGGCATTTTCAGAAGATGCAACAAGTACATTGACGAGACAACTCCATGGACTCTTGCAAAGGATGAGGCTAAGAAAGACCGTCTTGCAACTGTTCTTTACAACCTGACAGAGGCTATTACTATCGGTGCTTCCCTGTTAGAGGCATTTATGCCTGAGACTTCTGAAAAGATCTTAGCCCAGTTAAATACAAAGAAGAGAGAGCTGGATGAAATGGATACTTTTGGTCTGTATCCTTCAGGAAATAAGGTAACAGACAAGCCTGAGATCCTTTTTGCCCGTATGGATATTAAGGAAGTTATGGCAAAAGTAGAGGAAATGCATGCAGCTGCAGCAGCAGAAACTGCAAAACCGGCAGAAGAGGCAGCTGAGGATGACGGCATCGACTTAGAGCCAAAGGCTGAGATCACCTACGATGATTTTGCAAAACTGCAGTTCCAGATCGGTGAGATCGTTAAGTGCGAAGCAGTGTCGAAGTCCAAAAAACTTCTCTGCTCCCAGGTAAAGATCGGAACTAAGACCCGCCAGATCGTAAGCGGCATCAAGGCTCATTATTCACCAGAGGAAATGGTAGGAAAGAAGGTTATGGTAGTAACCAACTTAAAGCCTGCTAAATTAGCCGGAGTCGTATCCGAAGGCATGATCCTGTGTGCAGAAGATGCAGAGGGAAATCTGTCCTTAATGGTACCGGAGAAGAAGATGCCAGCCGGAGCTGAGATCTGTTAATTGATCAGCAGATGCAAATGCTGCTTGATAGTGGAATTATTATAAATGTGTTTTTTGTCTGCGGTTGCAGATATTTGAGTGTATATAAGTGAGATGTAAAGGGAGAGGAAAAATTCCCCTCCCTTTTTCGCGCATATACGGGACTTTTTAAGTAAGATTTCGAGAGAACATTAAGCAAGCACAGGAGGAATGATCATGAGAATCAGTCTGGAACAGGCACTTAATATCCTTATGGATCATGTAACACATGGAAAAACAGAGAGAAAAACTTTGGAGGACTGCCTGGGGCTGGTACTTTCGGAAGATGTGTATGCACTTCTTGATATGCCTCCCTTCAGCCGCTCTGCGCAGGATGGGTATGCTTTGTGCTCTAAGGACAGCATAGGGGCCACTGGAGAGAACCCGGTTAAGCTGAAGGTTACAGGAAAGATTTATGCAGGGGATCATCTGGATGTGCAGGTCAGACCAGGAGAGGCAGTCCGGATCATGACAGGGGCAATGGTCCCGGCGGGCGCAGACTGTGTCCTTCGTCAGGAAGATACAGATGAAGGAGAAGATGTGGTTCAGATTTATAAAGAGGTAGAACCTGGCTGCAGCATCTGTTTTAAAGGAGAAGAGTATAAAAAAGGCCATACATTGCTTCACGCAGGTACAAAGATCGATGCAGCAGCTCTGGCTGTTGCCAGTGGAAACGGCATTATGGAACTGCCTGTTTATAGGCGGGTAAAAGCAGCAGTGGTTTCTTCAGGCAGTGAGGTAGTAGAGCCGGGAACACCATTGACTCCCGGAAAAATATATAATACCAATACTGTATACATGAAAGCACGTTTACACCAGTTAGGCGCCCAGGTAATGATGAGCCGGACCGTGGGAGATGAGCTGGAGATCATGGAAGACGCATTAAAAGAAGCAGCAAACCAGGCAGAACTGGTGATCACCACCGGTGGTGTTTCCGTAGGACAGAAGGATCTGACAGAAGAAGCGCTGCTTTCTATTGGGGCAGAGATCTTGTTTCACGGTATTGCCATTAAACCGGGAATGCCTACCCTTGCAGCTGAAAAAGACGGAGTCTTGTTTATAGGGCTTTCCGGCAATCCATTTTCTGCGGCAATCCCATTTGAAATGTTTGTACGTGAGATCCTGTCATTAAAAATGGGCGATCCGGATCTGAAACTGCGCCGGGAAACTCTTACCGCTGTAACCGGTTTCTCAAAAAACAGCAGAAGGCGTCGCTTTTTAAGAGGAAAAGCAGAAGGAAAGGAAGTATGGCTTCCAGACCAGCAGGCCAATGGGCAGATGCGCAGTATGGTAGGCTGTAACTGCCTGATCGAGATACCGGCAGGAAGCGGACCGGTAAAAGCAGGGGATAAGGTAGAGGTGCTGTGGCTGTAACGGTATTTTAGCGGCAGGGGCATTTTTATTACGATGAATACTTGATTTAGGGGTTAGCATATGTTATAATGTTGGTAGCCGAGAAAAGATATGGGTGTGTCATTTGACCGCCAAAAAAGAATCCCCAGCAGTTGCAGCTGCTGGGGATTCATCTCTCTTTGTGCGGTTGAGAATCCGCTTTAGGCTAATTGTCGCGATCATGTCTGTCTAGCCATTTGCATATGTAGTAGCCAACTACTTCTGCTGCGACCGACACTAGAAAAGATATGAATATAGCCATTCTCCCGCCTCCTTTCTGTTGCCAGAATAGGGTGCGACAACAGATTGATTATAACATGGGGCGGGGGATTTTACAATAAGGCTTTTTGGGAGTTTAAGAGCTAAAAAGTAAATAACAGTGCTGAGATCTAGAGGCTGTAGCGCTCGATCATCAAAAGATGAACGATTGCACAAAAAATGTAAATTATCAACAAAATTATTGTATAATATACACAAAAACAAAAAATATTTTCGATACTTATTATCAATAGACACCAGACTTTTTTAATCTTATAATAAAGATAACTTCATAAAGCAGATTTCATATGTATATCCCGGAGATGGGTCCGGAGTTTCTACCAACTACCGTAAAGAGTTGACTACATAGTGTATATGGCAGGTAAGTACTTGTTGTATATAAATGCGTGCGGTTTTGGTGACAGATGAAGATCGATCCAGTAAGGAGCCGCACATATCGCGGCTCCTTTTATAATGTTCTCCCGAAATCTTTCTGTGTCTGATCTTGTGAGTAAATTTTTTGTCAGATGCATCTGGCAGAAAATCAGCTGCAAGATCAGGTGCAGGAAAGACTCTGAGAGGACACAATGCCAGATATCTGGAAAAAACTGTGGGCTGCAGATCCTGTAAGCCTGCAGGTATAGATGAGCGCATGAAATACTTTGAGCAACGGGGAAGCTTAAAGGCTGGAAAGATCAGAAAAAATCGCAAAAAGGGGGGTATAGTGAACACCAGAACGCAGACGGCTGTTAGTGAAGGAAATATGTGAAAGTGAGGCTTTATTTTATGGAAAAAAGGGAAGGTTTTTTCGGAAGATTTTTTGGGATTTCACAGAGTGGATCAAACATGCGTACAGAGATATTGGCAGGCATTACAACCTTTATCACAGTTGCCTATATCCTGATCTTAAATCCACAGATCTTAGCAGATCCATTTGTGATCACCGGTGATGTGGCAATGGCGGCAAAGGTATCAAATGGTGTGTTCATTGGTACTTGTATCGGTGCGTTTATCGGAACCTTTCTCTGTGCTGTTTATGCTAAAGTACCATTGGCACAGGCACCTGGAATGGGATTAAATGCATTTTTTGCATACACAGTAGTCTTAGGAATGGGTTATACCTATAACCAGACACTGACCATTGTATTTTTATCAGGTGTGTTGTTTATTGTGATCACAGTGGTGGGCCTTCGCCAGGCGATCATCCGGGCCATACCGGAACCTATTAAAATGGCGATCACACCGGGAATCGGGCTTTTTATTACAATCATCGGACTGAAAAATGCAGGTATCGTAGTCAGCAATCCGGCTACACTGGTAAGTATGGTAGACTTTGCACAGTGGAGAAATGGTGGGAATACAGAACTGATCTGCGGGGCACTGGTTGCTTTATTTGGTCTGATCGTGATCAGCGTTTTAAACGCAAGAAAAGTAAAAGGTTCTATCTTTTTAGGGATCGTGGCAGCAACTTTAGCAGGTATTCCCTTAGGCGTTACAAAATTATCATCCTTTGATCTGAATCTGGCAAATAAATTCAGGGATTTTGGGGAAGTATCTCTGTTTAAGCTGGATATAGCCGGATTATTTGAAGGAAAGAGCGTGACAGAAGCTGTATTTATTATTATCATGCTTGTGCTTAGCTTTTCACTGGTAAATATGTTTGACTCTATGGGAACGCTGATGGGAGCAGGAAGACAGTCTGGTCTGGTGGATGAAAACGGGGAAGTCATCCACATGCAGGAAGCGTTAATGGCAGATGCTATCTCTACAGCAGCAGGAGCATTAATGGGAACTTCTACAGTTACAACGGTTGTAGAGTCCAGTGCAGGTATTGCAGAAGGCGGAAGAACAGGAATGACCAGTCTTGTAACAGCAGTTGCTTTTCTGGCAGCCATTGTGTTTGCACCAGTAGTTGGCATCGTACCTGCAGCAGCAACTGCTCCGGCACTGATCTTTGTAGGTGTGCTGATGCTTGGAAATATCAAAGATGTGGATTTTTCTGAGCCAACAGATGCAGTGGCATCCTTCTGTACGATTGTATTTATGCCATTTACCTATTCGATCGCAAATGGTATTGCAATGGGTCTGATCACTTACTGTCTGTTAAAGTTTTTTACTAATAAGGCAAAAGAGGTAGAGGTACTTACATCAGTAATTGCAGTAGTATTCGTTTTCCGCTATGCATTTATGACATTAGGGTAAAAATGTCCGGGGTTCTGGGGTCAAGGAGGAAACATATGGAAAATAATATATTTGCTTTAAAAGGAAATATTATATACGCAAAAGACAGCAAAGAACTGTGCATTAACGAACAGAGTTATCTTGTCTGTGAAAATGGAAAGGTTTATGGGATCTATTCTAAACTTCCGGAAGATATGAAGGATATCCCGGTAGAAGATGTGGGCGATAAGCTTATTATCCCGGGACTTACAGATCTTCATGTTCATGCGCCTCAGTATTCCTTCAGGGGTCTTGGAATGGATATGGAGCTTCTTGACTGGCTGGAAACCAATACATTTCCGGAAGAAGCGAAATACAAAGATCTGGAATATGCAAAAAAAGCATATGGCATTTTTGCAGAACAGATGAGAAAAAGCGCTTCTACAAGGGCGTGTATTTTTGCAACGATCCATAAAGAGGCAACGATCTTACTTATGGATCTGATGGAAGAAAGCGGGCTTTCTACTATGATCGGAAAGGTAAATATGGACCGCAACAGCCCGGATTATCTGCGGGAGCTGTCAGCAGAAGAATCAGAAGAAGCCACCAGAGAGTGGCTGAAAATAGCAGCTGATAAAAATTATGACCACACAAGGACGATCCTTACACCACGGTTTATACCAAGTTGTACCGATGAACTGATGGAACGGTTAAAAGGTGTTCAGGGAGATTTTGGTCTGCCTGTGCAGTCCCACCTGTCTGAAAATCAGGGAGAGATCGCCTGGGTGAAGGAATTATGCCCCTGGTCCGGATTTTATGGGGATGCCTATGATCATTTTGGCCTGTTTGGGGGAGAGTGCCATACGGTCATGGCTCATTGTGTTTATTCTGGCGAGGAAGAAATCGCCCGTATGAAAGAAAAAGGCGTATTTATTGCCCATTGCCCTGATTCCAACACCAATCTTTCCTCTGGTGTGGCTCCGGTGCGCAGGTATCTGGAAGAGGGAATGAACATAGGACTGGGAAGTGATGTAGCAGGCGGAACAAGTGAAAATCTGTTTGCAGCTATGGCACAGTCCATTCAGGTATCCAAGCTTCGCTGGAGACTGTTTGATGATTCTTTAAAGCCGCTGACCATTGAGGAAGCTTTCTATATGGCATCTAAGGGCGGCGGGGCTTTCTTTGGAAAAGTAGGAAGCTTTGAGCCGGGTTATGAATTTGATGCAGTGGTCTGCGATGACAGCCGCTTAAAACATCCCCAGCCACTGACTGTAAAACAGAGGCTGGAGCGGATCATTTATCTGGGGGATGAGAGAGAAGTAGCAGGAAAATATGTAGAAGGCAGAAAGCTGTTTTAAATGTGATAAAAAAGAGTTTTGCAGGCAAAGAGGTGTGGAGAGATCCATGCCTCTTTTGCGAATTATAAACATTTTTCCAGTTGTCCGGTCCGCTTGTAAACCATTCGTCTTCATGCTATTATGTATACAGTAATCTGTTGCAGGGCAACAAGATCTTGTATCAGCGTAATAGACTTACAGACAAAACTTCTCTGGGCAGCAGAAAGGATAAAAACACAATGAAATATGATTTTACAACAGTTTTAGACAGAAAAGGAAAAGATTCTATTGCAGTGGAACCATTTGAGGCTGACTGGATCAAGTGGCCGGGAACGGTGAAGGAAGGTTTTGACATTATCCCCATGTGGGTAGCAGATATGAACTTTCCGGCTGTACATACTATTCCGGAAGCCATTATTGAGAGAACAAAGCATACCACTTATGGCTATTTTTCCCCAAGAGAGGAATATTTTGACGCCATTATCCAGTGGCATAAAAACAGAAATGGTGTGGAAGGGCTAAAGCCAAAGCATATCGGGTATGAAAATGGCGTTTTAGGCGGTGTAGTCAGTGCGTTAAATGTACTTTGCTCTAAAGGTGACAGTGTACTTTTACATTCCCCCACTTATATCGGTTTTACCAACAGCCTTACCAACAACGGTTATCACATTGTCCACAGCCCGTTAGTAAAGGATGAGAATAATGTATACCGTATGGATTTTGAGGATATGGAGAAGAAGATCATGGAAAACCATATCCATGCAGCAATCTTCTGCAGTCCGCATAATCCTACCGGCCGAGTGTGGGAGCAGTGGGAGATCGAAAAGGCAATGAAGATCTACAAGAAGCATGATGTATATGTAGTTTCTGATGAGATATGGTCTGATCTGCTCTTAAATGGCCATAAGCATACTCCCACCCAGTCTGTATCTGAGGATGCAAAGCAGAGGACAGTAGCTCTCTATGCTCCATCCAAGACTTTTAATCTGGCTGGTCTTATTGGAAGTTACCATATTATTTACAATGACTGGTTAAGGGAACGGATTTTAAAAGAGTCCTCTTTAAGCCATTATAACAGCATGAACCTGTTATCAATGTATGCATTGATCGGTGCTTATAAACCGGAAGGTTATGAGTGGGTGGATGAATTAAAAGAGGTGTTAAGCGGGAATGTAAACTATGCCTGCGATTACATTGAAAAGCATTTTGACGGTGTTAATGTTTCCAGGCCGGAAGGCACTTACATGCTTTTCCTGGACTGTACAGAGTGGTGCAAAAAGCATGGAAGGACCATTACAGAACTTCAGGCAGCAGGCATTGAAGTAGGCGTGATCTGGCAGGACGGTGTAGCATTCCACGGTCCATGCCATATCCGTATGAATCTGGCACTGCCGTTGTCCAGGGTAAAAGAAGCCTTTGACCGTCTGGATAAATATGTGTTTAATGTTCTATCGGCTCCGAGAGGACATTTTAACCCACAGGAGGCATAACGAACATGATATTTGACACACATGCCCATTATGACGATGAAGCCTTTGACGAGGACAGAGAGCAGCTTCTGGCAACCTTTAAGGAAAATGGCATCGGCGCTGTTACAAATGTAGCAGCCAGCATTTCCAGCTGCAAGACCACACTGGAGCTTGCCAGGAACCATGATTTCATGTATGCTGCCTTAGGCGTGCATCCAAGTGAAAGTGCAGAGTTGTCTGATGAAGGCTTAAAAGATATTGAGGCCTGGTGTACAGAAAGACAGGACGGGAAGGTCCGCGCCATTGGTGAGATCGGCCTTGATTATTACTGGGAAGAGCCGGATAAAGGGATTCAGAAGAAATGGTTTGTGGCCCAGTTAGACCTGGCCCGCAGGCTGAAGCTTCCGGTGATCATCCATAGCCGTGATGCTGCAAAAGATACATTGGATATTATGAAGGCAGAACATGCAGAAGACATTGGCGGCGTGATCCACTGCTTTTCCTACACAAAGGAAATGGCAAGAGAATACCTGAATATGGGATTTTTCCTTGGTATTGGCGGCGTGCTTACCTTTAAAAATGCCAGAAAACTGGCAGAGACGGTAGAATATGCCCCTTTAGACCGTCTGGTACTGGAAACGGACTGTCCATATCTGGCACCTGTTCCCAACCGGGGAAAGCGAAATTCTTCCCTGAACCTGACCTATGTGGCAGACCAGCTGGCTGCCATTAAAGGCATAGACCGGGAAACAGTGGAGAAAATCACCTGGGATAATGCCAGAAGGCTTTATGGTTTACAGCCATAGTTTTTTTGCTGACGGCATGCAGCAATTCGGTATCAGAGGGGTCAAAATACCTTTTGCCCCAACATTAAATGATAGAAATATAACATAGATAGAAAGAAGACAAAAGCAGGTAAAATCATAGATGAACCAGAAATTATCAGATCCGAAAAAAACAATTGAAGTCATCCAGAAATATCAGTTCGCATTCCAGAAGCGCTTCGGCCAGAACTTCCTTATTGATGCCCATGTTCTGGAAAAGATCGTAAACGCAGCAGGTATTACAAAGGATGACTGTGTTCTGGAGATCGGTCCGGGAATCGGAACCATGACCCAGTATCTGGCAGAAAGCGCAGGACAGGTGATCGCAGTGGAGATCGATACCAATCTGCTGCCAATCCTTACAGATACATTAAAGGATTATTCCAATGTAAAAGTCATCAACCAGGATATCCTGAAAGTGGATATTAATGAGCTGGTAAAGGAATACAATAACGGCAGACCTATTAAAGTAGTTGCAAATCTGCCATATTACATTACTACCCCCATTATCATGGGACTGTTTGAGAGTAATGTGCCTATTGACAATATTACTGTTATGGTGCAGAAAGAAGTAGCAGACCGTATGCAGGTAGGGCCGGGATCTAAGGATTATGGTGCCCTGTCTCTGGCAGTGCAGTATTATGCAAGTCCGTATATTGTAGCAAATGTACCGCCAAACTGCTTTATCCCAAGACCGAATGTGGGTTCTGCGGTGATCCGCCTGACCCGCTATCAGGAGCCGCCGGTACAGGTGAAAGATCCAAAGCTGATGTTTAAGCTGATCCGGGCATCCTTTAACCAGAGAAGAAAAACACTGCAGAATGGTTTAAATAACTCTCCGGAAATTTCTTTCTCAAAAGAAGAGATCACAAAGGCTATTGAGAGCTTGGGAGTATCACCTTCTGTCCGTTGAGAAGCCTTAAGTCTGGAGCAGTTTGCACAGCTGGCTAACTATTTTGCACAGTAATTAAGCCGATTATAAAAAGAAAGGCGAAAATGCCTATGTCAGATAAAAAAAGATGGATCCGGCTGGCTGTGGCCGCAGGCTTAGGTGCTGCAGCCGGTGCATGGACTTATCAGATAGAGAAAGATAAAAAAGCGGAAAATGATGCCAGACTGGCGGCGGTGGAAGCTGCTGTAGTGCGGAGCAGGGATTATGGGAAGCAGAAGGCTTATATTATAGGAAATGGTTTAAGCTCTCTGGCAGCAGCAGTCTGGCTTATAAAAGACTGCCATTTTCCAGGAAGCAGCATTATGGTGTTTGGAGAAGGCACTGAGGGAGAGGAAGAAATACGCCCTCTTGTAGTAAGCCGGGAAAACTGCAAAGATTTTCTGGAAATGTGTGGAAAAATACCGGATTCCGGGGAAAAAGTATTTACTTTCCCGAAAACAGAAGGCAGAGAATGTCTGGACTGGGGGGATCTTCCTGCACTTTGGCGGTTGTTGTGTACAGAAGAAGAAAGGCTGGATATTTTAAGCATTGAAGACTGGTTCAGTGAAACACCTCATATATTTGAGACAAATCTGTGGCAGCTGTGCCAGTGTGTGTTTGGCCTGCAAAAGGACAGCAGCTTGGCAGGATTTCGCAGAAGTTTATGGGAAATAAAAGGACCGTTTCTCTTCCTTTCGCCAGATGAAATGAAAGATCTGATCTGTTTGCTGAAACAATACCTGCGCCGTAAAGGTGTATTATTGCTGGAAAACAGCCAGGTAACGGATCTGGAACTTGAAAATGGCAATGAAGAGTATAAAAAAATATTTGATAAATATCTTGATGATTTGACAACAGGCATTAATAACCTTTATATTATGAGTGATGGCGATGTTATTGTTGGCGGACCTGTTGCTGTATATCTTGAAAAATACAAAGATATAATAAGTAAAATGCTTATTGACAAATGTTCATTTGATATTGATGGTTCATATCTGAGCTTTGCGAAATGCACACAGCAGCAGGCTGATTCAGGTGCCGCATTAACATTCTTTTCTGATTTTATAAGTCAGATATAATATGTTTATTAATGATGAGGCTTTATATGAAAATTCATGATTTCAGGTTAAATTATTATATAAAACACTGTGCTGTCATCCTTTTGACGGCATGGTGTTTTATTTGTCTTATGGAGATGCCATTTAACATATCGTGTGGAATAAATCCTGTTAGTGATATATCATCCGTTTCCAATATCAGCATTGCCGGGCATTGTGCAATGGTTTTATTATTATTTCTGATACTTTCTGTGTTAATGATTGTTCTTGGAAAAAGGGCAAAAAATATACAGAATGTGCTTCTTTTTATATCAGTTTTTTTATATGCAGTCATAAGTTCCGGAATATATAATAA
>SKEO01000610.1_pt1 | contig 13934 bp, 14 predicted proteins | sample 4826801 | NCBI WGS metagenome assembly SKEO01 (sample SAMN11008807, study PRJNA524170) | human gut metagenome | biome: Human fecal sample; material: Feces; isolation source: fecal sample from pouch patient p3 | host: Homo sapiens | place: Israel: Tel-Aviv | collected 2016-02-25 | reverse complement strand
CTTCAATAGAATTTTATTCTTTTCGTAAGATTCAAATGCTTTTTCTGGAATATATTCTTTTGTTTCTTCATATATCTTTGCACCTACGTTAAAGAATTCATATTCTAAATCTGCCCCTGCAGCATTTAATACTTTGATTACCGCATCCGTAATTTCAGGACCAATCCCGTCCCCTTTAAAAACTGTTATTGTAGTCATTCGTTTTCCTCCATTTCTCCTACATATACATTGGCAGGTCGTATTAATTTTCGGTTTGATTGACGATTCTCCAAATGATGGCTAACCCATCCGGCTGTACGACTGATTGCGAATAGTGGTGTAAACAAGTCGTTTTCAATCCCCAGCAATGAATAAACATAGCCGGAATAATAATCAACATTGGCACATACATCGATGCCTTTTCTTTCTTTCATGACTTCAACGGCAACTTTTTCAAATGCATGGATACAATTGTAGATATCTTCTTGTCCTTTTGATTTTGCGAGCATTTCACATTGTTGCTGAATCAATAATGCACGAGGATCACTCTTCGTATAAATCGCATGTCCAATTCCATAAATTAATCCACTATGATCAAAGAAGTCTTTATCTAACAAACGATTCGCAATCTTTTTTAGTGTTAATTTATCCGTTGTAAATCCAACCTCATGGAAGATAGCTTTAAACATATTGGTAACTTTACAGTTGGCACCCCCATGCTTAGGTCCTTTTAAAGAACCAATGGCAGCCGAAATACAAGAATAGATATCTGTTCCTGTGCTCGATATTACGACATTGGCAAAGGTTGAGTTGTTTCCACCACCATGATCGGCATGAACCATTAATAAAGTATCCAAGATTCTTGCCTCTTCTAAAGTATATTGATCATTCCCTCTAGCCATACATAAGATATTTTCGGCTAGACTTTTGTCGGGATAAGGATAGGATTTAAAGACTTTGTTGCGGGCATATGAAAATGTGAAAAGTGGAATACTCGCTAGAATGTTTAATCCTTTCATCATTCGTTCTTCCAAGTCATCTGTATCAGCGCTTGGATCTTTTGCGTATAACTTCAACACTTCGATTTGAAGTGCATTTAATATGTTTGGTGTTTCATACTGTAAGTCTACAGGCCCCATTTTAAAGTTCAATAAATAATCTTTAAATTCTTGTAACTGTTCTTCTGTTGGTAATGTGCCAAAAATCAAAAGGAATGCGACTTCTTCAAATCCAAAAATACGATCTTTAGGTTGTTTATCAACTAAATAATTGATGGGATATCCCCTGTAAATTAGTTGTCCATCAATGTTGTATTTTTTTTCATGAACAAATTTATATCCAATAACATCACAAATCTTAGTCAGACCCACCTTAACTCCCGTGCCATTATCATTTCTAAGACCAGCTTTTACACGATATCTAGAGTATAAGGAAGAATCGATATAATTGAGTTCTTCATTAGCTTGATAGATTTCTTTAAGTGTCTTCACTTTCTGAAACCTCCTTTCATATGTTTCATATTATAACATAAACTTTCATTGTGTTACATTTTTTGTTATAATTCCAAATGGAGGATATTGTCTATGCAAAATTTAACGTATAAGATTCTAGAAAAACATTTATTAAAAGGGAAATTAGAAGCGGGGCAACCTATTGAAATCAAAATGGATCAGACTCTAACACAAGATGCCACAGGAACTATGGCTTATATGCAGTTTGAAGCTATGGGCGTTAAAAAAGTAAAAACAGAATTATCTGTCAGCTATGTGGATCACAATACATTACAGAATGGATTTATGAATGCAGATGACCATGCTTATCTTCAAAGTGTAGCTAGTAAATATGGGATTTATTTTTCAAAACCCGGAAATGGAATTTGTCACCAAGTTCATCTAGAACGTTTTGCCAAACCAGGAAAGACATTGATTGGTTCTGATTCACACACACCAACATCTTCCGCTATGGGATGTATCGCCATTGGTGCTGGAGGATTGGACGTCGCCAAAGCTATGGCAGGAATTGGTTACCGTTTAACATGTCCTAAAGTAGTCGAAGTAAAATTAACGGGAACTTTAGCACATGGTGTTTCAAGTAAAGATATTATTTTAAAATTGTTAGAATTATTAAGTGTAAAAGGCGGAGTTGGAAAAGTATTTGAGTATACCGGAGAAGGCGTTAAAAATTTAAGTGTCTACCAAAGAGCTACCATCACAAATATGGGGGCAGAACTTGGTGCAACTACGTCTATTTTTCCAAGTGATGAAGTAACTCGTGAATTTTTGAAGCGCCAACAAAGAGAATCAGACTACATTGCTTTAAGTGCAGACGAAGGTTGTCATTATGACGAAACAGTTGAAATCAATCTGGATGAACTTACTCCATTAGCGGCATGTCCAAATTCACCAGATGCTATAAAAAATGTGTCTGAACTAGCCGGAATGAAAGTGGATCAAGTTGCGATTGGATCATGCACTAACTCAGGTTATGAAGATTTAATGAAAGCCGCAGCCATTTTAAAAGGGAAAAAGATTGCTCACAATGTAAGTCTTGTGGTTTCACCAGGATCTAGACAAGTTTTAATGAAATTAATTGAAAACGGAACACTTGCGACATTTGTATCTTGTGGAGCAAGAATTCTAGAATGTACATGTGGACCATGTATTGGTATGGGACAAAGTCCAAAGAGTGATGCCGTAAGTTTACGTACATTTAACCGTAACTTTTATGGTCGAAGCGGCACATTAAGTGCAGGTATTTATCTAGTATCACCAGAAGTAGCTGCAGCCAGTGCAATTACAGGAGTCATCACGGATCCAACCACTTTGGAATATGCGGATGAATTTGAAAAAGAACAAAGCTATATCGATGATTCATTGATTTATGCTCCAAGTAAGGATCCAGAAAATGTGGAAATTGTTCGTGGACCCAATATTAAACCACTACCAGTAAATACGCCAATGGATTCAACAATTGATAAAAAAGTTGTAATTAAATTACCAGACAATATCACAACCGATCACATTGCTCCAGCAGGAGCTAAGGTATTACCGTATCGTTCAAATATCGAAAAGTTATCCACATTTGTATTTGAAAATAACAAACCTCATTTTGATGAAGTATGTAAAGAAAATAATGGTGGAATCATTGTAGCTGGAGAAAACTATGGACAAGGATCAAGTAGAGAACATGCAGCACTTGCACCTATGTATTTAGGCATTAAAGCTGTTTTGACAAAATCATTTGCCCGTATTCACTTGGCTAATTTAGTCAATTTTGGCTTGTTGCCACTGATATTTACAGATAAATCAGACTACGATAAAATCGATGAAATGGATGAATTAAAGATAGAAAATGTAAACGCATTATATGATTCATTAGATTTGATCGTTGAAAATGTGACAAAGAATGAAACATACAAAGTACATGCACCAATCAGTCAAGAAGATATTGATATTCTTATGGCGGGTGGCGCATTAAACTACATTCGTAATCAACAATAGGGACGTTTTATTAAGCGTTCCTTTTTCTTGTGATATAATAATGAGGAAATTAGGTGAGAAAATGAAAGAAAAACAGGAACAAATTGTGATGCGTATTTCATTTTGGTCCGGTGTTGTATTTGCGCTTGCAGAACTTATCATGGCAATCTTTTCTAAATCGCAATCTGTATTGGCAGATACAGTCTATGATTCAACTGAACTTGTCGTGATTGGTTTAACGATTTATATTATTCCTTTATTTTATAAGCCAGTTACGGAAAAACATCCCTTTGGCTATGCACAACTTGAAAGTATTTTGATTCTTTTAAAAGGATTCATGTTTATTGCGGTTATGATGGTTCTGATCATGAATAATGTTCAAATCATGTTGAATGGTGGTAATGAAATTGACCACATGCAGGTATCTTTGTTTGAAACGATATTAACATGCTTTTCTGCACTGATTTTATTGATTTTAATGCGAATTAATAAAAAAGTAACATCACCAACTGTAGATGTAGAAATTTATGGATGGAAAATCGATGTGTTTTCAAGCATAGGTGTATCACTTGCGTTTTTTCTATCTTCATTTTTAGTGCACACACCACTCTCTTGTATATCTGTCTATTTTGATCAGATTGTCGCAATCGTCCTTGCCTTAGGCATGATGAAAGAACCGATTCAAATGATAGGAGAAAGTTTTCGTAGTTTGATGTTGTTGAGTCCAGATGAAAAAGAAGTCACAAAAATCAAAAACATATCCTCTTCTGTGTTGGATAATTATCCATATGATCCGGTATTTTATGATATTACGACAACAGGAAGAAAAATGTGGATATCCATCTATTTCACAACACGAATTGATATGATGTCGTATACCGAATTGGAAGTAGCCAATCGAGAATTGAAAATAGCACTTCAAAAAGAATATGAAGATTGTTTTGTCGAACTTGTTCCCAATGTATTAGCGAATAAATAGGAGTAATTTGGAATGGAAAATAAAATAGAATTAGTATGTCCTGAATGTAATGAAAAGTTTAATGTTGATATTTTTACGTCGATCAACGTTCAAATGGACAAAGATATGAAAAATAGAGTGTTAAGTGGAAAACTCTTTGATATGGAATGTACACATTGCCATTCTAAATTCCACATTCCGTATCCAGTTTTATATCACGATATGGAAAAGAAGTTATTGATTCAATTTACAGAAGAAAAAGAACTGGAACCCATTAAAAAAATATTAGATCATGCCAATGTAGGCAAAGATTATACAGTACGAATCGTAGATAATGAGCGAGACTGGATCGAGAAGATTTTGATTTCAGATAGTGGATATGATGATCGTATTATGGAACTTTATAAACTCCTTGTACTATCTCAATATGAAGATGCCGGTAATGTAAATGGTCTTTATTATTGGAATATTCAAAATTTTGAAAATCCACATTACGTTATGGTATTGGATGAAAAAGAAAGTGATAAGATGCATTTTATGCCATTTCATGAAGGTGTGTATAAGCAAGTGGAAGAAGTCTTCTTATCAGATATTAAACAAGATTATATTGTAGATGCTTCTTGGGCCGTTTCAAATACGAAGTAGGTGATTCAATGATTGAAAGCATTCATGCATGTGTAGATTTATTACACGTGGGATATCGCGTAAAAGATGCATATGATCCGATTATATTAAATGTGTATCATTGTTTAAAAATGGAAAATTTGAACGATGAACAATATATGTTGCACATTGATTCTGTGTTAAATAAAAGTATTCATGATCTGAATGAAGCGGAAGTATATACCTATATTACATATGTTTTTGAAAAAGAAAATTATGTTCCTTCCTTTTTAAAAGGCGTTATTGAATCTGGGATGTTTAAAGAATTATTGTTGAGATATTTATCTTTAAAAGAATCAGATACACTTCAATGTGTTAAGTTAAATCGTAACTTATTAAGTAAGTGGCATTATGCGAGCATCTCTGAAGAGGTGGCACAGAATTTGACAATCAGTGCTAATGGAAGAGTCTATCTAACAAGGTATGTTATGTCAAAAGAAGGTGTACAGGCTTTAAAAACGCAACAAGCTACGATTTCTAAAGAAGATGCCTATGCCATTTTAGAAGCGATGGCAAGTTTGGATCTAGAGACCAAAGAAGTAGAAGAAAATGGATGGCAATTAAGGATGTATAAAAATGTCGGTGGAAAGAATCGCTTAGTGAAAACAATTGTCCACGATGAAAAGAATCCAAAAGGTTTCAATGAATGGATTCGTTCTTTATTACCGTTTGAGCATCTGTTTGTGTTTGGAGGTTCCTATTATTCATGGGAAAAATAATGTAAATTACTTACATTTCAGCTTGACATTTATTTTCATTAAGACTATATTATTTTCAAAGCAATGAAAAGAAATAGTAAAATAGTACTGCTTCAAGAGACTTTCTGGTTGGTGAAAAGAAAGAGTAAGGCTATTTGAACACGTCTTTGAGCTGTAAAGATGAAACTAAGTAGTTTTTAACGTATTCCTGGCGTTATCAGGTTTGAGGCTAATTTATTAGTAAAATAAGGTGGAACCACGTGAGTTAAACTTTCGTCCTTAGGACGGAAGTTTTTTTGTTTATAAGGAGGTTTGTTTACATGCAACAAATACAATTACCACAAGGGATGAAAGATACGATTTTGAATGAGTGTGAAAAGAAAAAATATTTACAAAATACTTTGGAACAGATTTTTGAATCCTTTGGATATGAAGAAATCATTACACCAACGATTGAGTATTATGAAACATATGAAAATGCATTTAAAAACATTCAAACAACAGATATGTATAAATTCTTTGATGAAAATGGAAGAATTCTAACATTAAGAACGGATATGACCGTTCCAATTGCACGTGTTTGTGCATCGAAATTTAAAGATTCAAAACCTCCGTTTCGCTATCGCTATACTTCAAATGTATTTAAAGTACGCCAAAAATTTGCAGGCAAAAGAAGTGAAGTCACAGATTGTGGCATTGAATTGATTGGATTGGATTCAAAAAGTGATGTACAAGTCTTGTGCTGCGCTTTAGAAGTCATGAAAAACTTTAAAAACTATACGCTCGAAATTGGAAATGTGCAGTTTTTTCAGGCGGCTTGCAAAGTTGTTCGTTTGAGCACAGAAGAAGTCAATACTCTAGCCAATTTAATTGATAAGAAAAGCATGGTCGATCTGAAAGTTTACTTGGATTCATTGTATCTCAGTGAAAAAATTGTGGATTTCTTTATGCACCTTCCATTCCTATGTGGAGACGTGAATATATTAGATGAAGCATATACGTATTGTTTTGATGATTCATTAAAGGATGTCTTAGATTCTATGAAAGAATGTATCCAATCTTTAAAAGAATTAGGATATTTAGAAAATGTAACCGTAGATTTAGGAAAAGTTGCCCATTTGGATTACTATACCGGAATTATTTTTGAAGGCTATGTTTCAGGTGTTGGAACAAGTATCTTAAGTGGCGGTCGATATGACTGTTTATTAAAGAAGTTTGGTCGTGATCTTCCAGCTTGTGGCTTTAGTGTAAAGCTAGATCCACTCATTGATTATGTGGATGTACAATCGAAAAAGAAATATAAATTGTATTATCCACAAGACAAACAAATTGAAGCTATGAAACAAGCAAAAAATTTGAGAAAAGAAGGAATCGTCATTTTAGAACCATCAACAAATGAATCTATTTATGTAGAGGAGGTACAAGCATGAGCTTATCGATTGCGCTCACAAAGGGACGTTTAGAAAAACAAACTGTTGCTATGTTAGAAGAACTTGGTTATGGAGTAGAAGCTTTAAAAGATAAGGGTCGTGCCTTGGTGTTTAAAGATTCTGTACATGACATTCAATATTTTTTAGTGAAATCCAACGATTGTATTACCTATGTTAATCATGGTGTTGCTGATATTGGTGTTGTTGGAAAAGATACCATTTTAGAAAATGAGAATGATAACTATGAATTGTTAGATTTGAAGATTGGCAAGTGTAAATTCATTGTGGCTAGCCTACCTCAAAATCAGTTGTTTTCAAAAGTAGGACACATTAAGATTGGAACCAAATATCCTCGTGTAGCTAAACAATATTTTTTGTCCAAAGGTATGGATGTTGAAATTATTAAGATTGATGGATCTGTAGAATTAGCACCTATTTTAGGTCTGTGCGACGGAATCGTAGATATTATGGAAACAGGAACAACCTTAAAAGAAAATGGTTTAGTTGTGCTAGATACAGTCTGTGACATTAGTGCACGTGTTATTGTGAATAAAGCAAGCTTTAAGTTAAAACACGAAGAAGTGATGAAAGTAATCCATGATTTAAGTAAGAGGGTGAATGAAGATGTTGACTAGAATTTATAAAGAAGATAAAGATGCATTGAAAGAGTATTTGATGTCACGAACACAAGATTTAAGTACAGATGTCTTGGTTACAGTATCAAATATTATTCAGGATGTAAAAGAAAATAAAGATGAGGCTTGTCTAAAATATACACAACAATTTGATAAGGTAAGCTTAGATACAATGGAAGTATCTCAAGAAGAATGGGATGCACAAATATTAAAATGTGATGATTCGTTTGTAGAAGCAATGAAACTTGCTAAAGAAAATATCGAAGATTTTCATAAACTTCAAAAACAAAATGGATATTTGTTGCAGAAAGAAAAGGGAATCTATTTAGGCCAAAGAGTACTACCTCTTGAAGCAGTAGGAATCTATGTTCCAGGAGGACGTGCACAATATCCAAGCAGTGTTTTAATGAATGCATTACCCGCAAAAATTGCCGGTGTTCAAAATGTTGTTATGGTAACTCCACCGGATAAAAATGGAACTATTCACCCTAATATTGCGTATGCGGCTAAACTTGCCGGTGTAGATAAAATCTATAAGATTGGTGGAGCGCAAGCTATTGCTGCTTTGGCCTATGGTACACAAACCATTGATCGAGTAGATAAAATTGTAGGTCCAGGAAATATTTATGTTGCAGCCGCTAAAAAATTAGTGTATGGAACGGTCGATATTGATATGATCGCAGGGCCAAGCGAAATTTTAGTTGTTGCCGATGAAAAGGCGAATGCAGAATATGTAGCAGCCGATCTATTATCACAAGCTGAACATGATCCAATGGCAAGCGCCATTTTGTTGACTACAAGCAAAGGACTTTTGGATTTGGTGAATCAAGAGCTTTTAAAACAAAGCGCTGTATTACCTAAAAAAGAAATAGTGGAACAATCCCTAAAGAACTATGGTAAAGCCATTGTCTGTGATTCGATTGAAGAATGCATTTCTATTAGTAATGAAATTGCACCAGAACACTTAGAATTGATGATTCAAAATCCAATGGAACACCTACAAGAAGTAAAAAATGCAGGCAGTGTTTTCTTGGGCTACTACACTTGCGAAAGCATAGGTGATTATTTTGGTGGAACAAACCATGTTTTACCAACGAGTGGAACGGCACGTTTCTCAAGTGCTTTATCCGTAGATAGTTTTATTAAAAAATCATCTTATTTGTATTATTCAAACCAAGCAATCAAAGCCTATGGAAAATATATTGAAACAATTGCCAGTGAAGAGCACTTACAAGCACATGCCAATGCAGCTAAAGTGAGGATGAAATAATGAAGGGATATCAAACACATACACAAACAGGAATTCTATTGAATGCCAATGAGGCAAGTCAAAACGTAGATGATAATGTCAAACAAGAAATTTTAGATGCGATTTCAAACCTTGCACTCAATCGATATCCAGATACAACTTGTCATGAATTACATGATTTATATGCCAATATTATGAATGTTCCATCATCATGGATTTTATCGGGAAATGGATCGGATCAAATGTTGGGCTTCTTGATTCAGTATTATTTACAAGGAAATAAAACATTGTATACATTAGCACCAGATTTTTCTATGTATGACTATTATGTAGAATTGAATCATGCAAAATTTGAAAAATTTGAAACGTCTTTAGATGGATCCTTTGATGTCGATGCATTTATTTCAAATGGGAAAGATAAAAAAGTGGATATGATCTTATTCTCAAATCCAAATAATCCGACAGGACATGCGATTTCGAAATTAGAAATGATTCAAATTTGCGAAGCCTTTTCGAATATTCCAGTCATTTTTGATGAAGCCTATATGGAGTTTGGTAATGAAAGTGCCATCGATTTATTAAAAACATATCCAATGGTTTTTGTTTGTCGAACTCTATCCAAGGCGTATGGGCTTGCAGGAATTCGTTGTGGGTTTATGATTTCTTCACAAGTTGAAAAATTAGCTCCACTTTTTATTCCTTATGCACTAAGTAGTGTCACTCAAACGATAGCAAGTGTTGTATTAAGACATGCCGATGCATATAAAGCGAATATTGCGGCTATTATTTCAGAAAGAGAAAGAATGTATCGAGAAGTGAAGGATTATAAAACAATTAGTTTCTATCCTTCAAATGCGAATTTCTTGTATGGAAGAACAGATAAAAAAGATATTTTAATGGATATGTTTAAAGAAAAGAACATCACAATTCGAAATTATGCGGATACTAGTTTTCGTATAACGATTGGGACAAGCGAAGAAAATGAAATGGTATTAGATGTTCTAAGGAGATTTGAGTATGCGAATAGCTGAAAAAAACAGGGATACAAAAGAAACAAAAATATATGAAAAGATCAACTTAGATGGAAATGGAAATAGCGACATTGATACAGGAATTGGCTTTTTTGATCATATGTTGACATTGTTTGCGTTTCACTCGAATTTTGATTTAGTTGTAAAAGCGGATGGCGATCTTGAAGTGTGTGATCATCATACAATAGAAGATTGTGGAATTTTATTAGGAAAATTATTCTTAGAAGCTTTAGGGGATAAAAAAGGAATTGCCCGCTATGGAAGTATGAATCTTCCTATGGATGAAGTTTTATGTAATGTCACATTAGATATTAGTGGACGTCCTTATTTGGTTTTTAATTGTGAATTGATACGAGAAAACATTGGAACGATGTCTTGTGAAATGGTTGAAGAATTTTTTAGAGCCTTTTGTGTGGCAGCTGGGGTAACGTTACATATCAATGTGTACTATGGAAAGAATGATCATCATAAAGTAGAGGCCATATTTAAAGCGTTTGGCCGTGCTTTGAAACAAGCTGTAAAAATAGAATCGGATCGTATTCCTAGTTCTAAAGGAGTAATCGAATGATTGGAATTATTGATTATGGCATGTCCAATTTATACAGCGTAAAAAATGCTTGTGACTATTTAGGCTTAGATTGTGTTGTTTCAAAAGATGTTTCTATTTTATCTAAATGCGATAAATTGATTTTACCAGGAGTTGGAGCTTTTCAAGACTGCATGCATACACTCCATTCTATGGGACTCTATGATTTTATTGTTCAACAAGTAAATAAAGATGTTGCGCTATTGGGGATTTGTCTTGGTATGCAGACTTTGTTTGAAACGAGTGAAGAAAATGGCTTATGCGATGGTTTTGGCTTTTTAAAAGGTCATGTTTGTCATATGGAGGATCCAAGTGTAAAAATTCCCCAAATCGGTTGGAACGTATTGGAAAGTAATCATCCTCAGGCAATATTTAAAGAAAATACGTATGTGTATTATGTCCATTCATATTATGCCAAAGATATGGATGATCAAGACTTAATTGGATATTCCATGTATGGAAGTATGAAAATACCAGGTCTTGTGATGCATGATCATATTATGGGATGTCAGTTTCATCCTGAAAAAAGTGGAGAAGATGGATTAAAAATATTGGAATATTTTGGAAAGGAGTTCTAAATGATTGTATTACCTGCAATAGATATATTAGATGGAAAACCTGTTCGTTTGTACCAAGGTGATTATGGCCAATCCAAATGTGTGGCGGATGATGTACTTGTTTGTGCTAAAAATTTTGAAGCGGCAAATGCTTGCTATTTACATGTTGTGGATTTAAACGGGGCAAAAGAAGGAAGTCGAGTCAATGAAGATTTGATTTGTGAAATTGTGAAGAAATGTGATATACCCGTTGAAGTGGGTGGAGGCATTCGTACGATGTCTGCTATAGATTTTTATATAGAAAATGGTGTTTCAAGAGTTATTCTAGGAACTTCAGCAATTCAAGATTATTGTTTATTAAAAGATGCAGTTTCAAAATATGGTTCTAAGATTGCGGTTGGACTTGATTGTAAAGACGGATATGTATGTACGTCAGGCTGGTTGGAAACGAGCAAAGAATATTATTTGGATTTTGCGAAAAGAATGGAAGAGATTGGGGTAAAGACATTGATTTGTACAGACATTTCAAAGGATGGAACTTTACAAGGACCTAACTTTGAGATGTTAGAAGCACTTAAAAATCATGTATCATGTAACTTAATCGCATCTGGTGGTGTTCGTGATTTATCACATATCCAAACATGTAAAGAATTAGGGTTGTATGGTGTAATTGCGGGTAAGGCCATTTATGAAAAGACGTTAGATTTGCAAGAGGCGTTAAGCATATGTTGACAAAAAGAATTATACCTTGTCTAGATGTAAAAAATGGGAACGTTGTGAAGGGAGTCCACTTTTTAGGTTTAAAAGAAGTGGGAGATCCTGTAGCTCTGGCAAAGAAATATTATTTAGATGGTGCTGACGAATTGGTTTTTTTGGATATTAGTGCCACAGTAGAAAAAAGAAAAACCATGGTTGATATTGTAAATAAGGTCGCAAAAGAAATCTATATTCCTTTTACGGTTGGTGGAGGCATTTCAACGATTGAAGATGTTCGTGCCATGTTGATGGCAGGAGCCGATAAAGTAAGCTTAAATAGTGCTGCAATTCGTAATTCGGACTTAATTAAAGAGGCAAGTAAACGTTTTGGAAACCAATGTATTGTACTTGCGGTGGATGCCAAGCGAAGAAAAGATGGTTCGGGTTGGAACGTATACATTGAAGGTGGCAGAAAAGATACGGGTATAGATTGTATTGAATGGATCTTAAAAGGTGTATCTTTAGGAGCTGGAGAAATCTTGTTAACGAGCATGGATGCGGATGGCACTAAGGATGGTTTTGATTTAGCCTTGTATGAAGCTGTATCTAAAGTGGTTCAAGTGCCAGTGATTGCGTCTGGTGGATGTGGAAAGATGGATGACTTTGTGGATGCGTTAAAAGTCAGCGATGCGGCTTTAGCAGCTAGTATTTTTCATTATGAAGAATCGAACGTTCAAAATGTGAAAAAGTATTTAAAAGAAAAAGGAGTGGCAGTTCGTATATGATGCGATTGGATTTTGAGAAACAAAATGGCTTGATTCCTTGTATTGTGCAGGATGTGGATACAAAAAAAGTATTGATGTTGGCATATATGAATGAAGAATCTTACAAAAAAACAATAGAGACAAAATTGGCAACGTATTATTCTCGTTCAAGACAAAGCTTGTGGGTCAAAGGCGAAACAAGTGGACATTATCAACATGTACAGGCAATTCGCATCGATTGCGATCAAGATACAATTTTATTAGAGGTCAAACAAGTTGGTGCGGCTTGTCATACGGGACATTATTCTTGTTTTTATAGAGATGAAAATGGAGATTGTGTAGATGAGTGAATTCGTTGATTTATATGATAGAAATCGAAAGCTTTTAAATCGTGTTGTAGATCGTAATACATATTTATTTCAACCTGGAGAATTCATGATGTATGTTTTGGCTATCTTAGAAAATGAAGAAGGAAAATTTTTGGTTACACAAAGGGCGTTGGATAAAAAATGGGCTGCTGGAGGCTGGGAAATGCCTGGTGGTGGTGCTAAGAGTAAAGAGTCAAGTTTAGATGCAATCAAGCGTGAAGTAAAAGAAGAAACAGGGCTTGATGTTATAAATGGTCATGTTGTATATTCATACTTTAATGAAGATCAAAAAAGACATGATAATTATTTTGTAGATATTTATCATTTTAAGTTTGATTTCCAATTAAGTGATGTAACCTTAAATACTCGTGAAAGTATTGATTGTAGGTGTGTGAGTCTAGATGAATTGGTTGCGATGAATAACGAAGATGAATTTTTACATTTTGAAAGAATTATGAAGGCTTTACAACAGAAAAAATAAGACTAAAATATAGGTGTAAGTTCTATGACTGAAACACTACCAACTACTTCCTTTATAGGTCATAGACTGACAGAGGGGTAAGCTTGCTTACCCTTTTTATATGTGCTATTATTTAAGTGGCAGTGTGATGAGCTGCCAAAGGGACATGCAGAGCGTGGTAAACTCTGCGAAGGAAAAGTGGATTAGAGAGTATAGATAAAATGTGGTGGTTTTATCTATACAGAATTTTGTTTGTTAAGAAGAGCATAATAATATAATGGATACAAACAAAATTCATTGTAATATTTATATGAGGATATAAATATTACGGAAAGCGGTTTAAGGAAGTGATGAAAGCCTTAAACCTCTTTTTTTTGGAGG
>SKEO01002209.1_pt1 | contig 13942 bp, 17 predicted proteins | sample 4826801 | NCBI WGS metagenome assembly SKEO01 (sample SAMN11008807, study PRJNA524170) | human gut metagenome | biome: Human fecal sample; material: Feces; isolation source: fecal sample from pouch patient p3 | host: Homo sapiens | place: Israel: Tel-Aviv | collected 2016-02-25 | reverse complement strand
TCTATATGGTACATGATGGTTCCGACACCATTCTTCTGCTATATTGATATAGGTCCGATTTCTGTAGTCATAATAAATCTGGCTGATTCCCAGATCATTTATTTTATCTTTAAAACACCTGTACGGACGCCTTCTTCTAAGAGCATCAAACAGTACTTCAGAAACTCTTTGATTCCCAATCTCATACGCAAACTTCTCCATGATACTTTTCTCATGAAGTTCATACTGATTCGGCAATCTGACATAATCATCCGTCTCATCAATTTCTTCCCAGAGCTCCTGATCTTCTTCACAGGCCATGTACGGATCTTCCGACAAAGCAACAATTTCACCTGTTCGTGTATCCAAAAATGGTGCCCATCCGTCCATACACTCTTCAAATGCATCTGCAATATCTTCCAGATAAACTGTCTTTGGTGCAACTGTACCGGAATACTTTGCAAAAAGTGTCAGATACTCATCTTCTACTTCAGCAAAAGGCCTGACTGTATAATCCAGATCAATCTGCAAATCCGGGATTTCTCCATATTGCACTTCTCCCAACAGATTTTCAAGATCATACAAGAGCATCGCATGATCGATTTCATTTAACTGTGCCTAATACTCTGGCAATTCCTTCTTAAAGGGGGTCGGCACATCCGACATATAACACTCACTGGCATCATGAAGCAGACAGGCAAGTACCATACGGTCCGACAGTCCTCTTGCTGCGGCTTCCTTTGCACAACAAATACAATGCTGCCCTACTGACCAGAAGGTCTGTACATGACCATTTCCTCTGCAGATCAGAGAAAGGGCATGTGCAATATCCTGTATGCTGATCAGATCCGGATTCGGCTGTGTTGGGTTAAAGTGTTTTCCTGTATATGTAGTTATATATTCACTCATTGTATTTTTACCTTCCTTATCTTTTTGGAAAAACCAAATATCATTTTATTCGATATTACATTCAGGATATCATAGGAGGAATATATATCGTACATTTTTTCTCCGATTTCTTCCTGAAGATTCTCTTTCATTAATGCAAAATATTTCAGAAACTTGCTACCAATCCCGAACATTATGTGCTCCATCCCGGTAAAGACTTTCCACGTAATCGAAAACTGGGATTCCACGAATAATTAACCGGGTCTGTGAAAAAGCACTGATGTATGCGTTTCAGAATCAGAAACAATTGATTGATGATTACATGATTAAGTTTGTTGTGGAACACGAGATGCTTGGAATGGTAGAAAGTTAAGAAAACGAGCACCAACTGATGTGAGCAATTTGGTGACAGCTCATGAAATCACTAACATAATATCTTTGGCGTAATTAGTACGAAAATCCACCATTGTTAAAAGAATCCCCTGGATCGTCAGTTTCCGGTTCAATCTCTTCTTTACCATAGAAATAGTCCTGTGATCAACTGTTGAAGTCCTTTAACCGGCAGATATGCAGCTTGTACAGGTATCAAAACCATATCAGAAGCCACTAATGCATTGATGGTCATCATGCCCAAACTCGGCATACAATCAATTAAGATATAATCGTATCGTGATCGCATCGTATCAATATATTCCTTCATGATCAGCTTTCTGCTCATTACATTACTCATGGTTACTTCTAAAGCAGATAACTCAATATTAGCTGGTAGGAGATCAATCTGTTCCTTATGATGTAAAATTCCTTCTTCTTCTCCAATTTCCTCGTCATTGATAACGCCCATCATAATAGTTGCAAGAGTAGTTCCAATATCATCTGGTTCTACATATCCAAGACTTGCAGTTAGGCTTCCCTGTGGATCCGCATCAATCAACAATACCTTCTTTCCCTGTCTCGCCAATCCAACTCCAAGATTTAAAGTCGGAAAATACAGCCTCTGATATGCAATTTTTTGGGCTTTAGAGAAAAATTATGTATTATCGTTCAAATTGTAGCACAGGTACAACATATCTATAATTTTTTGTTTATCCGTCCCTCTAATGCCTAATGATTTTAAATCCACTGTTTCATCAGCTATTTCAGATAAGAACTTTTTCATATCCTCTGCTATTTCCGAACTGAGAACTTGCCTTGTATTGGCTGTGATTAACTGTGCTAATCGAAACACATCGTTTTTATGTTTCTTTATATTTTTGCTGTCAACCTGCTCTCCATTCAACTTGCGTTCTTTTAAATAGATTTTCTTGAAAAATCATTTTTCCACTAATCACATGTGGCAGAATGTATAAAGTCAGATGATTTTGAAAAAAAGCACAGAAAAGAGGCTGCGCACTAATTACTTAGTGCGACAGCCCCTTCAAACTTATTGATTTGATATTTTCGTGAGTAATATGTCTGGATTAGAATCCTGTCAATCTGAAGAACATCAATTCATTTGCCGACTCATCATTTCGCTTCTGTGTCAGCAGGATTAAAAGAGAACCGTCATCTAACAGCTGCATATCTTCCAGCCATGGATAACCGACACCAAATATGTCATCTGTAGAAATTGCGCCTATATGCGTTCCATCTTTTGCCCAGAATTGTATTTCCCGCATATTTCCATCTGCTGCCACAAAACCATTTTCTGTTTCCGCCATACCTGTAATGGATCCGAGCCGGTCCGGAGAACTGATATCTTCTCCACCTAATTTCAAAAGCTGATTGCCATCATAATCATAGACAACTATTTTTGTGCCTTCGTTTTCCGCAGCCATGGAGCCGGCAACCATGATATGACTATTCGTGATCTGTACGTCATCTAACATGGAAAATGGTCCCTTGCGTTCTTCATCATTATTTAATCCGGTCAGTATCCACGGCTCAGCCGTCAGGTTACCATCTTGATTTGCAATCTTCTGAGTATCACTGTTCACCCAGAAACTGATTCCCCATTCTCCGGATGGATGCATATTCAAATGTCCATCTACGGTTGTCTGCATTGCCTTTTTTCCATCTTTTACGCCAATTACATCTCCGATTCCCGGCGAAAGATATAACATTCCACTGTTGTCTCCGGACAAATATTCACAATCATCGTCTAGTTCCATCGAAGAAACGAATTTGAGTCCGCTTTCTGAATATTCATAAGTATCCAGTTTGTTCTCCAGCAAATGGAATACATGGTTGCCCTGTTTTACAAACTGATGTTCCATGACCTGCATGACACCCTGTACTTCTTTAAACGGAATATATTCCGGAACGATTGTATAAGAACCTACCATCTGCTTTGCCAATACAGGTTCAAGAGGCTCTCCCTCCCATGGCCATGGTGCGTCTTTATTTCCTTCATCCTTTAATTTCAGCACAATTCCTTCCAGCAGTTCTTTGTCAGAATCATCTATTTCCTGTCCCTTTACTCTGATATCATAGGATGTACCAGACTTTTCATGGCGATACATATACGTTTTTTCTACGGAATTACCTTCCGGCATTGCTGTATATTCTGCATTTCCTATTGTTACAGTGTCCATTTTCCCTTTTGCATATGTCTCTAAATCCACGCCGAAGTCAACTAAACTATTTCGATATTTATAGGAATCCTCCTTTGTTGCTTCTATATAAATGACATTCTCGGATTCATCTACTGTATCTCCATCAAAAAATCTAACGCGAGCGTAGTCTTTATCTTTCTTCATATTTTCTTTATCATAGTTCCATGCTTTCGGATAATACACTGTAAATAAATTTAATTTAAGATTTTCCCTGTCCTTAAATTTTGTTTCTGCCTGCTCTGTTTTTTTCTTCTCCGGAGCCTTTTTTTGTCCACATGCCGCTATCATCATCATGCATGCCATGATACACAGCACACACCACAATTTCTTTTTCATGGTATCTTCCCTCCCTTCACGCTTTCCATATCCGTTTCAGCTATTCACCGTCACTTTTCACACAATGAAATGTGTAGTAGTCTTCGTCATTACTGTAATCTACTTTTAACGTGCCATCGTCATTTATCGCCACTGAGAGAGATGGGTTATCTGATTCAATCGCACAATACCCCAGTGCAACTGACCATGGGAATGTCCCTATCTCTTCTCCTTTATAAATAACTGTTACATTACGGTCATTTTTGAAATCAAGACGCAGTGCATCATTGATGTTGTCTACTCCTTCCATAGAAGTCTGCGGTCCGTCTCCTAAAAGTTCTTCTACGCTTTCAGAAGCCCACTTACCTATGACTGCACTTTCCTCCTCTGTCAGATAGAGCGAAGGATCCATTGCATCGGTTCCATCCTTTGCAAAAATCACCTTTACTCCCATCTCCAGCATGTCGTCAAAAGAAATGATATCTTTTCCGATGGTTCCCACCATTTTTTCTCCTTCGATGCTCAAGGTAAACTGATCATCTTCGACAGACCATTTTCCATTTCCGGTAGTGTCTCCGACTGAAAAGGATACTTTTCCGCCATTTTTCACTTCAAATTCAAAATCACCACCGAAAGTTTCATCTACACTGACGGATATTCCCATCATTTGAGCGGAGACCGCTACCCATTTTCCTTCATATGGATTCTTCTCTCCTGCTTTTCCGGAGCCTCCACACCCGGTCAGTGCTGCCATACTGATGATAAACACTAATCCTAATAACAAATTCAACTTTTTTCTCATAAGCCTCTTCCCTTTCGACTACTTCTTATCTGCAAAAAACGGAGTCAGCAATTCTGCCACCTTGCTGATTGGCATTGTCTGTAAGATCACCTTTCCCGGTCCTTTAACAACAGTATTAAAAATGCCCTCTCCTCCGATCAGCATATTTTTTACTCCTTTTACGGTTACAATATCCATCGTACAGGTTTCTTCCATTGCCGCTAAGTACCCGGTACTGATCAATATTTCCTGTCCGGCACTCAGATCATATTCCACTGCATGTCCGTCAATTTCTACAAATGCAGTTCCATTTCCGCTCAATCTCTGCATAATGAAACCTTCTCCGCCAAATATGCCTTTTCCTAATTTTTTCTGGAAATGCATGGACAGTTCCACGCCTTCTTCTGAAGCAAGGAATGCACTTTTCTGCACGATCATGGAGTGACCGCTGCTAATCTCCAGCGCTTTGATTGCTCCCGGAAAACTTGATGCAAATGCAATCATTCCGTCTGTACCTTCTGCGGTATATCTGTTTTGAAACGCAGAATCACCAGACATCATTCTGCCGAACATTTTCTTCATTCCGCCACCGGAAACCGTCTCCATTTTCATGTTCGGGCTCATCCAGCTCATACTTCCGCTTTCTGTGATCATAGATTCTCCTGCTGCTAATTCACATACAACAACTGGTAAATTTCCTCCTAAAATCTCATATTTTTTCATAGTAAAGTTCTCCTTTCTTTTTCGTTTTTCTTTTTTCGTTTTTATCCTACAACAGTACCTTTTTCATTAAGTTTTGCGGCACATTGCACACACATATCCAGATCATCACAGATCAAAAAGCAATGGTCACATACAAGACGCTTACATATCGGACAAATATTAAAGATTTCTTTCGCCTGATTCAATGCTTTTTGAAATGCTAAATTCTTTTCCCGGTCATAAAGCGTATCATAAATAATCTTCCGATTTTCATTTTCCGGTTTTTTCCCCGCTTTGGAAAAACGAATTGGTGTGCTTTTCCATACTGTTTTACATTCCATGCAGCATAGTGAAAAGCAAAACTCATCCGGTGTAGAACAATCTATTAAATCCTTTTTCGTAATATATTCCACATTTCAACCTCCTTGTTAACCTCCTTGCTCTATCACCATCCCACTCTTTAGTTCTCCCTCCTTATCCATTTCCTTATTTTTTTCTTTTATCGGGCGGCCACCATTTCGTAATGAAAGCGTAACAGATACGGAAAGCAAATACTATGGTCACCATTCGTATATTTTGCTTATTTTCCAAAATACGAACGATTAGTATACTATATATAGCGTTTCTTTTTTATCCGTCTACTATATATACGTAATTTCTTTTTGTAAAAATGTAAACGATATCTGTCGGTCAAACTAAAAAAGAGCCTGTACAGACTCTTTTTCTTTTACTCAGTTCTATTATATGTCAGCTTATCTAACTGATCGCATTTTCGAAACAACTCAATATACAGCATTAATTCCTCTCTGACAGTTATTCCCAGTTTTCGATTCATATTTGTATTATGCTTTCTCGCTGTTCCAATACTGATATAAAGCAATGAAGCAATCTCCTGTATCGTATATCCATCAACATAATACTGAAGAACCATCCTCTCTGACGGAGTCAGAGTTTCCACACGCAAAGCAAACGCCTTGAGCATTTCTTCTATATTCGGAGGAATGCCTCCATTTTCCAGTTTCTCCGTATTTCTTTTTTTCTGCATAAAATCAACCAGTGCATCCACTTCTGAAATTCCTGATAAATTTTCATCTGTCAGCGTATCCTCCTGCAGTGCTTTTAAACTCCGAAGAATCGGCTTCACAAAACGACGGGACATACTGACAGAAACAACCAATAATAAAATCAGGAATAACAACGTACCGATGATCCAGTCCCTTCGATTGTCCGCTGTTAATTTTTCATAATTCGCTTCTGATATTAATGTCAGTACCGCAAGCGGCATACCATTACAACTCTTCAATTCAAGCAGTTCATGCCTGCCTATATAATTCCCGAAAGCGGTAGAATATGTATTATAATACTTTCCTTTCTTCACTGTCATCGTTCCTGATGGTGAAAGATACGTTTCCTTTGTATCTCCGAACATCGCCTTATCCAGATAGATGTTTCCTTTTTTGTCCATAGGAGCCAGTACTGTCACTATATTCCCACAGGAACCTTCCACCATAGGATAAGACAGCCTGAAATACAGATTACTCATCTCCATACCGCACAAACCGCGTACTTTTCCGGTACTATCTAAAACCGGGACATATAAAAGCTGCACATCCTCCCATGTGTCACTCAGCTCCAGCCGGTCTGTCCACAGGCAGCTCTCTACCAGCCGGTTCCCATCAAACTGCATAATCTGTTCATACCCCGGCAATGCGGACGTATCAAATTCTAAATTCCAACGGTTATGGAGCTGTACCTGCTCTGCTCTTGCAATATCAGCATTTCCCCTGAAAAAAACTACGTGCTGTTTGCTTGTATTTACTGCCTTTAAATCAGACAGGCGCAGGTAGATTCCCATGCGTGATGTATCTGCATATTCCGTCTTCGTATTTACCGTTGCATCCAATACAACAAAAACTCCACTGCAATACTTCACATCCAATGCAGATTTCAAGGAGGGATACAGCGCAGACTCTAAATCCATGATCAACTGAGGATTATCATTCAAATCTGAAAATGTCTTTCCATTGGCTGTCAGGCATTGATTCAATTCTTTTGTAATATCTTCCGATAAAGAAATACTTCTCGCCATCATAATGTCGGTCTGCTCTGTCATCGCTGACAACGTATTCTTCTGCTGGGCAGACAACATTTCCCGTACTTTAAAATCCATTCCCGGAAGAACTCCAATAATACTCAGTAACAGAACTGTCGCTAAAAAAAGTGTTAAAATCACCACGCACCAATAAACAATCAGTCTTTGCTGCATACGGATGCCTTGTCTCTTTATTCCTTTTATAATCTTCCGGAAATTTATTCTCTTTTCTCCCATATGTCAGCCACCTCTTTTGCCGATCCGGCAGACATTATTGTGTGTATGCTGCTTTGAAATCCTCTAATGTCTCTGAAACAAGTTTATCCATATTTTCCGGATGTTCCTGCCACTCCAACCGCTTTACTGACAGAGTTTGCCTGATAAGTTCTTCAAACTTTGTTTCCAGATCCAGATAGGAATCCAATTTCGGAGCAGTATAAAATGTATAGTTCTCCTGCGTCTTTAAAAAAGCCTGATACAGGGATACATACATCGGATCACTTAACTTCTCGATCGCCTCCGGAAGGTAAACATCGAAAGCTTCCTGCTTTACCGGCATATATCCAAGACTGGTCACAAATTCCACATTCTTTTGGGCCTCTGTCAGCCATTTAAGAAACGTAATACAGGCTTTTTCTTTTTCCGGTGTAGATTTTACCGTACAAATACCGGCACCCCGCTGCATGACCATCGTTTCTCCCCTGGCAAATACGGGACATGGCATGGAAACAATCTCTACTTTTTCCGATGTATTATCCGCATACGTAACTTCGTCTGAATAATACAACACGCTGGCTGACGAAGCCACCGATACAATCGAATCTCCCGTTCGCAAAGGTTCCGTCGCATAACCGCCGCGAAGCCATACTCCTCCGGACAGTGCCGCTTTTGCATAAGGTTCCCACACTGTTTGAAATTCCGGTCCGAAAGCCAGATTTTCTCCTTTAAAGAAATTTTCACCCAGGGATTCTACACCTACCTGAAAATAGTTAAAATGATAATCATGAACGAAAAAATTCTTTCCATCACCAGGAACGTCCGGCGTCTGATTGTCTGTCCATGCAGCATATTGTTCTGCCATTGCGAAGAGTCCTTCCCATGTTTTTAAATCTTCTATCTTCGCTCCTGTTTCTTTTGCAAAACGATCAAATGCTGTTTTATTGATAAACATAACTTCCATTGATTTTGCTACCGGCAAAATGGAAAGTCTTTCATGAATGACACCCTCTTCCAAAAAGGCCGGAATAAATTCGTTCAGTTCTTCTTCTGTAAAATAATCATAATAATCTACAAGCTCCGTATCATCCGGCATCGCCAGAACTGTTTTGGGATAGGAAACAAACATATCCGGCAGTTTGGAAGCCCCCGGATCTCCAAATGCGGATGCCAGCACATTTTCATGTATCGTATTCGTATTTGTAACACTGCCAACCTGTACCCGGATATTTTTCTCTTTTCCAATCGTTTCATTAAATTCATCAATCAGATCGTTTAATGGCGATTCTGTCTGTCCGCCATATACATGCCATAATGTAACGGTTACCGGATCTTCGTTTTTCTTCTGCCCACACCCTGTAAAAACTATGACCGCAATCATTACCGGGAACAGGCAGATTTTTCTCATAATATATCTCATATTATTTTTCTCCCTTCCAGACAGTATCTTATAAAGCATCTGACATCTCAACCAAAAATAAGATCTTAAGATTAAGACACTTTTACACAGTATATGATAACGGTTTTCAGCGATTTAAACACTCCCCATGTGGGTAGTAAAATGCTGTTTTTAAAATCCGTTTATAATCAGATTTTTCTTTGTAACAGCTACCGCCAATTTCGTTTTGGAATCAAAATTCGTTTTCTGCAGCATATTCTTGATATGCCATTTTACAGTCTCCGGTGATATACACAAACTTTCTGCAATTTTTTTATAGGATTCTCCTTCCACCACTAATCGCAGAACTGCTAATTCCCCCGGTGTAAAATCACAGCTTTTCGCTGTTCCGATCATCACAACCGGCGGAGCATCCGGATACACGCTCTCCCCTTTCATCGTGCGATCCATAACCTCCAACAGTTCCTCTTTACCGGCATCTTTATACCAGAAGCTTTCTACTCCCGCTTTGCGCGCCCTGTCAATAAAACTGCACTCTACTAAAGAAGTCACGATAATTATTTTTATCTGAGGCATGGTCCTTTTAATCTTCTCTGCTGCCACAAGACCACTCTCATCATTCTCCGTACAGACATCCATCAAGACAAGTTCACATTTGCTCTGCCTGCATACGGTTTCTGCCATAGCTGCGTTTGTGATAGATGCCGCCAGACAATATCTCCCACTGGACTGGATATAATTTTCCATATCTTCCCGAGCCATACGCTGGTCTTCCACGATTAATACTCGTATCATCTCCGCACCTCCTTTGGTATCTTAACGATTATCGAAAATTTTGACTCCGCACAGATTCTCAATGTACCTCCACATTGCTCCACTCTTTTTCGTATACCGGATAATCCTCCTCCTTCTTTGACATTCTTCTCGTTTTTTGTCCATTATCTGTGATTACTATAATCCACTCTTGTTCCTCACTGCCGGATTTTACATACAGTTCGCTTGCCCCGGCATGGCGGACACAATTGGAAAGCGCCTCCAAAAGTATTGTATCCATCAGTTTGGAAATATGAGATTCCCAGACTTTTCCTCCTGTATAAATGATTTTCACACCCAAAGTCTTCGCTCTTTCCTGCACCTGCCTGTGCAGTTGTTCGCCTTCCACAGACTCGTTATCTTTATTCAGCAAATCTAATGTCTGCTTCCATTGCGAACGAAAAATATCCCGGTCTGCTTCTGATTCCCGCATCAACATCCGCTGTGCCGCCAGGACACTATATCCCAGATTATCATGCACTCTCATTTTCATAGATAACATTTCTTCTTCTCTGGTCAGAGTTATTACATTCTTAGAAAGTTCTTTCATAGCCACAGACATTTCCTGAAGTTTCTGATTTTCTTCCTTCAACAACACTTTGTTCCGATATAATTCCGACACTTCAGAAGCAAGAAATTGAAAGAATCGATCTCCGGCTGTCGTAGTAATCTCTTTCTCTGAAAATTTCCACACACTTCCATCCGCAAAGCAGTATACTTTCAAATCAACATCATAAAATACATTCTCTTTCAGAGGATGTTCCAGTGCTTCCTTCAGTTCTGTAATATTCTGTATATCTCTTCCCGCCAGATTCTGACAAATTTGATACATTTTCCGATTCATCAGTTTAGGCATTCCGTTCCCATCAAAAAAAACAATTCCGCTCGGCAAATTGTCCAGACTCTCCTGAACTGCATTTTCCCTCAGGCAGTTCTTGCGGTACTTATGAATTCCAAAGATCTTCATTCCTACATATAAAAAACCACAAATTCCCATAACAATTAAAATCACATATGGTATTTTAAACATCCGTTGCCGCGCACACAAGCCGGATGTTATAAGGAAAATAACTATAAGCAATGCACTGTCTAGCAGCAACATCTTTCTTTGTCTTTTTCCTGTTCCTTCATAAATAACCAGAATCATATACAGCAAAGTCAAAAAAATAAAAAAGCAAATGATCGTAATCTGATACTCCGGCGAACAATTTTCAAATGTTTTTATCATTTGCCGCTACCTCCTCCCGGAATCAGAGAAAGCAGCCATGCTCCGTCAAAATCCAGCTCCGCACAAGCTCCATATCGTCCGGCAATTTCCCGCAGATCTGTTTTACATTCCACACTCATAGACATGACGATCCGCTCCTCTCTGCGTTTCAGATTTACAGTAAATGCCGACAGATCTTCCAAAGATTCCTCAATGACTGCTTCAAAAAAATCATAAATCTGCATAGCATCTTCACTTCGTATTTCATCTAAAGCGGTGGAAAAACCTGCCTCAACATGGTTCCATTCCAGATTCTTTATCGTTTCCCTGAAACATAACTCCAACTCTCTGATCGGAAATTTTACGGTCTGCTCCGCAATAAAAATAAGATTACTACGCCTTTTTATATAGGCTCCGATCACAACTATCTTCCCTAATATTTTTTTCCTTTCGTTCTCATCTTCTTCCATAGAATATGCTTCAATGAATTCCGTCAAAAGTGCACTCTGCCTTGCCGTCTGTTTCTGTATTTTATCATAAAGCTGATTCTTCACAGAAAGTTTTTCTACTTCTCTTTTTGTTCTCAGATTTTCTTCCTCAATCAGATTCGCATCCTTTAATTCTTCCTTCCTGTCTTCAAGCTCTCTTACGATTTCCTGTAATTCCGACAGGTTTTCCTTCCACAAGACATAGCCTCCCAAAATTGGTTTTCCCGACAGTCTGATCCCATTTTCCAACATGATCGGGCTTTGAACTACCTGTCTTACGATTTCCGGCGCAATATATTCCGAATCCTGCGATTGATAAATGTATTTTCCACTCCGATCTGTAATCTGTGCTGAAATTGTAGATGCTGCAAATAATTGTGCGTATCCTGTATTGGAAGGGATCAATCCACACTGGATGCAGCTTTCAATGATCAAAGCAAACAGAAGGCATAATGCAGCTGTCATATCGCTTGAAAATATTTTCCAAAAGGGTAGATTCAGATAATAGGCGATGCCATAGACAACCGACAGTCCATAAGCACCAAAAGGCATCCAAAGCATTTTCCTGTTTTTAATTTTTCTGCATCTTAATAGAATAATCAAGAGTGCTGCCAGCAGACAGCCAAGATCCCAGGCGACTATAGCATAATACATTGCTCCATATCCATAGACGCCTACTTCATAGGAAGCTGCTTCCCCCAGTCTCCCCTCCGGGAAAGTAAAAACTAACTGGTGCAGATCATTCGTTAATACAATCCCTATCAGAAACAATGCCGGACAAAACAGCAGACACCGTCTTTCCGGTAATTTATAATTCTCCGGCTGCCGTATATAAAATGCCAGATAAAGACTGACCGTGGGCAGCAACACCATAGGAATATAATAAAGATACCAGGCATAGCGCAGTGCTGTCGGCATCTCATACGGTATTTCAAATTTACACATACGAACGAGCATCCAAAAAACCATCATCACTGCAATCATTATTAAACAACGACGGGGTTCCTTTTGGATAATTCTCTTTTGAAAAGAAATCGCCCATACCAGATAAAGTCCTATATAAATAAAAGGCCTTAAAAGGTGACAAATAGATTGCAGATAAGGATTGGTAAAGGACACATAATGAAGCAGAACTGCCACACCTACGCATAGTGCTACACTTCCGACGTATACTGTAAATTTCTTTTTCTCTGACACTGTGCGTACTCCTTCCTGTTACATTTTGCACTATATCTTGTTTACAGTATATCATAATCTCCATTCCAAATTATATCTTTTATTTTTTGGTGTATGTACAAAACTCGACTTTGCCATTGCAGCTATATCTCCAACTCCATTTTTTAATGCAATGCTTTGGTCGGACAGACCTTCGTACATTCATAACAGAATATGCACTCCGTTCCTCTCTTTCGTTTGCGGGATTCCTTATTGACCTCCACATTCATTGGGCAGACACGCAGACATTTTCCACAATGAACACATTTGCTTTCATCGCAGTGAACACGCAGGATTGAAAAACAGTGGACCGAATATCTTCGCGACTGCGTAGTGGATTGTTGCCGCCTCAAAAACACCAAGAAAATGTCGGGCATAGCGTTTTCCTGCAGTAAAAAGTGCTGTTCCCAACGCAAGGCATCTTCCAATGTAGCTGAAATTCAACAGATAAAACAAGTTTCCTTTAGCCTTCCACAACGTGATTGCCACTGTCTCAAATAACAAAAATAATAGAAGTGACGCTATATATTTGCGAAGCACATTATTCTTTCTCATCATTATCCTCTTGCTCCTCTGATTTCTTATTTTTTCTCAGCACATCAATTACAGGGCCGATGCTAACACCCATCATAACCCCCCAGACACATTTCAAGACCAATATCATCTATTAGAAACCCAATAACTATACCTAAGCTTAGTCCGATAGCAATCCAGTAAAATATCATGTTCTTTTGCAGTAAGAGGTAAAATCTTATCTTCCCATATATCCTGTGCATTAGCTAAATCAATAATCCTGTACTCATTGATTTCATACTGTCCTGGTAATGGAATATACTCTTCTATAAATGAATCTTCTATTTCTTCAATAAGTTCTGAATTATCTTCGCCATCATCTTCTAATTTAACCTTCATTTTCTATCATCCCGCTAATTTTCTATAATCTCCCAGTAGCCGCTCTTAGGCAATCCATGTCTTATAAGTATGGATGATGTTTCGTTTTCCTTCTGTCATTTGTACACGATGTACAGGTTTCTTTTGTCTTGCCATAATAAAAGGCCCTCCTAATGATATTTATTTTATCATAGAAGGACCTTATAAACATTATTTTACAGAAAAAGTTTCATACTCTCTTTATATACGTTATGAAATAAAATTTTTATCTCTTGAATAATCACAAAATGTTGCCATTTTGTTGCCAATCGCTAAACAAATTTGTTTGTAACCCGCATGAATACTGGGGTTCTATGATTGTGTGG
>SKEO01002200.1_pt1 | contig 13982 bp, 13 predicted proteins | sample 4826801 | NCBI WGS metagenome assembly SKEO01 (sample SAMN11008807, study PRJNA524170) | human gut metagenome | biome: Human fecal sample; material: Feces; isolation source: fecal sample from pouch patient p3 | host: Homo sapiens | place: Israel: Tel-Aviv | collected 2016-02-25 | reverse complement strand
TCAAAAATGGATAGATAACAAACATAGGGAAAATAACAAATTTATAAGTGAAAAACCAAATGCTATTTGAAATTGCTCTTACAATGATAACCGATACCAGAGAACCAAATACGATTGACGCAACAACAGTTCCCGCAGCATAGTATAAGCCCTCAAATGACAGCATTTTCTTTAGCTGTTTTCCTGTCATACCAATACTTTGAAGCATAGCAAGTTCTTTTCTTCGTGTAATAATACTGGTAAGAACAGAGTTTACAAAATTTGTAATTCCTATTAAGCCAATGATAATACTTAACGCTCCCCCTATGGTAATAATCAGAGAAGTTAAATCATTAAAGGAATTGATATACGTTTGTTTAGAGTCGTAATTCATACTCGATTCAATATTCTCAACATAGCTGCTTAAAAATTTCTCCATATCAGCTTCCATACCGGCAACTACATTGAATGGGAAACTAACCAAATGAGGTTGCTCGCAAAGAGGTAAGAAAACATCCGTCGGCATATAAAACTTTTCAAATCCGGTACTTCTTATCGTATCGGTGTTTTCATTGATTAGTACCTTTGCCATAACCTTGCAGTCAAAACTATTATCTATATTACTGGAAAGTCCGTCCATTTGCACATGATTAAAGTGAAGTATATCGCCAACATGAATATTAGAGTCATCAATAATGTTTCCATTGTCATCAGCCGTCAGTGCATACAGTACATAGTTCCCGGATTTTAATGCTTCCCAATCAATCGTTCCCTCTATAACTTCCATTGAGTTCAGTAAAAAATCATCTGCTCCATATAATTGAACCAAAGGATTGCCCTCGGCGTCTTTGTTATAATTTGAGGTAACTCCATTCTCGACAGAAAATGCTTCTTCTAAAATCTTTGTAGTATATAACTCGCCACCCTCATCAAATGCCGGATTTTGTTTAACTGCTTCAATAAAAGAAGTGGAAAGATCATTTTTGCTGTCGCTATTCCCAAACTTAAAATTGAAGTAATCCGCGGTAGAGATGATGAAATCCTTGTTTACAAATTTTTCTACATATTTTTCCACATCAAAGCCGCTTGCAAGTGTGAATACAGTGTTAAACAATACCAAACTCAAAGTCATAGAAATAATAACCAAAATTGTACGTTTCTTGTTCCGACCAAGATTTGATAATGCCATTCGATAAATTTTTGCTCCATGTATAGACTTTTTATCAGACGCCTTTTTGCCTCGAAATGTTGTTGTGTCATTTTCAGTATAGCGGATTGCTTCAATAGGCGATACTGAACCTGCTATTTGGGCAGGCTTATTTACACTAATAATCACTGTAACAAGTGCAAATAAGGCAGCCCCGATAAAAATAACTGGGTTGGCAGTTACTTTTACTCCTGCGTCCGGAGCATAAACTGTGCCGTTCATTAAAAATGGTACTAATGCTCGTCCAACAAAGAAACCAATTAACAAGCCGAACGGAATACCTATAAAAGAAAGCAACATAGCCTGTTTGCTGATAAGTTTTTTTATTTGTCGTTTTGTTGTGCCTAAAGTTTTAAGCTGTCCGTAGGATTGAATGTCTTGAATGACAGAGATTTGGAAAATATTATAGATAATCAAATACCCTGTTATCATAATTAAAAGTATGCCAACAATCCCCGAAATCAATAAAGCTGGATTTTCTAAAAAGTTACTGCCTTGATATGCAGGGCTAACACGCGCAATCACATAATCGTCATCTGATGGACTTCCACCCAAAGTATCACATGTATAGCCTGTTTCAGCAAGAAGTTGATGTAATTTTGGTTCGATAGCTCCGTTTCCATGAAACATAACATAAGCCGCTACCACGCCGGAATAGTCATTATCTTCGGGGTAGGTGTATGTTAAAAGTTCAGAATTATTGTCAACAAAAGCTTTAGAAACAATAAGCCGTCCAATATTACTCAGGCTGTCTGTTTCCCAAAATCCACATAATACAAAATTCTTTGAATATGAAACCCCTTTAATTTGATAGTCCAAAGTTACAGTTGCACCGATTTCAGCAGGAATACCAAGTGCGTCCAATGTTTTGGTATCAGCCATAATTTCATTCTCTGCTTCAGGGCGGTGTCCCGTTGTTGGCTCATACCGTGCAAACTTCAAAGCAGTATCGTCCATAAACCACATATCGGCACGCCATTTTTCCAGTCCGGGATTATTGATATGATAAGATACCGCCTTTGTATAGGCAATCTGTTCAATCAGCTCATTGTCTTTTATGTTATCAAAAACCTCGTCGCTTATATAATTCAAAACTGCTTGACCATCGCCACCTTGTTTTCTGATATTTTGGTCGTGAACGGTATCTATTAAACCAAAGCCTAATGTGAAAATAGTTGTAAAAAGTATAGTAGTTAGTGCGATTGCAATAATTGCAATGATGTTTCTGCTTTTTCCTGCTTTGAAATAACGTTTGGATAGTTTTTTGATAACAGGACGATTGCTATTTCCAAATAAAATATCATTCATAGTTTTCGCCCCCCTTATTCTACAATTTTTCCGTCCTCAATACGGACAATACGGTCTGCAAGCTGAGCGATCTCGCTATTGTGGGTAATCATCACAATCGTTTGATGAAATTTCTGGCTTGTTACTTTCAACAGTCCCAATACATCGTTGCTTGTTCTACTGTCGAGGTTTCCCGTTGGTTCATCCGCTAATATAATGGCAGGCTTTGATACAAGAGCACGAGCAATCGCTACACGCTGTTGCTGACCGCCGGATAAATTGTTCGGCATATTTTGCATCTTATCACCAAGTGCCAGCATTTGCACAATTTCACCCATAAAATTTTTATCTACTGTATCACCATCCAATTCTACGGGTAAAACAATGTTTTCATATACATTGAGAACGGGAACAAGGTTATAGTTCTGGAAAATAAAACCGATATTGCGTCTGCGGAAAATTGTAAGCTGTTCATCGTTCAACCCCAACAAATCCTTTCCTTTGACCTTCACATTACCAGAAGTGGGAACATCCAAGCCCCCCATCATATTGAGCAATGTGGATTTTCCACTACCAGATGTTCCCACAATAGCGACAAACTCTCCTTTTTCTACGGAAAGGTTCACCCCATCCAACGCTTTTGTAATATTTGGTTCTTTTCCATAATATTTTTTCAGTTCAGTTGTTTCTAAGATATTCATACGAACACCGTCCTTTCTTTTTCGTTATCCTTATTGTAACGACCAAACCTCACAGGAATGTCACGAAAACAAAGAAATTTCGGTGTTTTTTCGGCTGAAATGTCACAATCTTGTGACATTTCAACTTTTTCCTTTATTTCCGAAGAAAGCGTACCGAAAACGTAGAACCTTTTCCCGGCTCGGAGAATACCACGATATATCCGCCCTGAAGTGAGATAATTTCACGCGCAAGATACAATCCAATCCCTATCCCTTCTGCATCGTGTACCGTATCTTCTCTGTAAAACCGTTTAAAAATCGTTCCCTGATGCTCTTCAGAAATCCCAATCCCATTATCTGTAATGTCAATCTTTACATACATTTCCCAACATTCCACCGATACCCAGATGTTTCCACCCTCCGGAGTATACTTCACTGCATTATCTAAAATGTTAAACAAAGCTTCTGTGGTCCACTTCCGGTCATGAGAAACCATCAGTCCCTCCGGGCAGTCTACCTGTACGTCAATCTTTTTTTTCTCCGCATTTAAGAAAATCCCGCCCAGTGCTGCCGCCAGCGTTTCATAAATCGACTGTTCCTTCTGCTCCAAAGAAATCACTCCCGTTTCCAATCGGGACGTTTTGATCATCGCCTGCATCAGAAAATCCAGTTTGTCCAACTGGCTGCTCTGTGCTATCAAAAATTCCTGTTGTTTCTGTGCCGGAACTTCTTGCTCCATCAGCGTATTGTTGATCATTTTCAGATTTGCAATGGGTGTCTTAACCTGATGAGAAATGTCAGAAATCAACTCCTGCAAATCCTTCCGTTCTTTTGCAAGGTGATTCCGGTTCTCCTGCATGACTTCATACAGTCGCTTCAAACGATAATGTATTTTATAGAACAAACCTTCCTCATGCTGTCTCTCTTCCGACAGTTCTTGTTTCCCGGACATCATCCCGTCCAACAGTTCACAAAGCTGGTCAGAAAATAAGACCAGTTTTTTCCGGACAATCATCACAAAAAGTGCTCCGCATCCAAACGCAAACACACCAAAGCCCAGCACACACAAGGTGGCAACTACATTTCCGGTGATCCATAATACAGCGATACTGATCCCGCTAGTTGCCATCAACAACACCAGTCCTAAGAAGAGGCAGATATGATTGATGGAAAGATGATTTTTTCGTCTCATTTCTGCACACCTCCCACCCACATATATCCCATACCATAAACGGTCTTGATATACTGCAGTCCGTTGGTCTCAATCTTATTTCTCACTCTGCTGACCGCTACCGTCAGTGCATGTTCATCCACAAAGTTCTCATCAATATCCCACAGCCTTTCCAATAACATCTGTCGGGTTAATACATTTTGCGGATTCTTCGTAAAGATTTTAAGCAGACGATATTCCAGCGGGGTAAACACCAACGCTTTTCCCTCCAGTGAAGCCGTCATTTCTTTAAAATCAATAGCGAATGTTCCATCATTATATTTATCTTCTTCAGACTGCTTTGCAATTCGACTCAGCAATGCCGCCAGTTTCTTCTGAAACACACTCATGGGAAATGGCTTTGTCACATAATCATCGGCTCCCAGTTCATAGCCTTTTAGCATATCGCTTTCCATATCATTTGCGGTCAGAAAAATCACCGCAGTCTCCGGACAGCGCTCTTTTACCATCTTGCAGAAATCAAAACCATTCCCATCCGGCAGATTCACATCCAGTACGATCAACTCATACCTTTGTTTCTCAATATAATTTTCTGCTTCCTGCTTGCATAACGCAGAATCCACCATGTATCCAGCGGTGTTTAAGTTGTAGCATAACGTATTATTTAATAAATGGTCATCTTCGACTACTAAAATATGCATCGTATCACATCCTTTTTCTTTTTAGAGTATCACCCAAATGTCACAGAAACCTCACGAAATACTTTTTTCTGTTTATTTTATCTTAGTGGATTTTTTTTGTCCATAAATACTTCTATTATTCTAATTTGATTATTCGTAAACGTCAAATCACTCGCCTTGGCGAATTAGTTTTTTTATGAGACACTCTAAAAAACACGAAAAAACTAATAGTTTTTTAGAGGAGGTCAACTATTATGGATCAATCAACTCATGAAATCAGACGAAGGAATTGGATGAATATCATTAATCAATGCAAAAATCGTCCAGCAGACATAACTGCCAAACAATGGCTTGCAGATAACGGAATCAGCGATAAATCTTATTATTACTGGCTTCGCAAAATTCGTTTAGAAGCATATGAACAATTGAATGTTCCAGCGGTTACGCAATCAGCAGAAATTTCTTTTGCTGAAATTTCACTTCCAACCAATGAAGATCATTCTTCGGATTGGAATGAATCCGTTTCCACACCAGTAGCTGTAATCAAATGTGGAAACTTATCCATTGGATTATCCAATGATATTTCAGAAGAGCTTCTACACCGACTTCTTAAGGAGGCATCACATGCTGGAAGATGTTGCTAAGATTCGGCGCGTTGTTCTCGCTTGTGGTATGGTCGATCTCCGAAAAGGGATTGATGGTTTGGCTACAATCATTGGAGATCGATATCATCAAAACCCTTTTGAAAAAGGAACTTTATTTCTCTTTTGCGGGAGACGTTCCGATCGTATAAAAGGATTGCTCTGGATGGGAGACGGATTCCTGCTTTTATTAGAAGAGAATTATTATTCGAGATAATCTCTTGGAAAGTCCAGAAATTAAGACTTTCAGAGAAATCTTCTCGAATAATGATGTATCATTGGACTTACTAATATAAGACGGAGGTGTCCAATGAATAATACCCAAATACCTATTGATGAATTGTATGATCAACTAACTTTAATACTTCAAGAAGAAAAGTATGCAAAAAGCACGATACAACTGTATCAGGAACATGTAAAACGAATCAAAAAATTCATGTTAGCTAATAACATAACTGATTATTCTTCATCAGTTGCAGATCAATACTACAAAAAAGAAGTTGAATCAAGAGATTACAACTATACGACGAAACGTTTTTTCAGGACAGTCATTCGAAGATTAAATAATATCTGTTCTGGTACAGGTTTCGTATATTCCGTTCCACGAAAAGATTTGTCTGTTCCAGAGCAATATCACGCTATTAAGGCGGATTATCTTGAACATTGTCGCAAGATAGGAAATCGTCCAATTACTCTAAAGACTAAAGAACGCTTGTTATATTTATTCCTTACTTATCTGGATGAAAACAATTGTAAAAGTCTTGAATACATAAATAGTTCTGAAATCATTCAGTTTTCAGTGAATCTTAAGAATAAAGAATTCTATCCTGAACTAAGAGATTTTTTAAGATATCTTTTTGCACAAGGATACATTGAAAAAGATTTTTCAACATTAGTTCCTAAATTCAATCGTGGTATACGTATTCCTGAAACTTATGATATCTCTGAAATCATCGAGATCGAAAATGCTGTAGACCGAACTTCTTCTATCGGAAAACGAGATTATGCGATATTGCTTCTCGCTTCGCGATTAGGAATGCGTGCGGGAGATATTGCCTCGCTTAAATTAGATTCTCTTGATTTCAAAAATCAGCGTATCTGCTTTATCCAAAATAAAACGGGAAGTGTTTCAGAACTTTACATGGTGCCAGAAATCAAAACAGCACTGATGGATTATCTGTCAACAGATCGTCCTGCATCCACAAGCGACTATGTATTTTTAAAATCATGTGCCCCTTATTCAGAAATATCGTATTCTGTTGTCTCATTTGCTGTAAAAAAACATATGATTCGCTCTGGTATTAACATTGCAGGTAAAAAACATGGACCTCATAGTCTGAGAGCTTCTCTTGCGTCATCGATGGTAAACGATGGCATATCTTATGAAACCGTAAGAAAAGTACTGGGACATGATAGTCCCAATGCAATCAGGCACTATGCACGTCTTGATATTCAGATGCTTAGGAATTGTGCTCTTGCATGCCCGGCACCTTCAGGAACACTTCACCAATTCCTGAAAGGAGGTCGTATATGAGAACCGTGATTTTTAAAAGTTGTTTTAAAGACGACATGCAGTCATTCATGGAGTATCGTGTTGCGACTTTCGCATGGAATACCTATCGTTTGGATAATTATCGCCTGTCTTCTTTTGACAGATATCTTACAAAAATATCTTATAATGATGAAATTGTACCACAAACAATAATAAATCAGTGGCTTAATGATGTAGGTGTTCCAGAGGCATCTATTAATGGATACATAAAGACTATACGAAACTTTATGAAATATAGAGCCGATATGGGAAAAGTTGTTTATCTTCCGCCCTTCCAGAAAACGAAAGATTTGTATATTCCCTATATATTTAGTGATGAGGAATTGTCGAATATATTTGCTATTGCTGATGCATATCCAATGACAAACAAATTTAGCAGCATTCCGCATATACATATGGAAATGGCGGTTCTCATACGCCTTTTGTATTGTTGTGGACTCAGATTAGGCGAAGCTCTAAATTTGAAGATGGAGCATCTGGATCTAGAAAACGGAGTCATCCGTATTATACATTCAAAAAACAAGAAACAACGATTAGTTCCAATGCATGAAACATTAACAAACATGCTGAAGGATTATTGTAAGGTGATAAAAATCTATGGTATAGATAATCCATTTTTATTCCCAGGACAAAGCGAACATTTATCCCCAATAACTGCTGAACGCCAATTTAAAAAGATTCTTAGGAAAGCTGGTATTATCAAAGGGAATGAAGATCCTCATAAACGTGCTCCATGCCTGCACTGTTTAAGACATTGTTTTATGTTCCATGCTTTTAAACAGCTGGAAACTGCAGGATATCATATCGATATGGCTTCTCCATATCTTTCTGTATATTGTGGTCATGAATCCCTTGTGGAAAGTGAAAAATATATGAAATTCAGCAGTGAACTCTTCGAAGAAGATATGCTCTTGTTTGCTGATTTCACAGAATCTCTGTTTCCGGAGGTTGATTTATGAGAAAGCAGAAGACTCCTTCGATTTTTATGAAATATCTTGAATACTATGTAAATACATATATGCCGGAAGCACGTGGGTTAAGTAAGAACACAATCAACTCTTATAAAACAACATTTACACTTTTAATAAAATATATGTATTCAGTCAAAAACACGAAAGCAGATGAGATTACTTTTGACTGTTTAGATGTAAATACGCTTTCCGATTTTATGTCATGGCTTGAAAATGAACGTAAATGTTCAGTTACAACCAGAAATCAAAGACTTGCCGCACTGTATTCTTTTTCCGAGTATGCACAAAACTATGACTTTGATGCAGCATCAACTTTTAGAAGTGCTGTATTGAGGATTCCATCAAAAAAAGCACCTAAAAAGCGGCGTGTTGGTTTTACCACCGATGAAGTAAAGATCCTTCTGGCACTGCCTGACCAAAAAAGTGAGACTGGTTTAAGAGACATGGTTTTATTAAGCTTTATGTATGCAACAGGCACACGTGCACAGGAAGTGTGTGATCTTACTGTAAAATCTGTCAATTTCAGATCAACTGGTACTACTATTGATATAGTAGGAAAAGGTTCAAAAGCACGTCGCATACGTATTCCTGACCCTTGTGCATCTATGCTTAGAAAATATATTAGACATCGCAGAATAGAAACAGAACCTGACAGACATATATTTTCGAGTCAGACGCATGAGCATATGACAATATCATGCGTGGAAGAAATATACAAAAAATATATAAAACTCGCTAAAGAAAAAACGCCCAATCTTTTCAAAGAAGAACACTATTCACCTCATAGTATGAGACACACGACCGGACAACATATGTTAGAAGCGGGAGTTCCGATTATGGTAATAAAAGCTTTCCTTGGACATGCATCAGTTCAAACGACACAGATTTATACAGAAAGTCCACAGGCAACAGTTGATAAACATATCCGTGAATGGAACGAAATGAATTTTCCGCGTTCGATTTATATTGATGAAGAAGACTTGGAAGAAAGAAATGTTCCTGATTTTTTGAAGAGTCACTAATAGGATATCATTATTCGAGAAGATTTCTTAGAAAGTCTTAATTTCTGGGCTTTCCAAGAGATTATCTCGAATAATAATTCTATTCTAATAAAAGCAATTATTCGAGTTCTTAGATAATTGCTTTTGTATAAAAGGTTTGAAGCTGGTTCGTTGTCCTGGCCTCGTACCACACAGGAAGCTGCTGAATTAACCGAAGAACAATTCAACTATCTGATGCTTGGATTAAATCCTCTGGATCCTAAAATCAAAGAGATTCATCCGAAGCAGGCACAATAGTTTTGTGCAAAACAGAGATTTTTTAAGCTGTTTTTCCAAAGCGAATTCTTATCAGTTGGCGCTATTTTAGGCGACGACTGAAGGGCGTTATTTACGGAATCACATGTTTTAAAAATATATTTTGAACCTTGAAAACTCTATATTTCCTTGTGTTTATGGGCACTATACGGCTTTGTATGAATAGGCAAAATGACGAAAACATACGATTCATAAATTCGCATTATATTCCTTTTTCTGATAAAATAAGCTTAGATAAAAGGAGACGAACAATGGCAAAGAAACACACACTTGAGGAACTTAGTAACTGTAGTAAAGAAGAACTGATCACACTTGTTCTAATGATGCAAGGACAACTGGAAGCATTAAATGAGAACATTGAAAAACTTATTGAGCAAGTACGTCTGGCAAACAGCTACAGATTTGGAAAACACACAGAGACACTTGATTCTATTGACGGTCAGTTATCATTCTTTGATGAAGCTGAGTGTTTTTGCAATCTCCAAGTTTCCGAACCGACTCCTGAAGAAGTTTTACCTGTAAAACAGAGTAAAAAGAAAAAAGGAAAACGAGAGATGGATTTAAAAGAGTTTCCAGAAGAAATCCTGCCATCTTATAGCGTTTCAGTAGAAGAATTAGATACGTTTTATGGACAAGGCAACTGGCGTCGTTTGCCGGATGAAACATTCAAACGTCTTCGACACGAACCGGAATCATGGACGGTAGAAGTTCATACAGTAGAAGTTTATGTAGGAACAGATGGAGATCACCAAGATGAATTTCTCCGTGGTAAGCGTCCAAAAGATCTGCTTCGGAACAGTATTGTTACACCATCATTACTGGCATCTATTCTGAATGTAAAGTATGTGAACTCATCTGCTCTTCATCGAATTGAGCAGGAGTTTGAACGTAACGGTGTTAACATTTCCAGACAAACCATGTCCAATTGGATCATGAGATGTTCCGAAAAATACTTTGCTCCATTTGTGGAACGAATGAAGGAGGAACTGTTATCTCTTCATGTTACACAGTCGGATGAAACACCAACCCAGGTGATCAAAGACAGTGATCATCCAAACAGTAAATGCTATATGTGGGTACATCGTTCGGGTGAGTTTTATGAAGATCGTCCGATTGTTATTTACGAATATCAAAAGGGGCGAGATCACAAAAGGCCATTGGAGTTTTATAAGGATTACAGTGGAATCCTTGTAACCGACAGCCTACAACAGTACCATTTGATAGAGAAAAAACTACCAAATGTTACAAATGCGAATTGTTGGGCTCATGCTCGTAGATCTTTTGCAGATGCAGTAAAGATTGCCGATAAAAAAGATCCAAAATCGGTAAAGCAATCCGTTGCCTACCAAGCATTACAAAAAATCGGTGGATTCTATACTGCCGATACCGAATTAATTAAAAATGCTTTCATCACAGGAACGTCTTCAAAAGCGGCAAGAGTTCATCAAGCCACTGGTTGAGGAATTCTTTGCGTGGGTAAAAGAACAGATTGAACAATGTTCCGTTCCACCGAAGTCTAAGACAGGAGAAGGATTACAATTTATTATCAATCAGGAAAAGTATCTCAGAGTATTTCTTGAAGATGGCGATGTTCCGATTGATAACTCAGCATCCGAGAGAGCCATACGTACTTTCTGCCTGGGAAAAAAGAATTGGATGTTTCATAATACTGCGAATGGTGCTGCTGCAAGTGCGTTGGTGTATAGCATTTCCGAAACAGCTAAGCTGAACAATCTTCGCCCGTATTACTACTTTAAATACATACTCACAGAATTGCCGAATTTCTGTGATGAACAAGGAAATATAGATTCTACAAAACTGGATGATCTGATGCCTTGATCAGACAAACTTCCAGAAGAATGTAGAAAACCACGCCGCTAAAAAAGCGGCGTTTATTTTGAAGTTAGGCGTATGATTTGACGTTTACGATTATTCTAACAAGTTCTTGCAATGAAATAAGCCGGAAAGCTTTCATGAATAGAAAATCTTTCCGGCTATCGTAGATAATATTTTAAAGATAATTGATAAATTTCATTGCAAAATATTTTCGATTTAACTTTAATAATCAACCAGTAGCAATCAGAATGTCACCATCCCTTTTTTCTAACTACTTTTTTCTTCTTAGTGACAGTCAATGTGCTGGGTTCTTTCTTTTTATTTGCAAGAATAATCACAGAAATCAAGAAAGTCAAAACTATTGTGATGAAAGCAGGGAAAATGTGATAAGTATAACCATATTCCGCACCACAAGTAGGGTCTACTAAAATCATGCTTGCTTTAATTGGATAATAATTTAACAGTGTTCCTTCAAAAGTTCCGAAATATCCATACACAAAAGCTAGTGCAACCCCACCCAAAAAATTATTTGCCGAACAACAAAATAGCAAAATAATCGGCAAGACTGAAATATAAATCCCTATATTCGCCCCAGTAACACGAATAAACATATTAAACAGATTGCCAAAATGCGCTCCCGGAAATCCGGCAATAATGTTAATTACTAATGCTATCACACAACCTATAAGGCTAAAGATGATTGTCAACAACAATAGAACAAGTAGTTTTCCAGAAAGCAACTGTTTATATGGGATAGGAATTGTTGATATATTCTTCATCGTATCGTCTGTATATTCCCTTGTTATAATATAACCTGCTATCAGTGCAATGATAATCGGAAAAAACAAGGTACAGTTACTAATCATAACTTGCTGCATAAAATAGTCAAATGTCCATGTCTGTCCACCGTTGGCTGTGGAATAAAACAGTGACAGCAGCGGCGAAAGCACTGTCATAATAATTCCGGCTTTTATTACGGAATAGCGTTTTAGTTTTATAAATTCAGTTTTTATTATATTTCCCATATCTTTTACCTCGTCCATTTTTTATAAAAGCGAATGATCAACCACAACGAAAGTATAACAGTAATTGTCAGAATAAAAATTGTATGGCAAGTAGTTGGTACAATTGCATAGGCTTCCGGCAAAAGATTGTCTTTTTGCAAATGATCCATCATTAAGCCGCTTGTCCAGTTCATAACACATATAACTGGGAAAGAATTTAAGAAAGCAATTTTTGCAGCACTTATAGATGTTCCAACTGTCCCTAGTATGCCCCAGTTAAAAATAGAATAAAAAAACGCAAGCAGGATAGAAAGCAAAAAACTTTTGTTAAAACAAATAATTAAAAATACAATCGGCAAAGAAGCTGCTACGATAAGAACTCCAAAAATAAGGCTCATAAATATCTTATAAGTCATACCGTAAACTATTCCTACATGAAACAGTTTACAAAACAACGCAACAGATAATGTGCTTGTCAGACAAAACGCAATGCTAAAAATAAAGAGCATAGAAATTTTTGCCATAATGAGTTGTGTATTTGTAACAGGAATTGTTCTAAGGTTTTTGGAAGTATCGCAATCTCTTTCTATAAAAAACAAAATAGCGGCAATGATACCAATTAGACATGGAAGCAAAAAAACCAATCCATATCCCAACATCATTGTATAAACATAATCAAATCGGGTTTGAAGATAATGTTCCGTTGTATCTGCACCTGTTCCCGCCTTTGCCATATATGCCAAAATCAACGGAAAAAATAACGATAATGACATCAGTGCGTATAATAATCTTTTCCGCTTTAATTTCCAAAATTCGCATTTAATCAGTTTAAGCAATTCCCTCGCCTCCCGTCACACGCTTGAAGTAATCTTCAAGACTTTCTTCACAGGTATGCGCCTCCGATACCTCCAATCCGTTTTCTACAAAGGCAGTTACAATTTTCCCCACAGGCAGATCAAGGTTGTGCAGACGCAGATTGTGGTCGTCCTGTATAGAGAAATGGTTTTCATGGAAATTGCGTTCCAAAATTCTTGCCGCCTGTGCAGTATCAGAGAGCGTAAAACGAATATGCTTACTGCTTTTTTGCTCCAACTCGGCAAGGCTTTCTTCTTCCAGCAATACACCGTGGTCGATAATTCCAATATCGTCAGCCAACAGGGAAATCTCTGAAAGAATGTGACTGGAAATCAGAATCGTTTTTCCTTTTGCGTTGCAAAGTTCCCGAATAAAGGAGCGCACCTCTGCAATGCCGATGGGATCAAGCCCGTTGATTGGCTCATCCAAAATCAAAAGCTCCGGATCGTGCATGACGGCAAGGGCAATGGCAAGACGCTGCTTCATGCCAAGGGAATACTGCGAAAAGAGCTTTTTATCTTTATAGGGCAGTTCTACCAAATCCAGAGCGTCTTTGATGGCATGATTGTTTGGTACACCCCGCAGGGTAGCAAAGATACGCAGGTTCTCTGTGCCGGTCAGATTGGGATAAAAGCCGGGGGACTCAATCAGGCTGCCGATACGGGGCAGCAACTTCTTTTCATTCCCCTGCAAAGGCTTTCCCCAGATTTTGACCTCCCCGGAAGTCGGCTTCGTTAAGCCCAACAGCATTTTCATGGTAGTGGTTTTTCCGGCTCCGTTTCTGCCCAGCAGACCATAAATTC
>SKEO01002196.1_pt1 | contig 13998 bp, 11 predicted proteins | sample 4826801 | NCBI WGS metagenome assembly SKEO01 (sample SAMN11008807, study PRJNA524170) | human gut metagenome | biome: Human fecal sample; material: Feces; isolation source: fecal sample from pouch patient p3 | host: Homo sapiens | place: Israel: Tel-Aviv | collected 2016-02-25 | reverse complement strand
TTTGTTCAATTATGTCAAATAGAAAATGGTGTAAACGAAGGGGCAGTTCACTGGAATGCCAAAACTGCTTTTTCGTTTACCCCATCATCGATTCTAACCTAAAGAATTTGACTGTATCATTTTACATTTTTATATGAAATCACAATATGACTTGGTACAAATAATACTGATGCAATAATCAATAGCACTGACCTACTCACAATCCCACTAAATAAGAACAACATTGAAGGAATAATAGAAAGTGCTAATGCTCTGAAAACGCTGTTTTTCTTAAAACATATAATCCAAATAGCACAATAAAGCATTACCAATATGGTATCTACAATCAGATATAGTGCAAATGCTTCGTCAGACCACCACCCGAACCAAGTTCCCGGAATATTGACTATCATGAATCCGAAACACCCCAATCTCCCTACTTGTTCTGTGACCTCAACATATTTATTGTTCCACTTATTATCAAATCCATCTTTGCACTTAATCGCAAATACAACATTGGGTATCATAATGACTGCAATAAAAATCAGCCCAAAAACATTAAACCATTCCATATAATCTACCATCACAAACAAGAAGTTGTCTATTATCTGATACAAGCTTTGGCAGTATAGGATTCAACGTCAATCTTAACCACATTTACTGCACTTGCCATCTTATCGTCGATCTCATGTTCTTCGCCAGTCTGTACTTTCATAAGGACACCAAGCGCTTTACATTTTTCTTTTATGTCTTCAATGATCATTGCTTTACCTCGACACATAACGCTCTCATACTCTGCTCCATATTTGCAAGGTATATCCGCTGTAATAAGAGATTCACCTCTATCAATTTCTACAAATACATTCCTGTTTTCTTTGAGGCACTCCAGCTTGTGTCCTTCTTTCGCACAATGCACATAAAATGTCAGCTTTCCCTTTTCCATTTGGTAGCCATAATGCAATGGTACAATATAAGGAAATTCACCGTCAAACATTCCTAAATGCATATATCTTGCTGACGCAATAATTGCCTCGATTTTATCAATGTCGGTAATCTCTCTATCTTTCCTTCGCATAGTTTTTTACTTCCTTCAAATTCTGATTTTTCAGCCTAAGTATACCAGATTTTCGGCAAATAGCATATCTCTTATCACAAAAAGCGGTGGTTTTTTCGGTACGCAGTGCAGGGACTTCGCATTTACAGCGTTTTCAACGCAAGATAAAAAGTATTCACAACGCTCGCGCTCTCAGACCAGACGCGCCCGCCGCGCTGCAAAGAAAAAGGCAGGTTCTGTAACAAGGTCACATTCAGCGCAGACAGGTTGCGGATTCGGGCGGTTTATGCTATGCTTTAAAGCAAGAGTCAAATACAGGAGGTGAGAGGTGTGCTGCGCATTGGTATCTGCGATGATAACCGGGAGGATATTGCCCGCATCCGGGAGCTGGCGGTCCGCTTCTCTGAGGAGCACCCCGAAACGCCGGTGCAGATACAGGCCTACGGCCAGCCGTATGACCTGCTGGACGAGGTAGAAAAATCAGGCGGGTTTGATCTGTATCTGCTGGATGTCGTTATGCCGCACATGACCGGTGTGGCCCTGGCCAGACGCCTCCGGGAGAGAAAAGAGCGGGCAGAGATCCTGTTTTTGACAGTCTCCAAGGAATATGCGGTGGACGCCTTCAGCGTAAAGGCTGCCGGGTATCTGATCAAGCCGGTGAGCAAGCCGGACTTTGACGGCGCGGTGCTGGAGTGCATCCACCGCCTGCTGCCAGAGAACAACCCGTCCCTTATGCTCAAATCCAAGGACGGACTCTACCGCGTGCCGGTCGGTGAGCTGGTTTGCGTGGAAAGCTTCAACCACAATCAGGTCTGTACGCTGGCGGACGGCTCGGTGCTGGCCGTGTCAGCTACGATGGCAGAATTGATGGAGGCGCTCAAGGAGCAGCCTGCCTTTGTCCGGCCGCACCGGGCGTATATCGTCAACATGGATTTTATCCGCAAGCTGACGGCCCGCGAGCTGCTGCTGACAAACGGAAAGCATATCCCGATTCCCCAAAGCGGCTATGGCGAGATGAAAAACGCCTATTTTGCCTACATGACCCGTGTATAAATATTTCACGCAGAAAAAGCGCTGTTTCACGAAGAACAGCCGCTTATTCTGCGTGTTTCTTTTATCATGGTATAAAGGCAACACCGCACAATTCCCGCCTAATGGCTTAAGCACCGCTCCGGCGGATCTCCGCGCCAAGAGCCGCCGCAAGCGGCGGTTGCGCTCCGAAGCGCCTCGCTGCGGCTCGGTGTGCGGCACGGCATCTGCGTTGCCAAAATGCTCGATAATACACAAAGTATTATCTGCGCTTTTGGCTTAGCATCTGCCGCACCTCGCTCGCCGTATCGGCACTTAGAATTATGCGGTATTGCCTAAACGGCCGGCACAGAATAGGGGAATCCGTATGAAATGGTTTTGGAAAAGCAGAGAAAAGCGGGCACCGCTCGAATTTGAGGATGCCGTCTGCTTCAACTGGGCACTCGATACGAACCGTGAACTTCAGGAAGGGCTGCTGAAGCTGGCGGAGCAGTATCCCCACCTGACAGAGGAGCGGTATACCCAAAGGCTGCTGGAGCTGTTTCGGAGGGCCGGTCTGGAACTGAGCGCGGACGAGCTGAAGATCCTGCTGATGCTGCGCCGGGAAACCGACTGTATGCTGCTGCGCAAAGAACAGGAGGAAACACAAAAGGACTTCCCCAAAGGCACTATGTAGGGACGAGCCCGCAGGAGCTTTGTGGCGGCGGAAGCTTCCGCGGGTCATCGAGGACGCCGACCCCTACGCCGTAGGGGCGGATTCCATATCCGCCCGGGCACTTTTCTTTTGCCGCACACGGCCACGGGTGATCAATGCTCGCCCCTACACATTAAAATAGGCCAAGAAAGTGATTCTTTGACCTGCATTTTCTGCGATGAAAATGCGCTTTTTGTTGCCTGTGTGCGGGAACTGCCGTATAATGGTAGCAGAAGCCGGGAAGGCAGATAAAAGGGAGGGAAAACCGGTCATGAATCAGCTGCTGCATGAGGATGTGGAAAAAATCGTATCGGCGGGTATCCACGCCGTGCTGCCGGATGTGGCCGTTATCCGTGCGCTGGAAAGCTATGACTTCGGCACCGGCGGGGTGTATCTGGTTGCGGCGGGCAAGGCGGCATGGCAGATGGCCCATGCTGCGGCATCCTGCCTTGGTGGGCGCATCCGGCGCGGCGTTGTCATCACAAAATATGGCCACAGCGGGGGACCGCTGGCGGGCATTGCATGCTTTGAGGGCGGGCATCCCATTCCGGATGAAGGCTCCTGCCGGGGAACGAGGGCGGCGCTTGCGCTTGCGCGCAATCTCGGTGCGCAGGATACGGTCGTGTTTCTGCTCTCCGGCGGGGGCAGTGCCCTGTTGGAACAGCCGCTGGTACCGCTGTCTGAATTGCAGGACATCACAGGTCAGCTTCTTGCCTGCGGGGCGGATATTGTCGAGATCAATACGATTCGCAAGCGGCTGTCTGCCGTGAAGGGCGGGCGGTTTGCACAGGCCTGCGCCCCGGCGCGGGTGCTTTGCATCGTGCTGAGTGACATTCTGGGCGATCCGCTCGATATGATCGCCAGCGGCCCGGCCTGTGCAGATTCGTCAACCTGCAGGGATGCGGAGAGAGTCGTAAAAAAGTACGGGCTGCGGTTGTCCGGGAAAGCGCGCGCCTGCTTGCAGCATGAAACGCCGAAGCATCTGGACAATGTAGAGGCTCGGATCACCGGCAGTGTGAGAGAACTTTGTGCGGCAGCTGCGGCTGCGGCAAGCTCACTCGGCTATGAGCCGATCCTTTTGACGGATCAGCTGAGCTGTCAGGCGCGGGAGGCGGGCGTATTCCTTGCGGATATTGTGCGCACCCACCGCAGCCCGTCCCGACCGCTGGCTTATCTGGCGGGCGGAGAGACTGTGGTAAAGGTCACCGGGAATGGACGCGGCGGGCGCAATCAGGAGCTGGCGCTGGCGGCTGCAGCCGGTATAGCGGGGGTGAATGCGGCGGTTTTCAGTGTCGGGTCAGACGGTACGGACGGCCCGACGGATGCCGCCGGCGGCTATGCGGACGGTGACACGCTGGCGGCGCTGCGTGCGGCAGGGCTGGACCCCTTTGCGGTTCTGAACAACAACGACTCTTACACGGCGCTCAAAGCCGTGGACGGTTTGCTTTTTACCGGCCCGACCGGAACAAATGTGAATGATGTGGCGGTCGCGCTGATCCGATAAGCCCCGGTATGATTTCCCAAACGCAGATTGACTTTTGTGCGCCTGTCTCATAAAATAGAGTTACTGTATAGGGATAGGAACCTATGCAATCTGCTCTGTGAGGAAGTGACCGATATGATCCGTTTGGCGCTGGTGGAAGATGACGCGCTGTACCGCAGCCAGCTGCGGGAGTATATTGATAAATACAGTGCCGCCTCGGGTGAAAAGTTTACTGTTACGGAATTTTCCGATGGTGATGAGATCGCGCTTGGCTACAAGGCGGTTTACGACATTATCCTGATGGATATTGAGATGAAATTCATGGACGGCATGATGGCCGCCGAGGAGATCCGCAAAAAGGACACCGAGGTCATCATCATCTTCATCACAAACTCGCCCCAGTATGCCATCAAGGGCTATGCGGTGGATGCGCTGGACTATGTGCTGAAGCCGGTTTCCTACTATGCGTTCAGCCAGCGGCTGAGCCGCGCCATCGAGCGCGCAGCGCGCCGGGCACGGCACTATCTGCAGATCAACACCCACGGTACGGCCCATAAAATCGACACGGCCGCGCTCTACTGGGTGGAAAGCTGCGGTCATGACCTCGTTTTCCATACGGCGGAGGGGGCGCTGACGGCGTCCGGCTCGATGGCAGAGACGGAGACAAGGCTTGCGCAGGACAGCTTTTTCCGGGTCAACAAGGGCTGCCTTGTCAATCTGGAGCATGTGGACTGCATGGACGGCGAGGATGCCGTGGTCCACGGGGAGCGCGTACCCATCGCCCGGGCGCGGCGCAAGGCCTTTCTGGACGCGCTGAATGACTATATAAACGGGGCGGGGTGAGGATATGCCGTTGAATATCCCATACTATGAGATGGACATTCCCCGTCTGGTCACAGCGGCGGCTGACTGGCTGGCCTGCCTTTTGTATCTGCGGTTTCTGCCGCCGCGCTGCGGCGGTGCAAGGCGGGCGGTGCTCTATACCGGGGCGTTCGCCGTGCTGGTGGTCTATCTGGTTGCAACAGACGGCTTTGACGGCTGGCGGTTCAATGTGCTGTACGCCGTGTCGGTGGCGCTTATGCTGCTCTTTATGACGGCGGCGACCCGCGCCGACCGATGTCAGGTCGTGTTTTTCTGTACGCGCGCCTTTATACTGGCCGGTTTTGCGGCATCATTGACATGGCAGATGTATGTCTACTTTGCCAAGGATAACCCGCTGCTTCAGGGGCTGCCGGCGCTGGTGCTTTTTATTGCGGCGGGGTTCGGGCTGATCTTCGGGCTGATGTGGCTGGTCGAGGACGGCGGAAACATCGGCAGCGTCCAGCTTGACATCCGCCCCCGCACGGCGGCCATTGCGGCCGGTCTGGCGGCAGCGGTCTATATCCTGAGCAGCATCAGCTATACGACCCTTAAAACACCCTTTTCGGCCCGCGGCACGATGGAGATCTACACCATGCGCTCGGTCGTTTACTTCGGGGGTGTGGCGCTGCTGCTTGCCTATCAATCGCAGCTGTGCGATCTTTCCACCCAGCGGGAGGCCGATGCCCTGCGCAATATGCTGCATCTGCAGTATGAGAACTACAAGGCCAAGCAGGAGAGCGTTGATCTGATCAACCAGAAATACCACGACCTGAAGCACCAGATCGCGGTGCTGCGGTCGGAGAGCGGGGAGGAGCGCAACGCCGTTCTGGACCGGATGGAGCAGGAGATCAAGGCCTACGAAGCCCAGAACGACACCGGCAACAAGGTGCTGGACACGGTGCTGACCGGCAAAAGCCTCACCTGCCGTGCCCAGAATATCCAGCTGACGGTGGTCGCGGACGGTGCGGCACTCGACTTTATGGATGTGATGGATATCAGCAACCTGTTCGGCAATGCGCTGGACAACGCCATCGAGGGTACAGCCAAGGTCGCCGACCCGGAGCGGCGGCTGATCCATCTGAGTGTGGCGCGGCAAAAGGGCTTTGCAGCCATCCGCATTGAAAACTGCTATGACGGTGAGCTGCAGTTTGAAAAAGGCCTGCCCGTGACGACCAAGGCAGACGGGCGCTACCACGGCTTCGGCGTCAAGAGCATCCAGAACACGGCCGCCAAGTACGGCGGTACGGCCACCATCACCACCCATGACGGCTGGTTTGAGCTGCGGGTCCTGATACCGATGCGCCAAAAGAAGGAGCCATCTGCTTGACCCGCTTTGGCGGGGCGGCAGAGGATTCCTGCAAAAAATACAAAAAAATCGGACAACCACCTTGCAAAAAACGGAATAATGTGCTACTGTAAAAACTGTACAGAAATGGGGAGCTTGCGCAAAGCAGGCTGAGAGTGGGCTGTATTGCCCTGACCCGTAACCTGATTTGGATAATGCCAACGTAGGGAAATAGTCGTTTCTGCGCTTTTTTGCGTCTTGATGCGGATGTGCCTCTGCGGGCATGTCCGCATTTTTATTTATAAAGGAGTGCTTTTGTATGCTGGGTACCTGCATCGAAAATGTGCGTAAAGGCGTGCCTCTGGTCCACAATATCACAAACTATGTCACTGTCAATGATGTGGCCAACATTCTGCTGGCCTGCGGCGGCAGCCCCATCATGTCCGATGAGCCGGAGGATGTCGAGGACATCACCGCCATCTGCGGCGGCCTGAACATCAACATCGGCACACTGAACCAGCGCAGCATCGAGGGGATGTTCCGCGCCGGCAAAAAGGCGAACGAGCTGGACCATGTGGTTCTGCTTGACCCCGTGGGCGCGGGTGCCTCTGCGCTGCGCACCAACACCGCTGTGGAGCTGATGGAGAAGATCCGCTTCACCGTCATCCGCGGCAATATCTCGGAGATCAAGACGCTGGCGCTGGGCAGCGGCACTACCAAGGGCGTTGATGCCGATGTAGCTGACGCGGTGACTGAGGAAAATCTTGACAATGCTGTTAAGTTTGTCAAGGATTTTGCCGCCAAGAGCGGCGCCATCGTGGCCGTGACCGGCGCGATCGATCTTGTCAGTGACGGCAAGAGCTGTTATGTCATCCGTAACGGCCGCCCCGAGATGGGTAGGATCACCGGCACGGGCTGCCAGCTCTCCGGCATGATGACGGCCTTTGTTGTAGCCAACCCCGACAACCGGCTGGAGGCTGCTGCTGCCGCTGTCTGCGCCATGGGTCTGGCCGGTGAGATCGGCTGGAGCCATATGGCCGAGGGTGACGGCAACTCCACCTACCGCAACCGCATCATTGACGCCATCTACAACATGGACGGCGAGACGCTGAACGGGGGCGCACGGTATGAACTGCGATAAAAAGGACCTGCTGCTCTACGCTGTCACCGACCGCCACTGGCTGGACGGCCGCCGGCTGGTCGATGTCGTGCGCGAGAGTCTGGACGGTGGCGTCACGATGGTGCAGCTGCGGGAAAAGACCCTCGATGAAGCAAACTTCCTTGCAGAGGCAAAGGAACTGCAGGCACTCTGCCGTGAGCGCGGCGTGCCGTTCCTTGTCAATGACAATGTCGAGATCGCCCGCGAGATGGATGCGGACGGTGTGCATGTGGGCCAAAGCGATATGGAGGCGCAGGATGTCCGCGCCCTTCTGGGACCGGACAAGATCCTCGGCGTGTCGGCGCAGACCGTCGAGCAGGCGGTTCTGGCAGAAAAGCACGGTGCAGATTACCTCGGCGTTGGTGCGGTGTTCCCGACCGGCTCCAAGGATGACGCCGATGATGTGAGCTATGAGACGCTTAAGGCCATCTGCGCGGCGGTATCCATTCCGGTCGTGGCCATCGGCGGCATTGCACAATCGAATGTGGAGCAGCTTGCGGGCAGCGGCATCTGCGGCGTGGCGGTTATCAGCGCCATCTACGCGGCGAAGGATATTCAAAAAGCCTCTGCAGACCTCAGGCTGGCAACGGAGAAGATGCTGCATGTGTAACGGTGCAATCTTTGATTTGGACGGCGTTGTGCTGGATTCCATGAGCATCTGGAACGATTTGGGGGCGCGGTATCTGCGCCGCCTTGGCGTTGCACCGGAGCCGGGCCTGAATGAGATCCTCTTTTCTATGAGTATGGAGCAGGGGGCGGCCTACCTGCAGACGCGGTACGCGCTGCCCATGACGGCACAGGAGGTCGGCGCGGGCATCGAGGAGATGCTGCAGGACTACTATTACAACGAGGTCCCTGCCAAGGACGGTGCCCCCGAGCTGCTGGCATTTCTGGCAGAGCGGGGCATCGGGATGGCAGCGGCAACCTCCAGCCCGCGGGGCCATGTGACAAGGGCACTTGCGCGGCTGGGACTGCTCGAATATTTTACCGAGATCTTCACAACGGGGGAGATCGGCGTCAGCAAGCATAAGCCGGACATCTACCGGATGGCTGCCGAGCGTCTGGGCACCGCCCCGTGCGAGACAGTGGTGTTTGAGGACAGCCTCTACGCCCTGCAAACCGCCAAAGCCGCAGGGTTTATCACCGTCGGCGTGTATGATGCCAACGGCGAAGCCGACCAGCCCGGATTGAAAAAGGCGGCGGATCTATATGTGAAGTGCTTGGGGGAAGTTCCCATTACAGAGATGTGAATTTCCGCCGCGCGGCAGGGGCGGGCGTTCCCTGACCCCTGCAAACCAACTTACCCCCCTCGCGGTACATCGGGGGCACCACCTTGTGCCGCGTTATAAAACCTTGCTGTACAGATAGAAAGGAAGTATTACGATGAAAACAGCATTGACCATTGCTGGAAGTGATTCCAGCGGAGGCGCCGGTATCCAGGCAGACATCAAGACGATGACCGCTAACGGCGTTTTTGCCATGAGCGCCATCACGGCCCTGACTGCCCAGAACACGACCGGCGTGACCGACATTTTTGAGACGACCCCGCATTTTCTGGCCGAGCAGCTTGACGCGGTCTTTACCGACATCTACCCCGATGCCGTCAAGATCGGTATGGTATCCTCGGCAGAGCTGATCGGCACGATCGCCGACAAGCTGCAGGAGTACGGCGCCAAGCACATTGTGGTGGACCCCGTTATGGTGGCAACCTCCGGCTCCAAGCTGCTGCGGGACGATGCCGTGGATGCACTGACCGCAAGGCTGCTGCCGATGGCGGAGGTGCTGACCCCGAACATCCCCGAGGCAGAGATACTCTCCGGCATGTCCATCAAAAATGCCGCCGATATGGAGAAGGCTGCGCAGACCATCAGCGAGAAATACGGCTGTGCCGTGCTGTGCAAGGGCGGCCACCAGATCAACGACGCCGATGATCTGCTCTGGCGTAACGGTGCCGGCAAATGGTTCCGCGGCCGCCGCATTGACAACCCCAATACCCACGGCACCGGCTGCACACTGTCCAGCGCCATTGCGTCTAACCTTGCCAAGGGCTATGACCTCGACACCTCGGTCGAGCGCGCCAAGGCGTACATCTCGGGCGCACTGGCTGCCATGCTCGACCTCGGGCACGGCTCCGGCCCGATGGATCACATGTTCGCACTGAAGGGAGAGTTCACCGAATGAAAAAGACATCTACCCTTCAGAACGGTTTGATCTGGTTCGGCGCCGGTGTTTCGCTGGCGGAAATTTTGACGGGCACGGCCTTCGCCCCGCTGGGCATGGCCAAAGGTCTGGCAGCGATCCTTGTCGGACATATCATCGGCTGCGCCATGATGCTGCTGGCGGGCCTGATCGGCGGCCGCACCGGCCGCAGCGCTATGGAGACCGTCAAGATGAGCTTCGGCCAGAAGGGCGGCCTGCTGTTCGCCTTTTTGAATGTGCTGCAGCTGGTCGGCTGGACGGCTATCATGATCTATGACGGCGCACTGGCTGTCGGCGGTATCTTTGACATCGGCCGCTGGGTCTGGTGTCTGGTGATCGGAGCACTGATCATCCTCTGGATCGCGGTGGGCATCACCGATCTGGGCTGGCTCAACAAGCTGACGATGGCAGCATTGTTCGTGCTTACGCTGGTGCTGTGCAAGGTCATCTTCTTCTCCGGCAATGCCATGCCCGACCTTACCGGCGAAAGCCTGACCTTCGGCGCGGCGGTGGAGCTGGCGGTGGCGATGCCTCTGTCGTGGCTGCCGCTGATCAGCGACTATACCCGCGATGCTGAAAAGCCGACACAGGCGACATGGGTCAGCGTGATCGTCTACGGCCTTGTATCCTGCTGGATGTATGTCATCGGCATGGGCGCGGCCATCTTCACCGGTGAGTATGACATTGCCGTCATCATGGTCAAGGCCGGTCTGGGCATTGCCGCACTCGTCATTCTGGTATTTTCGACCGTTACCACGACCTTCCTTGATGCATGGAGCGCCGGTATCTCTGCCGAGAGCCTGACGCCCAAGCTGGACGGCAAAAAGACCGCCATCGCTGTGACGGTCATCGGTGTCGCGGGGGCGATCCTTTTCCCGATGGACGACATCACCGGCTTCCTGTATCTGATCGGCTCGGTCTTTGCGCCGATGATCGCCGTGCAGATCGCAGATCATTTTATCCTCAGGCGTGACCGTTTTGCGGCGGCCGCTGATGCGCGGAATCTCGTGATCTGGCTGATCGGCTTCCTTGCCTACCGCCTGCTGATGGGTGTGGATACCCCCGTGGGTTACACCCTGCCCGCCATGGTGCTGACCGTGCTGCTCTGCATCCTTGCAGAAAAGGTCAAGCCGACTGTGAAGGCATAAGCTGAATACAAGCATATACCCTGCGCCCCGCCCGATGCAGCAATGCTCTGGCGGGGCGCTTTTGTGTGATTTTGCAAAAAAGCAGGCGGCCGCCCTGTAATTGACACGGCGGCGGCCTTGCAGTATACTGAATTTACATTATTATAGAGTGAGCCTGTCGAAAAGCGCTTTTTGCAAACGGCTTATACATTATAAGGAGGCTGGCGCCATGCTGCATCTGTACTGGGGGGACGGCAAGGGCAAGACCACGGCGGCTATGGGGCTGGCACTGCGTGCGCTCGGCCACGGCCGCCGCGTGGTGGTGCTGCAATTTTTAAAGGACGGCACCAGCGGGGAGATCGCTCTGCTGCGCCGCTGCGGTGCAGAGGTCCATGCCTGCCCCAACGCAAAGTTTACATGGCTCATGACCGAGGCCGAGCGCACGGAGGCCCGGCAGCACAATACGGCGGCGCTGCGCGCCGCGCTGGATACCCCCTTTGACCTGCTGGTGCTGGACGAGGCCTGCGCGGCCTGTCGGCATCAGCTTGTGGACGAGGCACTGCTGCGGCAGGCGGCAGCGATGGCAAAGCAGGGCAGAGAGGTCGTGCTGACAGGCCGTGATCCGGCACCGTGGATGCAGGAGGCCGCCGACTACTCGACCGAGCTGCGCGCGGTCCGCCACCCCTACACCCGGGGCATTCCCGCGCGGGAGGGGATAGAGTATTAAGGGCAACACCGCACAATTCCCGCCTGACGGCTTAAGCGCCGCTCCGGCGGATCTCCGCGCCAAGAGCCGCCGCAAGCGGCGGTTGCGCTCCGAAGCGCCTCGCTGCGGCTCGGTGTGCGGTACGGCATCTGCGTTGCCAAAATGCTCGATAAGACATCCAGTATTATCTGCGCTTTTGGCTTAGCATCTGCCGCACCTCGCTCGCCGTATCGGCACTTAGAATTATGCGGTATTGCCTAAGGGCACCGCAGCGCACGAACCAGCGAAGAAACAAGCGCAATTACCAGATATACCGGCCATTTGTTGTGCATTGTGCACAAACGAACGACCGGTTTTTTTGTTCCTGAAAAACCGAATATGCATGAAATGCGACCGTTTATCGCAAGCTATTGAAATGGCAGTAGCAAATTGTGTACAATAGCGATAACAGATAAACTGTTAAAGAAAAAACAAGGAGAGAATCATGGACGAGATCAAAGCCCAAAAGAAAGCGCTCAAAAAAGCCTACAAAAAGGCAAAGCGCAAGAACGTTCTGGCGTGGAAGATCCTGACGATCCTGTGTGCGGTCGTTATGGTCATTTCCGTGCCTTTGTCCGTGCTTGCCGTAAAGTTCGACAACACCATGGCGGCCCGCTTCGGCGGCAGCTTCTGGAAGCTGCAGAACGAGGACACCAACGCCCAGTATTACACCAGTGACTTCAACTCTGCCGAGGAGATGGTCGACTACGGTCTGGCCCTGACCCAGCAGGTCGAGGCTGAAGGCGCTGCCCTGCTGATGAACAACAACAATGCACTGCCTCTGGCTGCCGATGCCAAGGTCAGCACCTTCTCCAACAGCAGTGTCAACCTCGTGTACGGCGGCACCGGCTCCGGCAACATTGATGCCTCCACCGCCGACACCCTGCGCACTGCCCTCGAGAAGGTCGGTGTGACCGTCAACCCCACCCTGTGGGACTTCTACACCGTCGGCGCAGGCAAGGACTACGCCCGCTCCAAGAGCGGCACCGTCGCCACCGCCAGTGAGGTCACCGCTGAAGTGCCCTGGGATGTCTACACCGACGATGTGAAGAACAGCGTTGCCCAGTACGGCGATGCCGCCATCGTCACCCTCTCCCGCGTTGGCGGCGAGGGCGCTGACCTTGCCTACGGCGATGTCAACTATCTGGCGCTCGACGAGAACGAGAAGGCCATGCTGCAGAACGTTGCCGAGATGAAGAAGAACGGCATCGTCAAAAAGACCATCGTGCTGATCAACTCCGCCAACGCCCTGCAGGTCGATTTCCTCAAGAACAACGAGTACGACATCGACGCCGCGCTGTGGATCGGTGACGTGGGCATCTCCGGCATCAACGCTGTTGCCGAGATCCTGACCGGCAAGGTCAACCCCTCCGGCAGCCTGGTCGATACCTACTGCTACGACAACTTCAGCGCCCCCGCTATGTGGAACTTCACCCCCACCACCTACGAAGGCTATGTTGAGGGCGGCGATGTGCCCGCAAAGAGCAAGTCCTACATGATCTATCAGGAAGGCATCTATGTAGGCTACAAGTACTACGAGACCCGCTACGAGGACTTCGTCACCGGCAGCGGCAACGCAGGCGACTACGCCTACGGCGACATCGTGGCTTACCCCTTCGGCTACGGCCTGAGCTACACCAGCTATGACATCAGCGACATGAAGGTCAACTATAATGCCGCCGATGACACCTACACCGTCACCGTCAAGGTCACCAACACCGGTGCCATGGCGGGCAAAAAGACCGTGCAGGTCTATGTCCAGAGCCCCTACACCGACTACGACAAGCAGAACGGCGTTGAGAAGTCCGCTGTTTCTCTGGTCGGCTTCGGCAAGACCGGTATGATCGAGCCGGGCGCTTCCGAGACGCTGTCCATGACCGTCAACAAGCGCGACATCGCTTCCTACGACACCTACGGTGCCGGCACCTATATCCTTGACGCCGGTGACTACTACTTCACCGCCGCCACCGATGCCCACAACGCTGTCAACAACATTCTGGCTGCCAAGGGCTACACGGTCGAGAACACCAACGGCAAGATGACTGCCGACGGCAACGCCGACCTGACCTATACTTGGACCGAGGACGCTCTCAATACCACCACCTACGCCACCAGCGAGAACGGCACCAAGATCACCAACCAGCTGTCCTGCGCTGACCCCAACCTCTATGAGGGCGTTGATGAGACTGTCACCTGGCTGAGCCGCTCTGACTGGAACGGCACCCTGCCCACCGAGACCGTCAAGCTGACCCTGACCGAGCTGCTGAAGAAGGATCTGCAGGAGGTCCGCTACGACGCTGCCGACTACGAGAGCGTTGAGATGCCCACCCTCGGCGCCAAGAACGGCGTCAAGCTGTACGACATGATCGGCCTCGACTACAAC
>SKEO01002177.1_pt1 | contig 14091 bp, 18 predicted proteins | sample 4826801 | NCBI WGS metagenome assembly SKEO01 (sample SAMN11008807, study PRJNA524170) | human gut metagenome | biome: Human fecal sample; material: Feces; isolation source: fecal sample from pouch patient p3 | host: Homo sapiens | place: Israel: Tel-Aviv | collected 2016-02-25 | reverse complement strand
CGCCGTTATTCTCCCTTAAATTTTCTCAGTGCCTCTACATAATCTCGGATTGCTTCTACTTCTTCGGCCATACTCAACTTGCTCAGCTTCCAATCGTCCAGCCAATACTGTAATTCGTCTTCAAAATCGAATGTGTCACCTGGCTCCATTTCGTATTCTTCACGCTGCTCCTCAAACTCCTCTGGGTGAGATTTGTATTCTTCGTTTTCATCGTAGACATATAAAAAATTTTCGATGTCCTCACCGCACTCCAACAAAAAACGCAGCAGTGTCCGATCTGCCATCTGACGGAAACCGCAACGGTCGAACCAGTCCTGCGCAAGCATTCTTTCGTCCGACCCGTTGGTGTAGGTACCGTCAATCAGATCGCCGATGAAACTCGCCAATAATTCAGAAACGGTCAATCCGCAGCCGGCTGCTTTTTGTAAAATGCGATCGCAGTCTGCATCCGACAATTTCAAAATGAGCGTCCGGTCTTTGATGGTTTCGATTTCTTTTTTCTGACTTTCGTACATGATACACCTCACCTTTTTGTTCGTGCGCTGCGTGCGCCAAGCCGGGGATTGAAGGGGGTGCAACCCCCTCACAAGCTCTAAAGTGGTAACACTTTAGGTAGCTTGCAATATATCTCCCACACTCTCATTATACATGGTGGTAGCACTGCTGTCAAGTGTGGGAGAGAAGGCTTGCGGTAGCAAGCCTCAGCAATGTAAATGGAGAAAATCGCGTGTCAAGGGCTTGCTTTTTTCGCCCCGTTCGAGCCGTCTGCGCAGCAGATCGGCGTGCAAAGGGTAGAAAAAAAGTGGTTCGCATGAACCACTCTTGACGCTATCTCTCCTATACTCTAAATCATAAAATAACGGGATGAGTTTAGACTCATCCCGTTATTTTTATCCTCGGAACCATTTACTAAACCAACTCCGTTTTCTCCCTGGAGCCGGTTCATGATTATCCTACCGTATCTGTATATCCCGAGGAAATGAAAAACGAATCAATAACTGTTACGCCATCACTTGCATAAACCGGAATTTCATGATCATGTGGAACATAATCAGGTATATTTTGCGGAAGATCAGATACTTTAATATATCCTTCTGTCCCATTTTTACCGATAGCGGAAATCATATCTACATCTTCATTCAAATACTTTACAACCAGTGCCTCACCATAAGTTTCGCCAGCTGCATTGGTATGTATCTGTTTTTCTTCAGTAGATAAATCTACACCGCCATTAGCTCGAACTGCCATATAATAATCTACGCTCTCCAGTTCAAGGGTTTTCATTTCCCCATCACTTCCCTTATACCACGTAGTACCATGAGCGGTATACGTTCCTTTTCCACTTGCTCCGCCTGTAGTTGCAGTAATACCCGTGCTTAACGCACCATTTGCTACAGGTCCACTAAAAGCGGCTAATGCAATACCGCGATAAAGTTCCGCAGAAGCTTTCACATATCCTGCTGGCACTTTTGTACTATCTGTAGTCAGAATTGTTGCTGTAGAAGATACCATTCCTTTTGATGCAGTTATAGAAGTTCTCCCATGATATTTAATATTACTCATACCTGTTACAGTCGATGTCCAAGGAGAATAACTGACTGCTACGGCGGCCACAACACAGATAGATCCGCATAATAGTATCGATACTAAACGCTTTACAATCTTATTTTGAAATTTCATTTTGAACTCCCTTCTATTGACTTCATGTCAATAATTAACATATCCACTTACTGAAACACTATTTGAGGAATTATTCCTTACTGCAAAAACATAATTACCGCGGGTATCAACCTTAATGGTCTTATCAAAGGTTCCATTATTCACAGTTAGGTAGTGAAATTTACCTTTGCTATCAACCAAACCAAAATCTACGCTTGCCGAAAATGGAGAGTATGTAGCTTTAATCGTTACCGTTTCTCCAGCTTCCAACGGGAAACTCTTATCTGCCCGCAAGATAGATTTAGCAGGAACCGTCATATTAAAGGAGCCCGAAGCACGTTCAAGGCTCAGTTCAATTACACGATCTCGATGCTCAAAGTTTTTCGGTGCAATATCAGCCGCATTCGCTGACATACTCACCCCGCTAACGATAAGCACTCCTGCCAAAATAGAGCCGAAAATTTTCTTAACTCTCATTGCTACCACTTCCTTTCGCAATTACTTACCAATCTACCGAAAAATCACCAGAAAATACGACATCATCTTCTTCTGTTTCCATTTCGGAAATTGGAACTTCATTTTGTGGCTCATGAGTGTTATGTAAATGTAGCAGCATAGCACCCACCACAATCAACAATATAACTACAACGCAAGCTATTAGTCCCACCCGTAAATGGTTTGACGATTTTTCTTTTGCTTCATCTTCCGGTTCAGAAACTTTTTGCACATCTTCTGCTTCTTTATCCGATAGCAAATCATCCATGGATACATGATACAACTCACTCAATGCTTTCAGCTTCTCCCGAGAGGGAACGGCTAACCCTACTTCCCACCTTGATATAGCCTGACGAGATACATTGATCTCCTCAGCCAGCTGAAGCTGAGATAAACCTTTCTCCTTTCTCAAGCGAACTAACTTCTCTGCTGTAGTCATTTATTATACCTCTATATTACCCACATATTCGACTAAAATAAACCAATCTACGATTGCATTTGAGCAATTATAGATTGCATCTCATGCAATTCTCTAAATTTCACCTATTATAATACAATCTCCATTAAAATATGTAAATATCAACCACTCTAAATGTCCAAAACACATACAGCAAAAGCCCTGGCGTTTTGTGCTACACCAAGGCTTATTATCATTGCTTACAGCCATTATCTCCGAAAGATCCGATTGAACCAGCGCCGCTTATTCGGTGCTGCCTGCTCCTCAGGCACGCTGGCAGCTACACGATCTTCCCCATCGGAAAGCTGCTGCTGGATTGTCCCAGCGTGGAGGGCCTGCGCCGCACGCGCAGTTTCCTGCGCTGCCAACAATGCAGTGCTGCACTCAGCCAACCTCGCGTTTAACTCTCTGATCTGCACGTCTTTCACTGCCAGCTGTGCTTGCAGCGTATCAACAGTAGTCTGTAAAACGCCAACTAAATCGCAAACTTCATGGTTTGCGGTTTGCGATTGGTTGGCGTTTGTGGTTTGCGATTTGGTTTGCGATTGCTCATCGCTAACCGAATTTTCAGTCACTATTTCTTGCTGTCTTTTTTTCTGAAAAGCCATTTTTATTAACTTTTCTTGTTGGTTTTCGATCGCAAACTGGTTTCCGTTTTTTCGCAAACTTGATCGCAAACCAAGGTTTGCGATTTGCTTACTTACAGCAGTCTTTGATACGCCCAATTCGTCCGCAATTTCCTTGATCGTTTTGGCCATCTGGCACACTCTCCTTAAAACAGGTCGCTATGCGAACCAGTTCTAATCAGCTTCAAGATCAGAGCGTCGCGCTCAATCTTATACACCAACAGCCAATCCGGCTGAATGTGACACTCTCTCATGTCTTTGTAATTTCTCGAATTAGTCAGCGCATGATCTCGGTAGACAGGCGGCAAAGGCTTCTCCTCGCACAGCAATTCCACGACAGCACTCAGCTTTTGCGGATCGCAGCCACGCTTCACCGCCAGCTTATAGTCTTTCTTGAACTGCCCCGTAAACTCCGGTTTAAGCATTAAGGGCCTCCATCATATCTGCCACACTGTCGAACGGGCCGTGCATATCTTCGTCATTCTCCGCTGCTTTCATCGCTGCATAAGTGGTTTCGTTCGGCTCGTCCAGACGAACTTCAAACGGCAATCCATGATAGCGCAGTGCCTGACGGTAAAAAATGCCCGTAGCGGTGCTCAAATCCATGCCCAACGACTGAAACAAATCTGCCGCCTGCTTCTTCAGCTCCGGTTCAATACGAAGCGTCATATTACCCTTAGTTGCCATATAAAAGCACTCCCCTCAAAGCATATTACTGATATTCTACATCCATATTATATGCTCTATTTATTTGCGTTGCAAGCGCAATGCAAATAAAATTTGCTTGTGATTATTACTCTAACAATCTGGCAACATCTCGTTTAGCATACACCACACGAGCGATTGTCACCAACTTCTTTTCCTCGTCCACCCAATAGAGCATTAAAAAGTTCTGCACTAAGATTTTTCGATACTCACGCTTCAACGGGCGGATTGGTTGATACGCCGGAAGCGCATACGGAAATGTAAGTATGCTTTCCGCAGCGTTCACCAGTTCCATAGCCAAACGATCTGCCGCAGCAGGATTTTGCAGCTCTCCACTGATATAGCGCACGATTTCAACCATATCTCGCTGGGCAACAGGTAGGTACTCCAGTTTATACACCCTGCTCCCCTCCAATAGCGGCTTTCATCGCTTTCAATACATCTTTGGAGGAATAACGCTGATCTGTCAGCTCGGCCTCTCGCTCGGCCTCTTGCAGCTTGAAGTAAACCTCGCTTTCAAATTGCAAGTTTTCAAACGCTTCCATGCTCAAAACGACCATATCACCATACCCATTTTTGGTTAAAAACACAGGCTGAGCCGTTTCATGCACTGTTTTGGAAATGTCCGCAAAGTTATTTCGCAAATCCGATACAGGTCTAATCATATTCATACCATCAACCTCCTTACTATTATTTTAGCGTAATTATGCTAAAATATCAACATCATTTATTTTCTGTTTTGGGCGGAAACAAAGCGTTAACGCAATCGGTCGCTAAATAATTCATGTACTCATCGTCCGGCATAACGTTGATCCGGCGAATACCATTCGCCGCACACCCAACCAGCAGCCCGGCATCGACCTCACTTTCCGCAAAAACCATGTGTTTTGCCTGCTCCTGCACCTGCTCTTTTCTGGTCTTTCCATGCAAGAACACTTCATAGGCTTCTTCTTCCGAAAGCCCGCGTTCCTTCGCAATCGCAGTCACCGCAGCCACAATCTCAGCTGCCTTACGCTGGCTCTCATCACCAGACAGCTGAACCATCTTCTCTTTGTTCGTATATTCGCGTAAATTCATTAAACCGGCCTCTTCCCACCAACGATATACTGTCTTTTTACTCAATCCAGTTTCTCTGATACACTCCGCTTTCGTCCCCTCTGAGTGCTCAGAACGCCACTCAGCTACCACAGATAGCTTGTCCGGCCTACCATTACCGTCCGTCCATTTACGCCCCTGTCGGCGCATACGAATATCTCGAATTGCTCTTGCTTCCTCCAGATGATCAGATTGCTTCTGACCATTCCTCCTGTTCTTCTCAATCTGAATACCGGTACGCCACACAATCGTATCAATCGGATATGTAGCATAGCTATCCGTATAAGCCTCCAGAGCGTGCATAACATCGTCCTCAGTGAACTCATCACCTTTTGTATTCATGAATGGAATAAGGCCGTATGCGTCCTCCTCGAGCGTTTCTCGGGGTACTCCACACTTCTGCGCATATGTCGCAAGAGTCATAATACACCAATATCTGTGTCCCTGTTCGGCACCCTCTTTTAACTTCCTAATCCACCAGTCATAAACTGCTTTCTTACAAGTCCATGTATTCCTCGGTCGCTTCTCCACAATACGCCGCTGATACCACTCTGGATACTTCTTCTTCGCATCTTCGAGCCGTAAATCAGACTTATAAACAAAGCTCACAGCACGATGATCCTCTGGCACAAACTTATTCAAATACTCTACTGTGACCTTTTCACCGACCGAAAAGGCACGGCAGCGACCACCATCTTTCGTAATCGTACCAACCACACGAAAACCCTGAAACAAACTCTCATACTGCACCTTATCATGCAGCGAGGACGCGCCCTGTGTCCATGCCTGCCAAGTCAGCCGCCTTTTCAGCTTCTCCAACTCCTCAGCAATGTTCTTAAACATCGGAATAGGCTGCTTAAAGACATAATAAATATGGATACCTGAGCCGGAAGATACCAAATACGTAGGCCGCGGCAGACCCCAAACAAACTGCAACATCTCATGACCACGGTTGATCTGCTCCATAAAAAAATCCCAATGCTTCCGCTCCGTCATACCATCAAGATCAATAGCCAACGCATACATAAACCGAGCATTGGAGGACTTCCGACTCTTACCTGCATAACTGATCGGGCTCATAAGACAGAAATCATGTGACCCAACCATATCCGCAATCGTATCAAGATCATCAGTAATCGTCATACGCTTTGCACGCTTGCTGCCTTTCTCAATAGCAATCGCTATACCATTATATTTCCCGTCCTCATACTCACCGCGCTCCTCAAAGGAGCCCTCCGGAAAGATGTCCCGATAAAAGTCCATATAGTGAACTTCCTCAAACAGCGCTTTCAAAGCACCTAAAATATCATACATCCCCATGCACCTCCAGCCCCCTATCAGGGCGTTATATTATCAATATATTTTTTCCACCTATTTCCCGACAAAAAAATCGGTCGCTTTTCGACCGTATTTGCTTGTCCATATTTTACAGCAACGGCACGAGGGTGTCAATCCCTCATGCCGTGTTTCTCTTTAATTTCTTGGAGCTGCACTCGGATACTCTTTTTTCTCTCTACTACTGCTTTAGGTTGTGCCTTTAATGTCCTATTGCACGCCTGTACCGTTGCACCTAACGCGGTCACAGCATTTATTATCCGCTGCCACCGCTCCCACGTTAACCCTTTTACTCGTCCAAAAAACGATTTCTTCGTTTGAATATCTTGAGTTTCCTCAGTTACTCCCATACATTTCTCCATAAGAGTGTTTACTACGCCTATTAGCAGTTTCTTTTGTTTCTGTAACCTCTCCGTTTCTTTCTTAAAGTTCGAGATCATCTCTCCGGTGTCGGCGCATATTTGCTTCAGCTGCTCGTTTTGCTTCTTTAGCTCTGCATTCTCTTTCTGTATCTCCTGCACTTCGTCGACTTCGTTCAGCTGCGCGTTCTTGTCTGCTAGCTTCTGCATTTCCGACTTGAGCAGCGATATTTGCGATGAAAGCTCCGATATTGTCTGCTTCTGCTGTTCGATTGTCTGTCTTTGCTCCTCGATCAGCTGCGAGCTGCTCTCTTGCACGCTGCTCTGTTTGCTGACTTCGTGCATTGCCCTCAAACTCATGTTCCAAGCTCTCCTTTCCAAAGTCCATGTTATAATACTTCTCCAGCTTGTTATTGCGGATTTTGCACTGCTTTTCGCCCTGCTCTTGCCGTTTTAAGTCTGTAAAGGTAATATATTTGTGGCTGTCCTGCCAGTCTACGCCGTATCCTCGCTCATTCATATGCTGCACAAAGTCTGTACGGTTGGTGGCCTGTTCTCGGCAGTCCAATATCGCCAGCGCAATATCTTGCACATAGCTCTTTATCTCGCTCTGCTCGGCCTTTTTGAGCAACTGATAGGTGTCCTTGCTGAACGCTACCGTTTCCTCTCGCTCCTGTCCATCAAAGGTCTTTCCCTTTTCGGTAATATGCAGCCCGTATTTCGCGCAAAGCTGGTCGGAATAATCTTTCATGGCCTGCAGCTCTGCCTTGCTCTGCTGGAGCTTGTGGCCGTCTACATAGCTCACGCTGTTCACCACAAAGTGCGTGTGGATATGCTCCTTGTCCTCATGGGTAGCAATCAACACCTCAAAGTCCTGCCACTCCGGTCGTGAGGCTGCCAGCTGGCACGCGATCTGGTGCGCCTGCGCCGGATTTATCTTCTCGCCTGGTGCAAAGCTCTGAACAAAATGCTTGTAGGTTCGCCCTCCGTCCTTATCCCACAATAATTTCGTAACTCTCATTTCATCTTTAACTGTATCAGGAACGCAATTCAAGCCACTCAGCAACTTTTGTTCCGTTTTTTCCTCTTGCATTACATAATCGAGTACTGTGTTTATCCCAGCTTTTGAAGATACTGCCTTAATGACTGCCATACCATTTTCACCTCGTCTAATACCGTCGGCAATTCTTTTTTGTAATCAATATAGCCGCGTTCATTAAGTCTTTTGGCGATTTGGTTGAGGTTTGCACCCTGTCGTTTCAGTTCCGGCACGATCTCTTTGATACCGTCCGTATTTACAATCTCCTTACCCAGCACGCAGGACAAAATGTACCGCTGCTGGTTCATGCCGCTTTCAGAAATTTTCTGTTGCAGCAGCTCCCATTCCTCCTCACTAACTCGGAACGAGAGCTGCTTCGGTCTACTCTTATTTGCCATGACCGCCGTTATTCTCCCTTAAATTTTCTCAGTGCCTCTACATAATCTCGGATTGCTTCTACTTCTTCGGCCATACTCAACTTGCTCGGCTTCCAATCGTCCAGCCAATACTGCAATTCATCTTCAAAATCGAACGTGTCACCTGGCTCCATTTCGTATTCTTCACGCTGCTCCTCAAACTCCTCTGGGTGCGATTTGTATTCTTCGTTCTCCTCATAGAGTTCGATAAAATTTTCGAGGTCTGCGTTCTGCTCCAGCAAATGCCACAGCAGCGTTCTCTTATCATCACACTCAAAATCGCAGCGGTTGAACCAGTCCTCGGCAAGATAGCGTTCGTCCGAACCATTGGTGAAAGTGCCATCAACCAGATCACCGATGAAGCTCTCCAACAACTCAGAAACCGTCATGCTGTGGCTGGTGGCTTTTTGCAAAATGCGGTCGCAATCAGCATCGGACAATTTCAAAACGAGTGTCCGCTCTTTGATGGTTTCGATCTCTTTTTTCTGATCTTCGTACAACATGGGAAACCTCTCTTTCTTTCGTTCGCGGCGTTCTCCAAGCAGGGGATTGAAGGGGGTGCAGCCCCCTCACAAGCTCTAAAGTGGTAACACTTTAGGTAGCTTGCAATATATCTCCCACACCCTCATTATACATAGCTGGCATATCGTTGTCAAGTGTGGGAGATGGGCTTGCGGTAGCAAGCCCCAGTGCGGCAGATTGCCCTCCTGCCTGCTGCGACACATGGAGAAAAACGAGCGTCAAGGGTGGTTCATATGAACCACCCTTGCCGCTCATTTTTCGGAATGTATGCTGTAACAGCATGGTAATCGCCGCCCTGTTTCTCTGGACAGATAGGAAAGAACACAGTCATAACTTATACAAATAGAAAGAAACCCTTCAAGGGTTTCTTTCTATTTGTCACACATTCAATACTCTGACTATTCTACCTAGTTTGCATATCCAGAAGAAATGAAAAACGAATCAATCACAGTAACTCCATCATTTTCATAGACCGGAATCTCATGGTCATACGGAACATAATCCGGAATATTATGCGGAAGATCCGATGTTTTAATGTAGCCCTCTGCTCCATTTTTTCCAATGGCAGAGATTAAATCTACGTCTACATTCAGATGCTTTACAGCCATCGCTTCTCCATAAGTTTCTCCGACAGAATTAGTATGAATCTGATTCTCTTCACTAATTAAACCTACATCGCTATTAGAACGAGTAGACATCGTATAACTTACATTTTCCAACTCAACTTCCTTCATCGCTCCATCACTACCCATGTAGTAAGTAGTTCCTTCGGCTGTATACTTTCCCTGACCACTTGCTTGTCCTGTAGTCGCGGTCACACCCGTGCTCAAGGCCCCATTGGTCACAGGACCTCCATACGAAGCTAATGCCTGGCCTCGATAAAGCTCTGCAGATGCTTTAACGTAATTTGCTGGAACCTGTGTACCATCCGTAGTCAGTATGGTTGCTGTCGAACGAACTAATCCCTTAGAAGCCGTTATTGCGGTTCTACTATGATACTTAATGTTGCTCTTGCCAGTCACGGTTGCTGTCCATTTAGAATACTGCCAATTATCTGCTGCAGCTGCCGCAACAACGCAAATAGCACTACATAACAGCAACGATACTAAACGTTTAATCATATTCTTCTTAGACCTCATAAAAATGCTCCTTTCTATGCTATTTTACCTAATCTTAAAATTTGTAATTTATTCCGTTAACGAAGTAGCTGCAACCATAGTATCAGTCGAGGAACTTTCTTCGGGTCCATAAATATGGAAAGTATCAATGACCGTGACACCATCAGATGCATATACAGGGATATCTTTACTGCTATCGTCATAAGTCGCGGCTTCATCAAGCGTTTTCGGCCCATTCATTTCACTTGCTCGAATATATCCTTTTTTACCATTGACACCAATAGCGGAATAAAAATCTAAATCTCTAATCTCAGAAGAATCTTCAGTAGTGGCATTACCCATTGTATAGCCATTCTCATTTACGAAAATAGCATCTTTATCTTGTGTTTCCTGATTATTATTCGCCATAGACGAACGAGTTGGCTTTGTCATTGATGGAGTTCTGGTAACTGTCAGTGGTTTATATTCTCCACCTTCGTAAAGTTTCAGAAGGGCTTGTCCGTAATATGTTTCTGTTCCATAAGAAGCATAGCTAATGTTAGAAACCAAATTATTTGCATATTGTGTATTTTGAGTCCAACTAGAGCTGCCTACTACTTCGCCATTCGAAGTCATAATTGTAGACTTAATCATCATATAGCCAGCTGGCACAGTATTTTTGCTTACAGTTGCTACTGTTCCTCCTCCAGCTAATTTATTAGGTGCAGTGCTTGACGTATTTAATGTCGAATATGCCTGATAATCAATTCCCGCCGCCGAGCACTTGAAAACAGTGCTAATGGTAGCCGATGCAGAAATGATGAGCGCACTTGAAAGCATTAACGCAATTATTCCAATTCGCTTTTTTTTCATAAAGACACCTCTATAGTCTATAAACTCAGTATTTTACATAACCACTAACCGAAATACTCTGTGAGGAATTGTTTCTCACTGCAAATACATAATTGCCACGAGTATCAACCTTAATGGTCTTATCAAAAGTGCCATTATTCACGGTTAAATAATGAAATTTCCCTTTGCTATCAACCAAACCAAAATCTACGCTTGCAGAGAATGGAGAGTATGTAGCTTTAATCGTTACAGTTTCCCCAGCTTCCAACGGGAAACTCTTATCTGCCCGCAAGATAGATTTAGCAGGAACCGTCATATTAAAGGACCCCGAAGCACGTTCAAGGCTCAGTTCAATTACATGATCTCGATGCTCAACGTTTTTCGGAGCAATATCAGCTGCATTAGCTGACATACCCACCCCGCTAACGATAAGTACTCCTGCCAAAATAGATCCGAAAATTTTCTTAACTCTCATTGCTACCACTTCCTTTCACAAACGCCTACCAATCTACCGAAAAATCTCCAGAAAATACAACATCATCTTCTTCTGTTTCCATTTCGGAAATTGGAACTTCATTTTGTGGCTTATTAGTGTTATGTAAATGCAGCAGCATAACACCCCCCACAACCAGCAATATAACTACAACGCAAGCTATTAGGCCCACTAAAATTAGTTTGATCGTGCATCCATCCAAATGTCGTATTTTTCTGTCTGGTTTTCTTCGGAACCCTCTAATACGTAAATTGGCTGGATATATTCACTTTCTGGATCTGCGTAGAAAGCATCAGAAACAGAATCGACCAAAATACTGCTTGGAGCCACTTCAGCATTTAGGGTGTACTCATTTTCGCTCAGCGATGTTGCTACTTCATGATAGTTCTTACCTTCAACATCAGCATCAACCAAGGTATATTCATTTGCAAACTTGTCAACGCCAACGATTTCTCCAGTCCCTGATACGGAAATGCAGATACGAAATGTTCCATATACAGGTTTTCCGGCAATCTCAGGGTAGAAATATACATTTTTTCTGAGAATTTCTTCTGTCCCTTGTGTTGCATCCCCGGTCGATGTCGTACCAACCTTCGCGTCCCCTAGCTCCTGCAGCGGGTACAGATTGTTGTCCGCAATAAACTGCTCAGCTATTTGGATGGCATCGGCGTCCGACAGTGTGCCTTCCTTTGCATCAAAGTCGATTGGTTTTTGATAAAACCATCTGCCGGTTTGCGCATCAATTCCAACTGTAGTTCCATCAGATAATGTATTTCCGGTTGGAAAAGTTCCTATATCAGATGAGGACACCTGAAATAAATCTTCGATTTTTTTCTTTTCCTGATTAATGTTAACCGGTTTCAAACGATATACAGCCAACGATTGGCTCGCGTTGTCGATCTCCGATTCGGCAGCATCCGCGATAGATACACGGGTATTCGCTGTTACGATGTTTCCAACTGCAGGGAGATTTAACTTCGGAATTTGCTCATCCTGCGGTTCTGCAAAATGCAAGACTGTTACGACACATAACATCACTGCGACACATGTCGTGACAAAGATTTTACGGTTTTGAATAACGAAATTTTTCATGCTACACGCTCCTTCCTGTGTGTGGAATTGTTTCTGTAACAATAATACTAAAGGAATTTTTCGAGCTACTATAAGATGGTGCCGCGCTTGTTGTGGTGATATAATCATTTTTGGCATTGGTATATCCCATTACACGTGCAATAACATCGTTCTTTTTTTGCTGTGGTTGGTAGACTCTAGTCGCTCTTAGGAATGCGTTCACTACAGTCTGATTCTGTAGATTTTGGCCAAACATATAACCCTCACGGCTGTCCAAATACATCGTAGATGCATAGCCCAATTGCAAACGAGTTCCATTAAAGGTATTGTATATTCGAGTAACCTCGGATGACAATCCATTATTAGTCATCCAGTTGCATGAATACATTACCACATATCGGTGTTGTGTTCGGATAGCCTCTTTCGGAACAATTGTGCTGTCATACGACATCGGACCATTCACGTAACCGTGTCCAGAAAATGCAAAAATCGTTTTCGGTGAAGCATTCAGCCTGCTCTTTAATGCAGACGCAGTGACTTGACTGTCCTTTAACAATGTTCCAGAGTAGTTATATGAACTTCCAAATACAACAGCTAATTCGGTATTTAATTTCGAAACATATGTAGCACCAGCACGATCGGGCTCATCTAGATAATCATTAATTCCACAAAAGGAGCCGTTCACCGTTACCGCAGATGCGGATCCTATCATCAATACTGCTCCCATAAGGGAACAAACGATGGTTTTTAATCTTCCCCTCATAACTAAACCTACTTTCCAAAGATCTTGAAGCGATTTTATTACTTTTGTTCTCACCGGTAACGTTGTCATACTTCGAGCCTATAATGAGACTCCATCCGTATTTATCTCAATATTTTACATAACCACTAACTGAAATACTCTGTGAAGAATTATTTCTCACTGCAAAAACATAATTTCCTCTGGTATCAACCTTAATGGTCTTATCAAAGGTGCCATTATTCACGGTTAAGTAGTGAAATTTACCTTTGCTATCCACCAAACCAAAATCGACGCTTGCAGAGAACGGAGAGTATGTAGCTTTAATCGTTACAGTTTCCCCTGCTTCTAACGGGAAACTCTTATCTGCCCGCAAAATAGATTTAGCAGGAACCGTCATATTAAAGGATCCCGATGCACGTCCAAGGCTCAGTTCAATTACATGATCTCGATGCTCAACGTTTTGGGGAGCAATATCAGCCGCATTAGCTGATACATTGACCCCATTAATGATAAGCACTCCTGCCAAAATAGAGCCGAAAATTGTCTTAACTTTCATTGCTACCACTTCCCTTCACAATCGCTTACCAATCTACCGAAAACTCTCCAGAGAATACGACATCTTCTTCTGTTTCCATTTCGGAAATTGGAACTTCATTTTGCGGCTTATTAGTGTTATGTAAATGCAGCAGCATAACACCCACCACAATCAGCAATATAACTACAACGCAAGCTATTAGGCCCACCCGTAAATGGTTTGACGGTTTTTCTTTTGCTTCATCTTCCGTTTTAGAAACTTTTTGCATATCTTCAGCCGTTTTATCCGATAGCAAATAATCCACGGATACATTATACAGCTCACTCAATGCTCTGAGTTTCTCCCGAGAGGGAACCGCTAACCCGATTTCCCACCTTGATATAGCCTGACGAGATACATTGATCTCCTCAGCCAGCTGAAGCTGAGATAAACCTTTCTCCTTTCTCAAGCGAACTAACTTCTCTGCTGTAGTCATTTATTACACCTCTATATTACCCACATATTCGACTAAAATAAACCAATCTACGATTGCATTTGAGCAATTATAGATTGCATCTCATGCAATTCTCTAAATTTCACCTATTATAATACAA
>SKEO01002176.1_pt1 | contig 14095 bp, 9 predicted proteins | sample 4826801 | NCBI WGS metagenome assembly SKEO01 (sample SAMN11008807, study PRJNA524170) | human gut metagenome | biome: Human fecal sample; material: Feces; isolation source: fecal sample from pouch patient p3 | host: Homo sapiens | place: Israel: Tel-Aviv | collected 2016-02-25 | reverse complement strand
TAATAGGGCTTAACCATTAGTAAAGTAAGAATATAATTATCACTGCCCTGGAACTTTATGTAAGCTTCAGGGCAGTTCCATTTCACTAGGAGGGAAAAGGAATGGCACAACCAAAAATGAAGAAAAAAGGTGCAAACACGTCTCTGGTATTTACCAATAAGATGTATTTCTTTCTGATACCGGCACTGGCATTTTTCCTGATTTTCTGGATTTATCCGGTATTGCAGCTTTTTTATTACAGTGTGACAAACTTCAACGGTGTCAACTACAATTTTGATTTCGTTGGAATGAAAAACTATCTCAAAGTATTAAATAACGGTACACTGACCAACTCCATGAAGAATACGTTAATCTATGCAGTTGTAACTGTACTGCTTAGTAATGTGGTAGGTCTTGCAGTCGCAATGATCCTTAATACAAAGATTCATTTCAAGGGACTTTTCCGTACCTGTGCATACTTCCCGGCACTGTTCAGTGCAATCGTAGTCGGATTTATCTGGTCTTATGTATATATGCCAGGTTCTGGTATGATCGCGAGTCTTCTTTCTATGTTCGGAATGGATGGAGCAGCGTTCAACCCGCTTGGTAATTATAAGACTGCGCTTTATGCGATCGCGATCGTTGAAGCATGGAAAGCATTTGGTACTACCATGATCATCTATCTGGCAGGTCTGCAGACAGTTGACGAAAGTCTTCTGGAAGCAGGACGTATCGATGGATGTACAGAATGGCAGCTGTTCCGCAAGATTAAACTGCCATTGATCTCATCTACGGTAACTATCAACGTTATTCTGGCTGTTATTTCCGGCCTGAAGGCATTCGACTATTCCTTTATCATGACAAACGGTGGTCCTGGTAAATCAACAAAAACCCTGATGTTCCAGGTATATGAAACCGCTTTTAATGATATGAAGATGGGTCGTGCAAGTGCATTCTCTGTACTGGCATTCGCATTTATTATCGTAATCACAGTAATTATGCTTCTTTATATGAATAAGAGGGAGGTGGAATTATAATGGCATTCGGAAAGAAAAAAGAGCCACGCGAAGTAGAAGGATATATGAAGCTGACACCAAAGAGCTTCCTAATCTATCTTGCAATCATCGTGTTCTGTATCATTGTAATTGCACCACTGGTAATCGTATTCTCCAGTTCTCTTCGTTCTCCGGGAAATCAGGCATCTCCACTGCTTCTTTTCTCAGAATTTACTCTGGCAAGTTACAAACAGGCGTTCACTAATATGAACTATCCAATGGAACTTGTCAACAGTGTGCTGACAACTGCTGGTTCTGTACTTTGCGTTGTAATTTTTGCTACAATGGCAGCATACCCGATTGGACGTATCAAAACAAAAACAGCGAAGTTTTTGTATTATTTCTTCATCTCAGGTCTGATCATTCCATCTCAGATGGTTATCGTTCCGATCGCTCAGACACTGAACAGACTGGGTATCCCAAATACCCGTTTCACACCGATGATCATGTTTATTACCTGTTCCCTTCCGTTCTCCGTATTCCTGTTCGCAGGATTTATGAAGGGTGTTCCGGTTGAGATTGAGGAATCTGCATACATCGATGGTGCCAGCCTTCCGAAGCGTTTTGCTTCTGTAGTATTCCCGCTTCTTCAGCCGGCAATCGTATCCTGCGTTATTACACAGGGACTCTGGATCTGGAACGATTATTTCTATCCAATGGTATTTATTTCAAAGAAAGCGCAGTATTCTCTGCCTGTAGGTATGCTTCAGTTCCTTGGTGACAAGGAAAACCCTGCACAGTGGAATATACTGTTTGCAGCATGTGTACTCTGTGCACTGCCTCTGATCATTGTATTCCTTGCACTGCAGAAACAGTTCGTAAACGGAATCGCAGCAGGAGCAGTCAAAGGCTGATGGCTTTTACACAGAATTATATATGGGTCGGTGTTTACGCCGGCCCATTGATTTTATAAAAGAAGATTTTATATGGGGGCCAAGATAATAATGGAAAAAATATTTGACAGAAATTCAACAGTAAAAGAGGCGAAAAATTATAAGCCGTTTGCGGAAGCAGTTGAACATATAGAATGGGGTAAAGATGAAGAAGATACGCTGGAAGAAATTGCCAGGAGAGTATCGCCTTCATGGAATCCGGATGATATGGCATATGGTTTAAACCGACTGGCAGAATTATGTTATAATGATACAGAAGTTTTGCAGCAGTTTTATACAGATGAAGAAAAAAATGAAGATCCGGAAAAGAAAAATACAGCATTATTTTGGTTTCCAACAGGGAAAAAGGCTCCTTTTGCGATTTCAATCGCGGGAGGCGGTTATAATGGAGTATGCAGTCTGATGGAAGGATTTCCAGTAGCTGCAAAGCTTAATGAGATGGGAATAAATGCATTTGTTCTGGATTACAGGGCAGGCACAGATGATGCAGCAGATAAAAGTGAAGAAGATCTGCACAGAGCAATACAGTTTATTTTTGAAAATAAAGAAAGATTTCAACTGGAAGACTCATATGCAGTAGTTGGATTTTCTGCCGGAGGACATCTGACGGCTGAATTTGGTACAGATAATCGAGGATATAAAACAGCAGATCTTCCAAAACCGGAAATGCTTGGTCTTGGATATGCCTGTGTAAATCTTGAATTTACAGAAGAAGAGAAGAAACAACAATTATCAGAAGATATGTTTGGAAAAAACAGAGAAAAAGAATATTATATAGCCAAAAGAAATGAGTTTACAGTACTTGATCATATTTCCAGTAACTATCCACCGGCATTTATCTGGCATACAATGGAAGATGAGCTGATTCCATATGAAGATAATGCAGTTGCAATGAAAGAAATACTGGATTGTGTCGGAGTCAGGAACCAGCTGAAATGTGTAAAACATGGATTGCATGGACTTGGACTTGGAACTGGAAGTGAAGCTCAGGGCTGGCTGGAGGAGGCAGTTGCTTTTTGGAAAAATCAAAAATAAAGAACAATCTGGAGTACTTCTGGATGTATTATAAACTGCCGTTTCTTGCGGGTATGATCGTGGTGGTGCTGGTCTTATATTTCCTGATCACATCCCTGACGGCAAAAGACATGGTACTTTCCGTTATGCTGATCGATGCGCATACAGATGTAAGCAGTGAGAAGATGGCAGAAGAATATATGGAAGCTTCCGGGCTTGATACAAAGAAATATCAGGTGCAGATCCAGAACAATCTGATGTTTCAGGGAACGGACTCCGGAAGTTATTCCATGACAAGCCTTTCGAAATTTATGGCTGATATTGGAAGTGAGCTTCTGGATGTGTGTGGCATGACAAAGGATGATTTTGTAAAATATGACGGTTCGCAGACCTGGATGGATCTCAGGGACTGTCTGACGGATGAGCAGATGACAGTACTTGAAGATAAGCTTCTGACAACAGATGACGGAAGAGCGATTGGTATTATGGCAGATGATCTTCCGGTCCTTAAGGCAGACAATTGCTATACCAGTACAGATACAGAAGCAGCGGTTGGAATTATTTATAATACACCACACAAAGAAGAAGCGGTAAAATATCTCCTGTATCTTGCAGGAGCCATGGAATAACAGGAGGTATACAGAAATGGGAATTTTTGCACCGGACGGAAAACTGGCAGGTTTTTTGAATGCTCTTGGGAATCTGATCGTATTGAATATATTGACGTTGATCTGTTCCATCCCTATCTTTACATTTGGAGCATCCATGACTGCGTTATATACAATGGTCATGCGAATGGCACGAAAAGAAGATGGAAAGATTATTTCAGAATATTTCAAAGCATTTAAGGCTAACTTTAAACAGGCGACGATTCTGTGGCTGATCTTCGGAGGGCTGATCGGATTTATGACCTTCGACATCTGGCTTCTTCGTTCCATTACAGGAACATTTGGAACGGTATACCGTGTGATTCTTTTTGTGATCATACTGATCTTTGCAATGGTACTGATTCATATTTTTGCAGTACTGGCACGTTTTGATAATACAATAAAAAATACAGCTAAGAATGCCCTGCTGTTCTGCGTCGGCAAACTTCCGCAGGCAGTTCTGATGCTGATACTGACACTGATCCCGGCAATTCTTCTGACAGTATCTTATCGTTTCATATCGGTAGATTTCCTGATCGGATTATCGGGACCGGCATATCTTGCAGCAATTTATTTTGCAGATCTATTTAAAGCTTATGAAGAGGAGGAAACAGTGGAATGAGAACAATCAAGACAAGACATTTCACAGGCACAACAGATAATACAGTAACGAAAAGAGAACTGGAGAACCGCAAAGTTGCCAGAAAAGCTGCAGCAGAGGGAATGGTACTTTTGAAAAATGAAGGACAGCTTCTTCCGCTGAAGGAAGGAACAAAAGTTGCTCTCTATGGAGTTGGTGCTTCCAGAACAATCAAAGGAGGAACCGGATCCGGTGATGTGAATGAGCGTGAGACTGTTACAATTTTCCAGGGTCTGAAAAATGCCGGATTTGAGATTACAACAGAAGACTGGATCGAAGATTATGACAGACAGTACCAGGCAGCAAGATATGCATGGCGCGATGAGATCGAAGAAAAAGCTTCCAAACTGGAGGATCAGGTATCGGGATTCTTTAATATTTACAGTACAACCAAATTCAGAATGCCGGCAGGAGCTGCAATCACACAGACAGATGCAGATGTGGCAATCTATATCCTCAGTCGTGTTGCGGGAGAAGGCGCAGACCGCTTCGACGCAGAAGGAGATTATTATCTGACAAAAGAGGAAAAACAGCAGCTTTCTGATATCTGCAGCATGTATAAGCATGTCATTGTTGCCGTCAATACAGGTGGTCTGGCAGATCTTTCCTTTATGGATGAATATTCAAATATCGAAGCTCTTCTTCAGATCGTGCAGCCTGGTATGGAAGCCGGAAATGCATTTGCAGATATCATCAGTGGTAAAGTAACCCCATCTGGTAAGATGACTGATACATGGGCTTATAAATACGAAGATTATCCGAACAGCAAGACATTCTCTCACAATAACGGAAATGTAGATAAAGAGTATTATACAGAAGGTCTGTATGTTGGATATCGCTACTTTGACAGCTTTGATATTCCGGTAAGATATGGATTTGGATATGGCCTTTCTTATACAACATTTGAGACAAAGGTTCTTGCAACAGAATTGAAAGAGAATAAGAAAATTGTTATAGAGACAGAAGTCACCAATACTGGCGATACCTATAGTGGAAAAGAAGTTGTAGAGCTTTATGCAACCTGTCCGGCAGGAAAACTGGAAAAAGAATATCGTCGTCTTGTTGCGTTTGCAAAGACAGGACTTCTTGCTCCTGGACAGTGCGAAAAACTGACTCTCGAGATCGGACTGGACAAGCTGACTTCTTACAGTGAAAAAGAAGCTGCATGGATTCTGGAAAAAGGTACATATGTGATCTGGGCAGGAAACAGCCTGGAAGCTTCTGCTCCGTGTGCAGTTCTGAACCTTGATAAAGAAGTTGTTCTTACAAAAACACAAAACATCTGCCCACTGAAAGAAGAGCTGGAGGAAATGAAACAGTCTTCTGAGAAGATGAATCAGAAACTGGAAGCTCTTCTGAAAACAGCAGAAGAAAAGAAAGTTCCAGTCATGGAACTGAAAGCAGCAGATGTGGAGACTCGTGTGGTAGAGTATCGTTCCAACGTAGAATGTGTACCGGAAGAGGCACGCAAATTTGTGGATACCTTAAGTACAGAGAAGTTGGTGGCACTGGCAAGTGGAGATCCGGGCAAAGGACAGGGAAGCAACCTTGGCTCTGCCGGAATTTCCGTACCAGGTTCTGCAGGTGAGACAAATAACTGTGCACTGGAAGACGGTGTTCCGGGAATCGTTCTTGCTGATGGCCCGGCAGGTCTTCGTCTGATGAAACATTACAATGTTCATGAAGGCAAGATCGTCAACAAACCATTTAAATTCAGTCTGGAGGGTGGACTCTTCTGCGAAGGTGAGCCAGCAGATCCGGGAGAGACTTATTATCAGTACTGTACAGCAATTCCGGTAGGAACACTGCTTGCGCAGACATGGGATACTGCACTGATCGAAGAAGTTGGAGAGATGATTGGTGGAGAGATGCTGGAATTTTCTGTAACCTTATGGCTGGCTCCTGGAATGAACATTCACCGGAATCCGCTCTGTGGACGTAACTTTGAATATTATTCCGAAGATCCGCTTCTTGCCGGAAGAATGGCCGGAGCCATGACAAACGGTGTACAGAACGTGCCTGGCTGTGGAACGACCATCAAGCATTTTGCATGCAATAATCAGGAAGACAACCGTATGGGTTCTGACAGTATTTTAAGCGAGAGAACACTGCGTGAGATCTATCTGAAGGGATTTGAGATTGCCATAACAGAATCTCAGCCAATGTCCATTATGACAAGCTACAATCTGATCAATGGTGTTCATGCAGCAAACTGCGAAGATACCTGTACCAAAGCAGCACGTTGCGAATGGGGATTCCAGGGTGTGATCATGACAGACTGGACAACCACAGAGTATGGTCCGGATTGTACTGCTTCCGGTTGTATGAGAGCAGGAAATGACCTCGTAATGCCGGGTGCATTCAGTGACAGAGATAATCTGAATCAGGAACTTGCGGATGGTACACTTTCCATGGAGGATCTTAAGGCATGCATCAGCCGTCTGGTAAATATCACATGGCAGTCTATGGAATTTGAAGATGCAGCGCCATACAAAAAAGTAAAATAAGGTAATTATTCAGAAGGTAGTATCCCGCGCATACAAGGCAAAATGCTATCACCGAAGGTGATTTGGAATGCATTTTGACTCGTAACTGTGAGGGTACTGAACAGTTACAAAATAAGATAGAATTCACAGATAATATTCCGCAACACAAAGAGGCAGAAAAATGAGTGATAAAAATTTTGAAATATATGATCTGAGAGTGAATCAGATCGCAGAAGCACTTGGACTGGATGTAGAGAAACCTGTATTTTCCTGGAAACTGAAATCCGAAAAACAGAATACGATGCAGACAAAAGCACAGATTCTTGTAGGAAAAACAGCAGGCGGTGTGGATGTCTGGGATAGTGGTGAAATGTCTACAGATAATTCCGCAGGAATTACATTTGACGGTGACGTATTGCAGCCGGAAACAAGATATTATGTGACAGTCAGAGTCTGGAACCAGGACGAAGAAGAGGCAGAGACCTCTTCCTGGTTCGAAACCGGACTTATGAATGGTAGTATTTCTGCATGGGACGGTGCAAAGTGGATTGGTGCTCCGGAATTCAATGTGGCATCTGAAAAGCTTGGTGTGTTTGTACTGGAAAGTACATTCCGCATCAAAGAAGGCACAAAAGCAGGTGTTGTTTTTGGAGCAAATGATGCGCGTCTTATGGATATCAGCAAGAACGAACTGCAGGTTGAGGGAGAGAATGATATTCGTTTTGTTCTGAATATTGCAAAATCACCGGCGGTGATCGAAGTTTACAGAAGAGGATACTGTAAAGAAGATGTGACAGATACTCCGCTGTATGAACTTGGAACAAAAGATCTGAAGACAGACAGAGAACTGATTACAGAAGAAAATAAGCATGATTTTCATAAACTGACTATCGAAGTAGAGGGAAATGGAGTCTATACGTATCTGGATGACTGCGTAGTGGATGAGGTATATGTCGATGGACCTTTTGGCGGACAGATGAGAACACCGAGGCAGCTGAATCCGCTTGGGTTATTTGACGTTACAACATTTCCGCGTCTCTGCGAGATGGGATATTATGTAGGTGCTGACAGTGAGGCAGAATATCAGGGAATTCGTGTACGGAATCTTCGAAAACCATGCGCAGAGATTCTTGCGGTTGATACCGAAAACGGAAAGACTCTTAAAGGAGAATGTCTGGAGATTTCCAACCCGAGTCGTTTTTCTCTGCCAATGCTTCGTACCAACTTTACAGTGAATGGCAAAGTGGCAAGTGCGAGACTGTATGCAACTGCACGTGGAATCTATGAATGCAGCATGAATGGAAAACGTGTGACAGAGGAATATTTTGCACCGGGTGCAAGTCAGTATGACAGGCATCTGATGTACCAGACTTATGATGTGACAGAGCTGGTGCAGGAAGGTGAGAATGGTCTGGGCTGTATTCTTGCATCCGGATGGTGGAGTGATTCATTCAGTTTCCGTCTGTACAATTATAACTACTGGGGCGACAGGCCATCCTTCCTTGGGAGACTGGTGATCACCTATGAAGACGGACATAAGGAAACAATTGTTACCGATGACAATACCTGGCAGTATTTTGGTGAGGGACCATATCGATACGCAGGATTTTTCAATGGTGAAACATATGATGCCCGACTGGAAGAAAACTATTTTAATTTTTCAAAATCGGATTTCAAGGCAGACGGTCTGAAGAAACCTGAAGTCATTACACCGGTTGTAATGGAAGAACAGGAAGGTATTTTTCCTGGCGCAGCATGCTGGCCGGCTATGAATGAGAAGGAGCCGGAGCTTGTCGGTAGCTATCAGGCACCGGTTCATGAGGTAGAAACTTTTACTGCAAAATCCATGACTGAACCGTTACCAGGCACTTACATTTATGATCTGGAACAGGAGATTGCGGGCGTACCGGTTCTGAAATTCAAAGGAAAAGCCGGACAGAAGATCACAATCCGCTACGGAGAAGTACTCTATCCGGATCTGCCGGAATATAAAGGTCTGGTTGGTCAGATGCTGCAGGCGAACCTGCGTGAGGCTTCCAATGAAGATACTTATTACTGTAAAGGCGAAGGTATAGAAATTTACAAACCGCGCTTCACATTCCATGGATTCCGTTACATTGAGATCAGTGGAGTTGATGAAGCACCGGCTCTGGAGGATGTGCAGGCAGTTCTTCTTTCCAGCGTGGATCAGATCACCGGTAAGTTCCATTGTGATAATGAACTGATCAACCGGTTTACACAGAATGTTAAATTCAGCCAGTACTGTAATTTTATCAGCATTCCGACCGACTGTCCGCAGAGAAATGAGCGTATGGGCTGGATGGGAGATACACATATTTTCTGTCGTACTGCAACCTATCAGAGCAACGTAAAGAATTTCTATCTGAGAAATCTGCAGGCAATGAAAGATATGCAGACAGAGGACGGAAGACTGCCGAGTATTGCTCCGGCAGGCGGTGGATTCGGCGGACAGACTTATGAGAGTGCCATGATCCTGATTGTATGGGAACTGTATCAGCAGTATGGTGATGCAGCTCTGATTGAGGAATACTACGATTCCATGGATCATTGGATGGACAGCATGAAAGCATTTGGACTTCCAGGAACACCGTCACTTCATATAAATGAATGGCTTGGTGACTGGCTGGCACCAGTTCCGGCAGATGATTATCTGATCTTTAATGCATTCCACTACAGAAATGCAGCTCTTATGGAGAAGTTTGCAGTCCTGACCGGAAATGCAGAGGGTCAGAAGAAATATCACCAGATTGCAGAGGAAACAAAGAGATATTGGAATGATACCTTTACAGATAAAGAGACCGGTATCACAAAGAATGCAGATGGAAGTACCTGTGATGTACAGGGAAGCTATTCTATCGGATTGAACTGTGATGTATTTGCAGATGCAGTGAAAGAAAAGGCTTTTGCACATCTGGAACGTACCACAAGAGAAGGTAATTATACAATCCAGTCAGGATTCTTTGGAACAGGACCGATCAATCCGATGTTAAGCAAAGGTGGATATCCGGAAGCTGCACAGAAAACAATCACCCAGACTGCTTTCCCAAGCTGGCTTTATCCGGTTACACAGGGAGCAACGACAATCTGGGAAAGATGGAATAGCTTTACACGTGAGAACGGATTTGGTGGTAACAATTCCATGAACAGCTTTAATCATTATTCGTTGGGAAGTGTACTAAGCTGGCTGTATGAGAATACACTTGGCATCCAGAGAGATGAGGAGTATCCAGGTTACAAACACTTTACCCTGAAACCGGAGATGGGAACTTTTGAATTTGCTGAAGGTGGAATTGATACTCCTTATGGCAGAATTGAAAGTGCATGGAAAAAGACAGACGCAGGATATTCTTACACCTGTCATATTCCGGAAAATACAACGGCAACAATTGTTCTCGGAGGAGAGCACAAAGAAATTGGAAGCGGAGAATACACATTCACTGTATAACAAGGGGTCTGGAGTTCAGTCTCAAAAATTGAGAGACTGGCTTCAGACTTTTTGTATATGTTTGATTTTTATAAAAAAATATATAAAAGTTTGACAAAAAAGAAACTTGTCTGACAAAAATGAAACTGGTATAGTATATAGCAAATACTTTACATGATGTTATGAGGCAAAAGGGGTGGAGAGATGTTAAAGATTTTTCTGGCAGAAGATGAGGTTGTAGTCCGTGAGACGATCAAACGAATGATCCCGTGGGAGGAACTTGGCTTTGAGCTGGTAGGAGAAGCGGCAGATGGTGAGATGGCATTGCCGTTGTTGATCAGACAGCAGCCGGACCTTTTGATCACGGATATCAAGATGCCATTTATGGATGGTCTAACGCTGGCACGTCTGGCCAAAAAGGAAATACCGGGGCTGAAGGTTGTGATCTTAAGTGGATATGATGACTTTAATTATGCAAAACAGGCGATAGGAATTGGGGTGGAGGATTATCTCCTGAAACCGATCACAAAGAATGCTTTGATTGAACGGCTTTCAGAAATCCGCAGCCGCTATGAACATGAAAAAACACAGAAAGAATATTACGAAAAATTCCAGAGAGAGATGCAGGCTTATGAGAAGAACAGCAGCCGCGATTTTTTTGAGGCATTGGTCGATGGTTCCATGGACATGATGGAGGTCTATAAAAGAGCAGAAAAGCTTGGTCTGGATATTGTTGCAGAGGCTTACAATGTTCTGATCTTTACGATGAACTGTGATGAGGATTTTTCCGGACAGAGAGATGAATATTCTTCGTGGGAAGCAGAGTCACTGGAACTTCTGGAAAACTTTTTTGCCGGTCATTCATCGGCCATGCTGTTTCGAAGTAATATTTTCTCCTATGGTGTACTTCTTAAGGGACAGAGAGAAACTATTGAAGAAAATACAAGAGCGTGTGTGGATGAGATCCGTAAGATTCTGAGCAGGCAGGATGGAAGAAGGGAATGGTTCCTTGCAGTTGGTCAGTCTGTGGAGCGTCTGAGTCAGATACAAAAGAGCTATCATACGGCATCAAGAGCCTTTTCGCAGAGATATCTGTATGATGAAAATATTCTTTACTATGATGAGATGGAAACTATGGAGCATCCTGGTGGACAGGCGGAGACTGAAGATAATGCCTATCTGCAGAAAGTGGATGTGAATGCCCTGAATCCGGCAATCCTTCAGAAATTTTTGAGCAATGGTCTTCAGGAAGAGACAGAAAACTTTGTAAAAGACTATTTTTATGCAATCGGTCAGGAGCCGATGGAATCACTGGTATTTCGAAATTATGTTATTCTGAATGTTCGGTTTTCTGTTATTTCATTCATTAAAGGGCTGGGATGTGATACGAATGAAATGGAATCTGCAGATACAGAAGAAGTACTTGCAGAGAGTGGAAAGAATATGGAAAGTGCAATTGCTTATGCGAAAAAAATGATCTCACAGGCAATCGAGATCCGTGACCAGAATTCCGGAAACAAAAACCGCAGTATTTTAAAAACCGCGGTGGACTTTATTGACAGCCATTATATGGATGAAGAGATTTCACTAAATACGGTTGCCAATGTTGCAAATGTCAGCTCTAATCATTTCAGCGCTCTGTTCAGCCAGAATATGGGACAGACTTTTATTGAATATCTGACGACACTTCGCATGAATAAGGCAAAAGAGCTTCTGCGCTGCACGGGAATGCGTTCCAGTGAGATTGCGGGAGAGATCGGATATAAGGATGCACATTATTTCAGTTATCTGTTCAAAAAGACACAGGGCATGACACCGAGTGATTACCGCAAAGCCCGGGAGGATAAAGCATGAGAGGCGTAGTTCCCAAAGTAAAAAAGCAGATGGGGCTTAAGAAAAAAATGAACCGATTGCTTTTTAGTACGATGATTCCAATGGCGTGTCTGCTGGTTATTTTGCTTCTGATCTTCTGGCAGTATGCCGGACAGTATAATAAACTGTCAGAGAATCTGGCGGTCAGCAGTAAATTCAACCTGAGCTTTAAGGATGAGCTGGATCTGGAAATGTATTATCTGGCAATCGGTTCAAAGGAAGCCAGTGAACTGGATGATGTACTGGGACAGGTAGAAGATGCACAGAACATCATGGAGAAGCTGCGTCAGAATACATATCATGCCAGTGGGGTGAAGTGTCTGAACAGTCTGGATGCTTATCTGGATAATCTGAAGAAACGAATGGTCCAGCTGATGGAGATCAAAGAGTATGACAGGCGAATGGAATTTATGGACAGCAACATTCGTATTATTACAGGTCTGATCATGCAGGAGATGCAGAACTATATTTATAATGAGTCCATGTATCTGGTACAGGTGGAAACAAGTCTGACGCATAGAGTCAAAATCCTGATATCAGGAATGGCAGTGTTACTGCTTGCAACGCTTGGGATCCTGATGCGCAGATCGTTCCGCCTGACAGGAGGAATCATCCGTCCGGTGACGGAGATGCTGGATAAGGTAAAGAAAGTCGGGCGCGGAAATTTTGATGTTCTTCCGGTAAGTGCAGAGATTGTGGAGATTGAGGAACTGGACCAGGGAATCAACAAGATGGCACACCGGATCAGCGGACTTCTGGAGAATGTCCGGCAGGAAAAGGAGATGCAGCATCTGACAGAACTGCAGCTGATCCAGGCACAGGTCAATCCGCATTTTTTATATAATACCCTGGATACGATCGTATGGCTGATCGAAGGTGGTATGACGGATGATGCAGTGGAGATGATTTCCAGTCTTTCTATTTTCTTCCGTACATCGCTTTCTAAAGGAAATGACATCATTCCTCTTTCAGAAGAGAAACGACACACTTTGAGCTATCTGGAGATTCAGCAGTTCCGCTATCGCGATATTCTGGAGTTTGAGTTATCCATACCAAAAGAACTTGATGGGGTACAGGTGCCGAAGCTTTCCATTCAGCCGCTTGCGGAGAATGCTCTTTATCATGGAATCAAGAACCGGCGTGGAAAAGGCAAGATCACAATCACCGGAAGGGAAGAAGAGGATGCAATCGTTCTTACTGTCAACGATAACGGTCAGGGAATGTCACAGGAGAGGCTTCATGAAGTGCAGGAAGCGATACGCACAGGAGAACGGGCCGGATTCGGGCTTGCGGCAGTTGCGGAACGTATTGCTTTGTACTACGGACCGGGCTACGGAATGACGATTTCTTCTAAAGAAGGTGTTGGTACTACCGTGGAGATCCGCCTTGGAAAAAATATTCAACCGAAATCGTAAAAAATCCAACTTGTTAAAATTAAGACAGATAAAAGAATAAAAGTATGAACTTTTTTCCGAAAATAATCCATGGAGTTTTCGTAACAAATTGTTATAATAAAACCATATTAAAAAACACGAACAAATGTAAAGGGAGGATTACAAAATGAAGAAAAAAATGGTGACAGCACTCTTGGCAGTATCAATGCTTGCAGGACTTTCCGCAGTGAACGTAATGGCAGCGGATGACGACACAATTACAGTTGGTTTCTCACAGGTAGGAGCAGAATCTGACTGGCGTACTGCAAACACAGAGTCCATGAAATCTACTTTCTCAGAAGAAAACGGATATGAGCTGATCTTTGATGATGCGCAGCAGAAACAGGAAAATCAGCTTACAGCAATCCGTAACTTCATTCAGCAGGAAGTTGACTATATCGTACTTGCACCTGTAACTGAGACCGGTTGGGACACTGTTCTTCAGGAAGCAAAAGATGCAGGAATCCCGGTTATCATCGTTGACCGTATGGTAGATGTATCTGACGACAGTCTCTACACCGCATGGGTAGGATCAAACTTCAAACTTGAAGGTCAGAAAGCAATGGCATGGCTGGATGCATATCTGGAAGCAAAAGGCCGCGGCGATGAAGAAATCAATCTTGTTGATATT
>SKEO01002159.1_pt1 | contig 14175 bp, 8 predicted proteins | sample 4826801 | NCBI WGS metagenome assembly SKEO01 (sample SAMN11008807, study PRJNA524170) | human gut metagenome | biome: Human fecal sample; material: Feces; isolation source: fecal sample from pouch patient p3 | host: Homo sapiens | place: Israel: Tel-Aviv | collected 2016-02-25 | reverse complement strand
CCTTGAGGACGGAGCTGGGGGTACCAGCAAAATCGTAAGCACGTTCGCCCTGGTCGGCAAGATCGATGCCGCCGACTTCCTGGGCTTCGGTGACGCGCCAGCCGATCGTCTTCTCCAGAGCGAAGGCGATGATGCCGGTGATGACGGCGGACCAGACGATGGCCACGAGAGCGACGATGAGCTGGACGACCAGCTGCCTCCAGTCGCCGCCTGCGAACAGGCCGGTGCCTTCGCCGAAGAAGCCGATGAGCACGGTGCCGGTGAAGCCGCCAACGCCGTGGACGCCGACGACGTCGAGGGAATCGTCATAGCCGAGCTTGAACTTCAGACCGCAAGCCAGGCAGGTGAGCACACCGGCGATGGCGCCGAGCACGATGGCCCACAGCGGGGAGACCACATCGGCGGCCGGGGTGATGGCGACGAGGCCCGCGACGATGCCGGAAGCGGCACCCATTGCGGTGTAGTGGCCGGTGCGGATCTTCTCGGTGAAGCCCCAGGAGAGCATTGCCGCAGCGGTTGCAGCGGACGTGGAAACCCACGCGTAGCCGGCGGTGCCGTTGGCTGCGAAGGCGGAACCGGCGTTGAAGCCGAACCAGCCGAACCACAGCAGGAAGGCGCCGAGCATGACGAACGGAACATTGTGCGGGCGGAACGGCTGCGTGCCGAAGCCCTTACGCTTGCCGATGATCAGCACGATGACCAGAGCGGCGACTGCGGCGTTGATGTGGACGACCGTACCACCTGCGAAATCGTGGGCGGCTGCGCCGATCGCCTGGGAAATGGCGCCGTCAGCGGACAGCAGGCCGCCGTTCCACACCATGTGGGCGAGCGGAGCGTAATCGAACGTGATCCACAGCGCCACGAAAATCATCCACGTGGAGTACTTCACACGTTCGGCGATGGCGCCGCAGATCAACGCGACGGTGATCATGGCGAACGCGGACTGGAAGGCCACGTCCACGCTGACCGGGTAGTTGTTGCCGTTCAGCGCCGCCGATGTGAAGACGCCCTTATCGGAAACCATGGTGTCCTTCAGCAGGAAGCCGGTTGCCGGGTCGCCGAAGATGCCGCCGACCGAGGTGCCGGCGTAGGCGATCGACCAACCCCACAGCACCCACATGATCATCGTGACGGACAGTGCGGCCGCCTCCATGATCATCATATTCAGCACGGCCTTGGCGCGGACCATGCCACCATAGAAGAACGCCACACCAGGCGTCATGAGGAACACAAGGGACGCGGAAGTCAATATCCACGCGGCATTTCCAGAATCAAGCTGGCCCATGTCACCCTCCTCTTTCTTTCTCTATATTTGGTTCAACATTTCCGTCCCCATCGTGTGGGGCTGACAGAACGATATGGAACGCCGGCCGCGTTTTGAAAACGTTACGACGTGTTACGCCAACGTAACGCCATCCGCGCGAAACGTCAACCTACGCCGAAAAATGGCGGAATTCCAACGAAACTGGCGGTACGGAAATACGGAAGGCATAATCGCCCGGCAATCGCAATATGAAATTGCGACGGTGGACGGAAGCGGCGGGCAACGCTGCGGACGGAGTAAGTTGGGTAGCTGAAACTTACGGAACACGCGTGGCACGCGACGGGAGAACGCCGCGTACGGCGAGCGCGTGGCATGTACACCGAACGCGCGGTGCGGCGAACGTATGACGCGCGTAACGAGAGAGCGGCGAGGACCATGGCAACGTTCATCATTTCACTGTGCGCCATTTTGATGCTGACCACGGTTTCCGGGCTGATCTGCCGCAAAGCGCAGCTGCCGGAAGTGATCGGGCAGATTCTCGTCGGCATTCTCGTGGGCCCTTCGCTGCTGAACGTGATGCACATGAGCGATTCGCTGTCATTGTTCAGCGACCTCGGCATCATCATCCTCATGTTTTTGGGCGGTGTCGGCTGCGACCTGCAGTTGCTGAAGAAGTATTCGAAGGCGGCGGTCATCATCGCGTGCATGGGCGTGGTGTTCCCCGTGGCGGTGATGGGTGGAGTGAGCCTGCTGTTTGGCTTCAAGCCGATTCCGGCTGCGTTCATCGGCGTGGTGTTCTCCGCCACGTCCGTGTCGATTTCCGTGGCGGTGCTGAAGGAAGCCGGACTGCTTGATTCGAAGGAAGGCGTGTCGATTCTCGGCGCGGCCGTGGCTGACGATGTGATCGGCGTGATCCTGCTGTCCGTGATGTGCACGCTCGTCAACACCGGCAGCGTGGACGTGGCAGGGCTGGGTTTGATTCTGCTCAAGCAGGTGCTGTTCTTTGTGGCGGCCGCCGTGGTGGTGGTTTGGGTGGCGCCGGCGCTGATGACGCTGGCTGGCGTGCTGAAGGCGCCGTCCGGCATCGCGGTGATGGCCGTGATCATCTGCCTGGCGATGGCGTGGGCGTCGAATCTGGCCGGGTTGAGCTACGCGGTGGGCGCGTTTTTCGCCGGCATCGCGGTAAGCAACAGCGATTACGCGGAGGACGCGGACCGGTATATCGAGCCGGTTGGAGACACGTTGTTCGTGCCGGTGTTCTTCGTGGGCATCGGCCTGCAGACCACAGGCGTGGATGATACGAAGATGATCGTGTTCATTGCGATCATGACGGTTCTCGGCGTGATCACGAAGGTCGTCGGCTGCGGTTTGGGTGGCCGCATGGCCGGTTTCGGCGGCGCTTCGGCGCTGATGATCGGCGCGGGCATGGTGCCACGTGGCGAGATGGCGTTGATTACCGCGCAGATCGGCTTCAACGAGCATGTGCTCGGCAGCGAATACTATTCGACGATCATCTTCATCATTTCGCTGGTGACACTGGTCGCGCCGCTGCTGCTGAAGCTGACGATCCGGAAGGTGCCGGGAGTGGGGGCTGGCGCTGCCGGTACGGCTGGCGCTGAGCAGTAATCGCAATACGAAAACCTCCCGCCACGTACGGAACGTGACGGGAGGTTTTCGCTACGGAAATCGCAAATCCGGAAAATATGGGAACGTCAGGCGAGGATGCCGTCGACGAAGCCTTCCGGATCGAACGGGGCGAGGTCATCCGGGCCTTCGCCCAGGCCGACGAGCTTGACGGGCACGCCAAGCTCCTTCTGCACGGAGATGACGATGCCGCCCTTGGCGGAGCCGTCGAGCTTGGACAGGACCACGCCGGTGATGCCGATCGCTTCGGCGAACACCTTGGCCTGCGTCATGCCGTTCTGGCCGGTGGTGGCGTCGAGCACGAGCAGCACTTCGTCCACAGGCAGGTTCTTTTCGGTGACGCGGCGGATCTTGCCGAGCTCGTCCATGAGGTTGGACTTGTTCTGCAGGCGGCCGGCGGTGTCGATGATGAGCACGTCGGCGTTCTCTTCCTTGGCTTTGGCGCTGGCTTCGAACGCGACGGACGCCGGGTCGGCGCCGTCCTTGTCGGAACGCACGACCGGCACGCCCACCTTGGCGCCCCAGGTCTCCAGCTGGTCGGCGGCGGCCGCGCGGAACGTATCGGCGGCGCCCAGCATGACCTGCTTGCCTTCGGAGACGAGCAGTCGGGACAGCTTGCCCGCGGTGGTGGTTTTGCCAGTGCCGTTCACACCGACCATGATGATGACGCTCGGTTTGTTCGCACCTTCCTTGTCGGCGTTGAGCCGACGGTCGACGTCGGTGCCGACGAGCTTCAGCAGCTTGTCCTTCAGCGCCGCACGCACTTCGGCCGGATCGGACTGGCCGGCGATGCGGGCGTCGTTGCGCAACTCCTCCACCAGTTGCTCGCTCGCCTCCGCGCCGACGTCAGCGAGCAGCAGGGTGTCTTCGACGTCCTCCCAGTCGGCTTCGGAGAGCTGATCCTTGGCGAGGATGTTGAACAGGGCTTTGCCGAACGGGTTGCCGGACTTGGACAGGCGAGCCTTGAGGCGCTGCATGCGGGTGCCGGCGGCTTCGGGGGTTTCCACGGCTGGGGTCGCGGATTCAGTTACGGCTGACCCGACCGGAGTTGGTTCAGTTGCCACTGGCGATTCAGGTGTGGCAGACGAAGTCGCGGATTCCACGGCTTCCGTCGCTGCGGATTCCGCGGTTTCCTTGGTTTTCTCAGCGTTTTCGGCACTTGCGGCGGCAGATTGCGCGGCGGACTTCTCCGTAGCCAAACGAGCATCGGCCTTCGCCTTCGCCGCTTCAGTGGACTTGTCCACGGCGGACTTGCGGCTCTTACCGAACCACCATCCGCCAATCGCAAGTAATGCCGCGATAACGACGACCGCGACAATCGCAATAATCACATTCGTATCCATGGCTCCAGCCTAAAAAGCGCAACGGACACGCCACTCATCTCTGCCAGGGCAGGCAATGGGGCTATCCACGGGGCGTGAAAAACTAGGCAGTATGGCCAATACATCCAGAATGACGTCGTACCAGCGGCGCGAACAGCTTATCGAAATCGGTCGATCGCTGTTCGCGGCCAAGGGATTCGAAGCAGTGAGCGTGGAAGAGATCGCCTCGACCGCAAAAGTGTCGAAACCCATCGTCTACGAACATTTCGGAGGAAAGGAAGGCCTGTACGCCGTGGTGGTGGACCGCGAAATGCGCGCGCTCACCGACGTTCTCATCAACGCGCTGTCCGACCCGCAGGCGCATCCGCGCCAAATCGTGGAACGCACCGCGCTTGCGCTGCTCACCTACGTGGAGGAAAACGCCGAAGGCTTCCGCGTGCTCACGCGCGATTCGCCGAAAACCGACCCGTCCAACTCGTTCAATTCGCTGCTTGGAGACATCGCCGTACGCGTTGAGGACATTCTCACCGACGCGTTCAAACGCCAGCATCTGCCGGCCAAAAGCGTGCCGTATTACGCGCAGATGCTCATCGGCATGACCGTGTACACCTGCCAATATTGGGCCGACCAGCGCAAGCTCAGCAAGGAGCAGCTCGCCGCGCACATCGTGAACCTGGCATGGTATGGGCTGAGCCGCATGGAAGCCAAGCCGGAACTGCGCTACGAAAGCGAAAAGGCCGCCCGCGAGGCGGAAAAGCAGGCCGCGCGGGAAGCGAAGGCGATCGCCAAGCAGGAGAAGCAGGGCAAGAAGGCTGCGAAATCGCAGGAGAAGGCGGTTGCTGCGGGAGATGACGCGACGGACGGGACGACCGTGACGGACGGATCGCAAGCAGTAGGCAAATCGCAAGCGGCAGACGAATCAAACGAATCAGACGAGACGAACGAATCGCAAAAACCGCAAAGCCCGCACGAATCGCAAAAACAATCAACAATTGACGAAAACTGACATACCGTCACCCGAAATGACCCTAGGGGAAATTTCAGGTGCAGATTGCGTATTTCAGGGTGCCGTTTGTGCGCAAAACCGCGCCCCGGAACCGCACATGGTGCTACGTTAGTTTCGTTATGCTTTTGGCCGGAGCGGTCGGCCAGCCGCACGGCCCGACACGAGCCCGATCCGAGGAAGAATATGCAGGAGAAGAAGACGCTCACCTTCGTGGTGCCCGCGTACAACATGACGGAATACCTGGAACGGTGCGTCGAATCGTTGATCGCGTCGAAGCGCAACGACGACATCGAAGTGCTGATCGTGGATGACGGCTCGTCCGACGGCACGCTGGAGATGGCGAAGACGTTCGAGGCGCGCAATCCGGGAATCGTGCGCGCGATCCATCAGGAGAACAAGGGCCACGGCGGCGCGGTCAACACCGGCATCGCGGCGGCGAGCGGCATGTACGTGAAGGTCGTGGACGCGGACGATTGGGTCGGCCCGGAATCGCTCGAACAGGTCATGGCCGTGCTGCGCGGCGAGGTCGGCAAGGACGAGCCGCTCGACATGCTCGTCACCAACTATGTGTATGACAAGGTGGGCAAGCGCAACAAGCACGTCGTGAACTTCCGTCACGCCATGGAGCCCGGCAAGCGGCTCACTTGGGACGATCTGGGACATTTCGGCCTGACCGAATACATTCTCATGCACGCGCTGATCTACCGTACCGCCGTGGTGCGCGAATCGAAGATGCAGCTGCCGGAACACACGTTCTACGTGGACTTCATCTACGCGTACCAGCCGTTCCCGTGGGTCAAGTCGCTGCAATACGTGGATACGCCGTTCTACCACTATTTCATCGGCCGCGACGGGCAGAGCGTGCAGACGGACGTGATGATCCGACGCGTGGACCAGCTGCGGCTCGTCAACCAGTGCATGGTGCGCGCCACCCCCGAACGAGGTACGGTGCCAGACGGCCTATACCGCTACATGATTCATTTTCTGGCGATTCAGAGTTCCGTCGCGAGCGTTTTCATGATTTTGTCGCGCGATCCGGAGAATTACGAGAAGAAGAAGGCCATGTGGGCGGATATCGAGGCGTATTCGCCGACGATTTACAAGGACGTGCGTAAGAAGGCGATGTCGCGCGCGCTGAACCTACATGGTTCGCTCGGCCGGTTTGTGATTCGAAAGGGATATTTCGTGGCGGAACATGTGGTCGGGTTCAACTGATTTCGCGCGGGTTTCGCAGGTTTCGCGCGATAGAGGGTTTACGCGATATTGCGTGAGTATTGCGATTATTGCGATCGGCTAGGCGCTCCTGTGTCCGTTTCTGGTGATTCGGACACAGGAGCGCTTCATTTTGATGCCTGTGTGTCCGATTCGGGAGAAACGGACACGGAAAGCACCAGCGGGCTTAGTTCCAGCGATCCGACATGGCGAAACTGTTGTGCATGAGATTGCTGGACGTGTACAGCACGTCGCCGAGCAGCTTCGTATTGCGCGATCGCAGGTATTCCGCCATTTCGTCGTTAGCCGCCGCAAGACGGGCCGGAACAGATGTAGGACTAGCAAGCCCATCGGAACCGGAATCAACCGCAGCACCAGACATAGAACCAGAACCGCCAACCGCAGAACCGGCACCAGAACCAGCGCCACCAGCCCCAGTCGCCGACCCACCAATCGCAAGCGCATCATCCGTACGTTCCACCAGACGGTGTCCGAAGGAACGGACATCTTCCGAGAATCCTTCAATCGCATTGCTCGTCTCGTAGAAGTGCGCGTCGGCGAGCGTTGCAATCAGGCGGTTCGTCCAATACAGGCAGTCCGTGGAGACTTCCGGCGTGGTGTCGCGCAGGTAGGCGGGGGTGTCGTCGACGTTCGCATAGAACGGGGCGGACGTGGTGAACGCGCCGGAACCGTACGAAATCCACATGATCGAACGGCTTTCGGCTGGCGCATACGGGCGAATCTGCATGGCCACCATGTGCCCGGTGCGGTTGATGCCGATTGGACGATAGCGATGGCGGCTTTCCTCAGTCCCCTGCGTGCCATACGGGTCGTACGGAGTGCCCTCGAAATGCGATCCCAGCAGGAAGTCGACGTCCTCGACGGTCACGGCGTGCTCCGGTTCAAGGCACCATGGAATATCATCCGATTCGGGCGTGCTGTCTGCCGCTTCGACGGGGTTAAGCTGGCGGTACATGTACCAGGCGCGAGGCGTGTTGTAGATATGGTCCTTCGCGGTGGCGGTGCCGAACACGACGCGCGGGTTGCAGTGGCCGTTGTTCATGCCGCCCTGCGTGCCGGCCGCGCGGCCGAGATGGTGGCGTTCGATGAATTCCGTCAGGTCGTCGCTGCACATGAATTCGCGCGCGTCGCTGAAGGCGTCGTCGAAATCGAAATAGTCGATGCCAAGCTGGTTGGGGATGATCGCGCATTTGTCGTCCGGCACGCGGCGGGCGATCCAGTGGTGGCCGCCGATGGTTTCGACGTACCAGATTTCGTCCACGTCGGAAATGATGATGCCGTTCGATTCGTACGTTCCGTACGTTTCGAGCAGTTCGGCCAGACGTTTCACGCCTTCGCGCGCGGTGTTGACGTACGGCAGCACGAGGGTGATGATGTCTTCTTCGCCGATGCCGCCTGGGGTTTCCGGCTTACCATTGGCTTCGTCGGCCGGCTGCAGTGCGACCAGCGGGTCGGCGCCGAGCACGCGCTCGTTGACGGCGATGGTTTCGGTGGCGCTCATGGCCACGTTGCGTTCGTTGACGCCAGCTTCCGCAAGGATTCCACGATTTGGAAGCACGTTCGGTACGATGCTGTACCGGCATGGATTGTCGGGAAGGTCGATTTCAACGTGGCTCAGCACACTGCGGTAGTGCCGCGGCTGCTCCTGCGGTGCGACGACTACGAATTTCTTGGGATCGTAACGTCCCGAACCAGAGTCGTCATCTCGGGCGATGATGGTCGAACCGTCGTAACTTGCTTTTTTGCCTACAAGAATTGTGGTACATGACATGGTTTCGATTGTAGGCACACCAACACTCCGAAGGCCATTTCGACGCCCGTCCGACGCCCGTGGTGGCGATTGGTCCGAATATGCTGTATACTGTGTTGCTGTTGCCCCTCTAGCTCAACGGTTAGAGCAGCGTCCTTTTAAGTCGTGGGTTGTGGGTTCGAATCCCACGGGGGGCACAGGTTCGAAGTCCTGGAAGCCGATGGTTCTCAGGACTTTTTCATTTGTTTCGGGATGAGGTCTCAGCACTTCAATACGGAACGCACCATATCGCGCACCCTCTTTCGCTCACGAATCGCAATTTCGGTTGATTATTTCGCGACGTGCGCCGAAAAGTATGGAAAATAAGGCGATTTATACCCCCTACCGCACTATGCGGCACCACCTTTCGCTCACAATCGTAAGAAAACGAGCGAAATCGCAATATGTGTTCCGAAATGAATAGCGAACAGCCCGCGGGCGATTCGCGGACGGACCATACGCATGCAACCGGCGTGGCGCAATCGACGATAATGATAGACTCGAATATATCGAACATTTGTTCGCATAGATTCGGTATTACGGGAAATTCCCCACTATATACAGTGGGCGAACGTACGAAACGCCACTACGGGTAGTGTATACTGATGAACGGCCCGAGCAGCCGGGCAAAATCGAAAAACATGGCCGACAAGATCTTCCGCACCAAAGGAAGCCGATTGCATAGGGAGGAAAAGTAATGACCGTGACCGTCTTCACCAATCCGAACAATCCTCAATGCGAGGCCACCGAACAAGAGCTTTCCAAACTGGGAGTGCGGTACGTGGCGGTCGATTTGACGCAGAATCCGTCCACATTCGAACAGATCAAGGACGCCGGCTTCAAGCAAATTCCGGTCGTCATCTCACCGAATTCCTCATGGAGCGGACATCGCCCCGACCTCATCCGCCAGCTGGCGCAAAGCATCGCGGCGTAGGCGCGGCAACAGCAGTCAAGCATCCAGACAGCCGGAAGGCACGAATCCCAAACGGCAATAATCCGGAAGAATCAAATCCCCCGCGGCAAAACCCGCAACAAAACCCCACTGCAATCGTCCGAAATCGTTCAAAATCAGCCACCCAAAGCAAAGCGGCCAGCCGGAACATCGCCCGACCAGCCGCTTAGCAAAACCCGCAAAACGCAAAACCAGCCTACATACGACCGGCAGTGGACGGGTCGATCTTCATGGTCTGGAATCGGTGGGCCATGAAATCGTCATTGAAATACGTGGCGAAGAACTGCGAAACGGGCGAATTCTGCGCAACCCCAGCCATGCGGGAATACCAAGCGTCAAGCGCCATCAGCGTCATCACGCCATCGACGAAAATGAGTATGAAACAGACCAGCGTCAACGAATAGCGAATCTTCCACGGAATACGCTGGATCAATCGCAACAATCGCGGCAGAATCAACTTGACCCAAACCAAGCCGAGGACGCCCCAGAAGAACATGTATTTGCCGGATGTACGCCCGTCAATCGAAAGCCATTGCCCCGTGTAATCCCATGCGCGAATACCGAACGCGGCCTGCATGAACCAGCTGGTGAAATATTCGAACGCGCCACCGATCACCGCGCTTGAGCAGAAAATCAGCAACCAATTCGACTGCCACAAATGGTTGAGCAACACGGTGACGATCACCACGCCGAAACCATAGATGGGCGAGAACGGCCCCCATAGGAAGCCCGCACGGTCCTGGTATTCGCCAAACAGGATGAAATGGTAGATGGTTTCGATCACCAAACCGAACACACAACCAATGGTGAACAGCCAGAACAGATTGAAGAAATCCAGCGAAATATAGCCTTTGCCGGTCAGGTCGCGGCCGGCCATGCCTTGGGAGGCGGCGTTCTCATACGCGCTGCGGGCGTCCATGCGCCGCAACGCGAACTGCAGCCGGCGCTCCTCCCGCAGCGATGGGTCGGCGGTGATGTGCAGGGCGATCAGCACGACAAGCTGGACAGCCGGGCTGACAAGGTTCAGGCCAAGCCCCTTCAACGCCAGCGACAGCAGGCCTTCGGCGAGCGTAAGCTGAATCAGCAGGTACGTCCATTGCGCGATGTGCCGGCGTTTGTTCCTGAAAAGCAGCACGCCGAACACCGTCAGGCACGCGGTGGTGACCATCAGCACGACCGCGTGAATCGCCGACAGAATCGTGGTGAGGCTCAGCGCGTCGAACGTCATATCGCCGGAAAGCACGGCCTGCACGACGTACAGGCACGACAGCACGATGATCGGCAGCGTCACCACGCCTTCAATAAGCATGACGATGCCGTAAATGCGAACGATTAACGGCAGACGACGGTCAGCGGGATTGCCGACTTCGCCAGTGCCCTGCTTTCCGCCTTCTTCGATAGCCGCGATTTCGGTTTCGGCGGCAATCGCCTTGATTTCTCCATCCGTCTTGCCCGCGGCGGAATCCTCGGATCGTGATTCAGATTGTGCGGTTTCGCTCATATGCCGCTCCTTCCTTCAGCCCACGCTACCAAACGTAGGCAATATCCGCCGCAAGAAAAGCGGTTCAGGTGCGATTATTGGCGGACGCGAGCAAAAGAGGGGGACGTCAGCTGGCTGCAATCGCCATTCGCACACCACCTTTCGCTCACGTCCGCAAGAAATGGCGATGTATAGCGCATCGTGAGCGAATGGGGGTATAAATACGGACGGAAAATAGCGATTTATTACCACCTTTCGCTCACGGACATACAGAAATGGCGATTTGTCACGGACGTGAGCGGAAGGGGCTACGTCAGCCGGCGATGGTTTTGCCGAGGCTTTGCCGCAGTACTCGACCCGATTTCCGTCATCCATGAAACGCGATGGCGATTGTCCAAGAGCACGGTATACGATACGTACCGCGTAGCGCTACGAAATACGTATCGCTATGAGAGGAATGATTCACCAACCCGGAGAGACAATGCACAACGTACTGCAGATCCTGCGCCGTGACTTCAAACGATTGGTCACCGTACCCGCCGCGTGGGTGATTATGATCGGCCTGATTCTCATTCCCCCGCTATACGCATGGTTCAACATCTACGGGTTCTGGAATCCCTATGGCAACACGGACAGCATCAAAGTGGCCGTGGCCAACATGGACGAAGGCACAGACAACGCGCTGCTTGGCAAAGTCAATCTCGGCGATCAAATCGAAGGCACGCTGAAGAGCAACGACCAGCTCGGCTGGGAGTTCATGGGCAAAGCCAACGCGATGGAAGCGGTGGAGTCGGGCGACTGCTACGCCGCAATCGTCATCCCTTCCGACTTCAGCGAAGATCTGGCCAACGTCGTCACCAACAGCAAGCATCGCCCCACGCTCGAATATTACGTGAACGAGAAGGCGAGTCCGATTTCACCGAAAATCACCGACCAAGGCGCGACCGTGGTCGACCGCACCGTCAACAACACCTTCGTCTCCACCGTCAGCGACGTGCTCGTCAAAGCCGTCAACTCAGCCAACAGCACCATCAGCGGCAACACCAACACCATCGCCAACGAAACCATCGGCGAACTCGACAACACCAAGCGGAACGTAGGCACGATCCGCTCCGCAATCGCGGATCTCGACACCCAGTTAGCCAATGTGCCACAGCAGACAAAAGCAGCACGCAATGCCCTGAACGACGTGCAGCTGGCCGCGGCGAGCGCAGGCAGAGGACTAGCAGGCGCATCCACCGCCATCGGCACAGCGCAAACCCAGCTCAACACGCTTTCGTCCAACGCCAACAGCGCGCTGGAAACCGGATCCGGACTTGTTTCCCAAGCGACGGCGCAATCCACAGCCAGCATCAACCAGATCTCGTCGGCGGTATCCGCGGCAAGTGGATCGGCACAGCAGGCGGTGACCGGCATGCAAAACATCACCGACAGCAATGCGAAACTGCTCGAGAAGCTCAAATCCGCCAGCGACAACGCGCAATACCAGCAAATCATCAGCAAACTGGAGAATACCAACAACACGGCAGCCGGAACACTCGCCGACCTCAAAACCCTGAGCGAGAACACACAGGCCACAGCCGGCAGCGTATCCAAACTGTCCACCGATTTCAACATAGGCACGCAGAACTCGCTCAAAAGCGCAGGCATGGCGCGCAACGCCATCAATTCAGGCGCACTGCCGCGACTGAATTCCGCGCTGGGCTCGCTGGCTGGGACGGCCGGAACACTTGCCGGCACCGTGACCAGCCAGGACAGCGTGGTCAGGCAAACCAACATCGTGCTCGACCAACTCGACCAAGTGGCGTCAGACGCCCGCATCGGCCTTGAGCAAACCGACCAGCAGCTGGCGAAGATGGAGACGAAGCTCACCACCGTCAGCACCGACCTGAAGGCGCTGGGCACTGCGGATCTGCTCGCATCGTTGACCGGCAGCGGTTCGCTTGACGCGGATAAGATCGCCTCGTTCATGGAGTCCCCGACCGTAATCGACACGAAGAACGTGTATCCCGTCAACTCCTACGGCTCCGGCATGGCTCCGCTGATGACCAATCTGGCACTGTGGGTGGGCGCGTTCGCCTTTGTGGTGATCTACAAAGTGGAGGTGGACGACGAGGGGCTTGAGGGTCTCGATCCGACCGCAACCGAAAAGTATCTGGCCCGATACCTGTTGCTCGGCACGATGGGCGTCATTCAAGGCGCGATCTGCACCGTTGGCGATCTGATACTCGGCGTGCAGACGGCTTGCGCGCCACTGTTCATACTGACCGGCATGATCACATCGCTGGTATATCTGAGCATCACGTACGCGCTGTCCACCACGTTCATGCATATCGGCAAGGGCCTGTGCGTGGCGTTGGTGATCGTGCAGATTCCAGGCGCTTCCGGCCTGTATCCGATCGAGATGATGCCGAAGTTCTTCCGCATGGTCTATCCGTTCGTGCCATTCAGCTATTCGATAGACGCATTCCGCGAGACCATCGCCGGCTTCTACGACGGCCATTGGACCAAGGCGATCGGCACGCTGCTGCTGTTTGCCGGCATGGCGTTCGTCATCGGCCTGGTGGTCCGTCCTCTGTTGGTCAACCTCAACCGACTCTTCGCCCGCGAAATCAAGGAAAGCGACATGATTATCGGCGAGGAAGTGGAGCTTCCGGAACGCGGATACAACATGTCCCAAGCCATTCAGGTGCTGGCCGACAAAGGCGGCTACCGCGAGGTGATCGAGGAACGCGCAAGTCGGTTCGCGGAACTGTACCCGAAACTCAAGCGCGGAGCTCTGGTGATCGGATTCGTAGTTCCGGTAACTCTGGCGGCGGTGTTCTCGTTCACCAACGGAGAGAAAGTGGTGGTACTGGCCACGTGGGTCGTCTGGATTCTGCTCATCATGGGCTTCCTCATGGTCATCGAATACATGCGCGATAATCTGAACCGTCAAGTGGAGCTCGGCCATTTGAGCGATGAATCGATCCAATCCATGCTGGTGGAGCGCCAAGCGGCACGCATCCGTCGCAAAAAGCGGGCGCAACAGGAACGGCGGAACAGACTGCTGCGCAAAACGCGGAGACGCACCAGCGGCAAACGCACGACATCCGATAATCGCAATACCAGCGTCATCAAAGAAACGACGGAAAACGTGACGGGCGTCAACCACAATGAAGATGACGGAATCGCCATACTGGTGCAGAAAATGCAGACGACCGGTCCAAGCGCCGCCGCGAACGATGCCGCCACGGACACCGCCGAGACCGCCGAGACCGCCGAGACAACCGAGACAACCGAAAACAACGAAAACAACGAAAACAACGAGGAAAGGAGCAACGCATGAAAACCATCTGGAAACTGTTCGTCGGCGACATCCGGCGAATCACCAGCAACGTCGTCTCCATCATCATCGTCATCGGACTCGTTGTGATCCCCGGCATCTTCACATGGTTCAACGTGGCCGCCAGCTGGGACCCGTTCGCCATTACCGGCAAGCGGAA
>SKEO01002155.1_pt1 | contig 14183 bp, 9 predicted proteins | sample 4826801 | NCBI WGS metagenome assembly SKEO01 (sample SAMN11008807, study PRJNA524170) | human gut metagenome | biome: Human fecal sample; material: Feces; isolation source: fecal sample from pouch patient p3 | host: Homo sapiens | place: Israel: Tel-Aviv | collected 2016-02-25 | reverse complement strand
GTGATGGCGACCCTTGTGGGCTGGATGGTTGCCGAGTGTGTGGGGCTGGCACCGGATGATTTTGCCCCGCTCGGCCTTTCGCCGCTTGCCCTTACGCTCCTGCGCGTGGTGATGAGCTTCGTTGGCGTATTCGGCTTCTCGGTGATGTTCAACAGCCCGGTAAAGATGGCCGCGGCAGCTGGGTTGATCGGCGCCGTGTCCAATACCCTGCGTCTGACCCTTGTCGATGCGCCGACGATGATTCCCTTCCTGGGCCTCAGCACGGGAATGCCTCCCGAGGCAGCAGCGTTTATCGGCGCGCTGGTATCGGGTCTGCTGGCAAGCTTGGCCGAAGTCAAGCTCACCTACCCGCGCATCGCCCTCACGGTGCCTTCGATTGTCATTATGGTGCCCGGTCTGTATCTGTATCGCTCGATGTATTACATGTGCACCTTCGACACGGTCAACATGCTCGGCTGGTTTGTGCGTGCAGTGCTCATCGTGGCGTTTCTGCCCGTTGGCCTGGGCGTGGCGCGTACGCTCACCGACCCTCGCTGGCGCCACACCAGCTAATTGGTGCAAGGGAGACAGGCTACTTTGCACCAAATGAGTTGCGGTGAAATAGGGACTGAATTGCTGTTTAAAGGGTCAAAACAGTCCGTATTCCACCGCAACTTAGGGGGCCGGGGGATTATCGATGCCCTGCATCTTCATAAACTCAACGCTTACGAAGCGCAGCCCTTTCATGCTAGGCTGGTTTCACCACATAAGTAGTCGCAGACGCACGTACCACGGGCGGGCGAGATGAAGTCCCAACAGCTCCATCTTGCCCGCCCGTTTTTGTTGCGTGGTGTCGCGGCGTAACACAGAAAGGACCATGCCCTTTATGCCTATCAACAAACGAGAGAGCCTGCTGTTCACCTTTATCATGTGCTTTTGCATGGTGCTCTGGATGAGCATCTACAACGTTGCCCTGCAGCACGGGGCCATCAACGGCGAGGTCGTTGCCACTGCGTGGCTCGGCTTCCCCGTTGCCTACATTTTTGCCATGTGCTGCGACTGGTTCGTCGCCAGCCCGCTCGCCAAGGGTTTCGCCTTTAAGTACTTGGTCACGCCGGGCAAGAGCTCGCCACTTGCCATGACGCTCGCCGTCAGCTCCTGCATGGTCGTTCCCATGGTCATCATCATGTCGCTGTACGGTGCCTGTGAGGGTCTGACGCACATGCCCGGCGGCATCCTTGCGAACCTGTATTCCGTGCCCGCGATCTGGATGATCAACATCCCGCATAATTTTGTGATGGCGCTGCCGTGGAACCTTTTGGTAGCCGGTCCGATTTCCCGCTTCGTCTTCCGTCGCGCCTTCCCTGTGGGGACGGTTTTCGAGGAGGAGCATGCCGAGCTCTTGGAGCAGGCTATGGCTCCTGAGTGCGAGTAGCTCGCTTAGGGATCTGCTGAGCGCGGGCGACTTGCTTGGTTGGAGCCCTAAGCGTGGATAGCTCTCTCGGCGACATCGCGGGCGTGAGCGGTGCGCATGACCGGAGGGCCCGTGCTGCTCCGTTGCCCGACGTGCTAGCGCGCAGAACAATCTGTTGGTGCATTCGGCGGCTGCTGAAGCGTTTCGGCAGCCGCTTTTTATACGGAGTTTAAATACAACAGTCTGTTGTATTACGTAGAGTGGTATATCTCTAGCGGGAAAAATGCGAGAGACGGAGCATTATGGCGTTGCTAGTAGGACTGGACGTAGGGTCGACGACGACCAAAGTTTACGCGATGCACGAGGATATGACCGAGGCGTGGTGGGGATATCGCCGCCACGGGGCGTGTCAGACAGCGAGCGTGCGCGCCATGCTCGGCGAGCTCGCCGAGCGCTTTCCCCATGAGTCACTGCGCGTTGCGGTGACCGGCTCGGGTGCGCGCGATATCGCGACCGCGCTGGGCGCCTCGTACGTTCAGGAGGTGGTCGCCAACGCGCTCGCGATCAGCAGGTTCTATCCGCAGACGCGCTGCGCCATCGAGCTGGGCGGCCAAGACGCCAAGATGATCTTCTTCCGCACCAACGATAAGGGAGACATCGAGGTTGCCGACATGCGCATGAACGGCTCGTGCGCAGGCGGTACCGGTGCATTTATCGACGAGATGGCAAAGCTCATGGGGGTCGGCACCGAATCGGGCGAGTTCGAGCAGCTCGCAAGCCGGGGAACGACCGTCCACGAGGTCTCGGGCCGCTGCGGCGTGTACGCAAAGACCGATATCCAGCCGCTGCTCAACGAGGGCATTCCTACCACCGACCTGGCGCTTTCGGCGCTTCACGCGGTCGCCCGCCAAACGATCGGCGGTCTGGCCCAGGGTATCGACATCGAGCCGCCGGTAATCTTCGAGGGCGGTACGCTCGCCTACAACCCCACACTGGTCCGCGTGTTCCGGGAGCAACTGAATCTATCGGACGATCAGATTATCGTCCCGCGCGATCCGCAGATCATGGTCGCGCGCGGTGCCGCCCTGTCGCTGACCGACATGTTCGCATCGTCCCAACCGATCGACCTTCCCGACGCTTTTGTCCGGCTGGATAAGCTCGAGACGGTCGCGCCCGCAAGCGGGGAGGGACGTCTTGCCCAGCCCTTTTTTGCCACACCTGCCGAGCAGGCGGATTTTACGGCACGCCATGGCAAAGAGACGCCGGCAAAGGGTCCGGATGCGTATGCGCCCGGAGAGACGGTGCGTGTGGCGCTCGGTATCGATTCGGGGAGCACGACGACCAAGTTCGCCCTGGTCGATGAGGCGGGTGAGCTTGTCGATTCGTTCTACGCGTCTAATAACGGCAGACCGCTCGACGTCGCCCAACAGGGTCTTGTCAGCTTGAAGAACCGCTGGGAGACAGCGGGAGTCACGCTTGCGATCGATGCCGTGGGCACCACGGGATACGGCGAGGAGCTTTTCGCGCGCGCGTTCCACGTCGACTACCATACGGTCGAGACGGTCGCGCACGCCCGCGCCGCGTGCGCATGCGTTCCCGATGCGACCTTCGTGCTCGACATCGGCGGCCAGGATATGAAGGCCATCTGGCTCAACCACGGCGTGCTGACCGATATCGTCGTCAACGAGGCGTGCTCTGCGGGCTGCGGCTCGTTCCTCGAGGGTTTTGCCAAAAACCTCGGAATAGCCGTTGAGGATATCGCGACCGAGGCATTTTCGTCCAAAGCCCCCGCCGTTCTCGGCAGCCGCTGCACGGTGTTCATGAACAGCAGCGTCGTTTCCGAGCAGCGGCGCGGTAAGGGTCCGGGCGACATCATGGCCGGTCTCTGCCGTTCGATTATCGAGAACGTGTTCACCAAGGTCATTCGCGTTTCAAATCTCAACCGTCTGGGCGACAAAGTCGTCGTCCAGGGCGGCACGTTCCGAAACGACGCGGTGCTGCGCGCATTCGAGCAGTATCTGGGCAAACCCGTCACGCGTGCGCCCCACCCGGGGCTGATGGGCGCTATCGGTATCGCCCTGCTCGCGCGCGAGGAATGCCGCAAGGGCGACGCCGGCACGTCGTTTATCGGGCTCGATGCCGTGGAGCGCTTCGAGCATCGCGAGTTCGGCGGCGTTACCTGCCGTCGGTGCAACAACCGCTGCCAGCGCGCGGTCGTGGCATTTGGCGACGGCTCGCTTTACGTCACGGGCAATCGCTGCCCGCGCGGCGTCGCCATCTCATGGGATGAGCTCGTGCGCGAGGTTCCCGCGGCGGAGGAGCTGCGTCCGCAGGGTGCTTGCGAGGCACAGGCACCCGGCACGGGGCGCGACCGGACCGCGGCTGCCCCCAATCTCTTTGTCGACCGCGAGAAGCTGCTGTTCGAGTCGTACCCCACGGTTCCCGTCAGCGGGGGGCGCGATGTCACGATCGGCATTCCCCGTGTGCTCGAGTTCTGGGACACCATGCCGTTCTGGTCGACGTTCTTCAGCACGCTCGGCTTTAAGGTGCGCGTCTCGGGACGCAGCACCAAGGCGATGTACGAGCGCGGTCTGGCGCACGTCACATCCGACACCGTGTGCTTCCCGGCCAAGCTCGTCCACGGGCACATCCGCAATCTCGTCGACGCCGGCGTCGACCGCATCTTCATGCCCATCATCACGACGGTGCCCACCGAAAACACCGCCTCTACCAGCGAGTGGATGTGCGCCGTCGTAAAGGGATACCCCTACGTGATGCGCAATTCCGATAACCCGGAGGAGCGTTTCGGCGTTCCGTTCGATACGCCGCTGTTCCACTGGTACGACGAGGGCGACCGAAACCGCCAGCTCAAGGCGTGGTGCAAGGAGACCTTCGATATCGATGCCGACCTGGTTGCCAAGGCGACCGAGCAGGCGGACCGCGCGCAGGAGACGTTTGAGAACCAGCTGCAGCTGCGCGGCAGGCAGGTGCTCGAGAACGTGCACGAGGACGGCGGCTACGCGGTGGTGATCGCTTCGCGCCCGTACCACAACGACCCGCTGGTCAACCACGGGCTGCCCAAGCTCTTCTCTGAGCGCGGCATCCCCGTGCTGACGCCCGATGCGGTGCCGGGGGTCTGCAACGTCGATCTTTCCAACAGCCGCATCGACATCGTGAACAACTACCATGCGCGCATGCTGTCGTGCGCGGTCATCGTCGCATCGACGCCCGAGCTCGAGCTCGTGCAGATGGGCAGCTTCGGCTGCGGCCACGATGCGTATCTCACCGACGAGATCGCGCGCATGATGGGCGAGATGGGCTCCAAGGTTCCGATGATGATCAAGCTCGATGAGAGCGACGTCGCCGGTCCCATGGGCATTCGCGTGCGTTCGTTTATCGAGTCGGTCAACCGTCGTCGCGCGGAGGAGCGTGCCGAGGGCGCCCGGGTGCACGCGGTCCATCCGCTCGACGACCCGTATAAGGTCAAGTACACCAAGCGCGACCGGCACGACAAGATCGCGCTGGTCCCCAACACCTCCCATGCGTTCTGCAGGCTCATGACCGCGGCGATGCGCAATCAGGGCGTGCGCGCCGAGGCCCTTGATATCGGGCGCGAGGATGCCATCCGCCTGGGCAAACGCTATGTGCACAACGACATCTGCTTCCCCGCGCAAATCGTGATCGGCGAGGCGCTCGCGGCACTCGAGAGCGGTAAGTACGACCCGCACGACGTCGCCGTGGTGACTGGCAAGTATATCGGCGACTGCCGCCTGACGCACTACATGCCCCTGCTGCGCCGCGCGCTCGACGACGCGGGATACGACTATGTCCCGGTGCTCACCAACGACGACGTCGATGCCCACAATGCGCATCCGGGCTTCAAGCTCGGCCTTGGCCCGAGCATCCAGATCGCCTACGGTCTTCCCATGATCGATGCCCTCGAGGCCATGCTTAGGCGCATCCGTCCCTACGAGCTCGAGAAGGGCGCGGCGGACGCTGCGTTCGACCGCGCGCTCGATGAGGTTATCGAGGGCATGGAGCGCTCCGGGCTGAGAGGCCAGGCGACGGGCTTCAAACGCGCGCTTGCGATCATGGACGCCGTTCCGTACGACCACTCGAACCCGCATCCGACCGTTCTCATCGTGGGCGAGTACCTGCTCAATTTCCATCTCGGCGCCAACCACGAGATCGAGCGCTACCTCGAGGACAACGGGCTCGAGGTCATCGAGGCGCGCATGACCGACGTGATCCGCAAGACCTATTTCTACAAGCATGCGCAGTCGCGCGAGTTCCACGTCGACCTGTCGCTGCCCGAAAAGGCCTGGTACGCCACGGCGGACAACCTGTTCGAGCTCGCGCACGACCGTTGCGACCGCCTGGGCGCGGCGAGCCCGCTCTACGAGCCGCCGACGCGCATGCCCGAGCTCGTGCGCGCGAGCGATAAGATCCTGCACCATACGTTCGATGCGGGCGAGGGCGTGCTGATTCCGGCGGAGATCCTCGAGCACGCCAAGCGCGGCTGCCGCAACTTCGTGATCCTGCAGCCGTTCGGGTGTCTGCCCAACCATGTCGTGGGGCGCGGGCTCATCCATGCGCTCAAGGAGCAGTATCCCACGGCGCAGTTCCTGCCGCTCGACTACGATCCCGACGTGAGCTTCGCCAACGTGGAGAACCGTCTTCAGATGCTCATCATGAACGCCAAGGCGCAGGGGTGCGGTGAGGCGCATGGCGAGACCGCGTAAGGACGCCGATGCGCCCGATGCACGCACCCGTATCATCGAGGCGTTTTGGGAGCTCATCGAGAACAACAGCATCTTCGAGCTGTCGGTTGGCGAGGTGACCCGCGCCGCCCAGTGCAATCGCGGAACGTTTTACTACTATTTTCACGATTTCGATGAACTCGTCGCCATCGCCATAGCCCAGCTGCTGCAGGATAACGAGCTCATCACCGATGCCCTCTGGCATTTTTCGAGCGAGGGCGACCTTTCGGCGTTCGACCGGCGCGACGTCCGCTGCCTGCTGCGGCGCATCGTCATCACCATGAGGGCGGGTGCCGCCGAGCAGGTCGTGCAGGGCATCCATACGATCATCATCGACCGCGTGAGAGAGATCGTCCACCCCGACGGAGAAGAGCTCAAGGCAGATTCGAGCTTTGCGGTGGGCTTTCTGGTCTCGGGCATCATGGGCTTTGTGATGGCGGTCGGCTTTGCCCGGGAGGGCGGCGAGGAGATAGACCTCGAGCAGCTGGGGGACAGCGCGGGCGCGTACCTGAGGGCGGTCGCCATGCAGACGGTGGAAACGGTCGCGCAAGTCGAGGGCGTCGATACATCCGAGCTGCTCGAACGCGTCTCCAAGGAGGCCGATGCCTATCGCGCATCGCGTGCGACGAGTCCCGACGTGGTGAAAGACGCCTAGGGTTTCTCTTGCGGGGCGCCTGTCGCGCATCGCGCGGTGAGTCCCGCGATGCGGTCATAACCTGCATTCATGTGAGCCGGGTTTATAGATATTCCTCCAGCTGTTAACATAGACAACCTGTGGGTAAAGAGACAAAAGCGCCGCCGACGGGCGGGCGTTTTGATTTCGATGAACTCATGTAAGGAAACGAGCATGTTAGATAGATTTACCGATCGAGCGCGCAAGGTCATGTCGATGGCCAAACAGGAGGCGCTCGATCTACACTCAAATAAGGTGGGCACCGAGCACCTGCTGCTCGCACTCGCCAAGGAGGACGAGGGTATCGCTGCCGAGGCGCTGCGCTCGCTTGATATCTCCTACGACGACATCATGGACACCCTCAAGGAGGTCCAGACCACGGTCCCCGAGCCCAGCGAGGAGACCGAGGCTGCCAAGCTTGCCTTTACGCCGCTCGTCATTAGCGTGATGGAGCGTTCATTCCGCGTGGCGCGCGAGAACAATCAGACCTACGTGTCGACCGAGCACTTGCTGATCGGCATCGTCGAAGAGGGCAACGGCATGGCCATGGACATCCTCATGCGCCTGGGTGTGTCGTCCGCCTCCATTAAAAAGGCCATCGAAAAGCTCACTGCCAAGGATCAGGACAAGAAGCGTCCGCTCGCTGGCGCTGGCGCTGGTCGTCCCGGTGCGGGCCTGCCGTTCTTTAGCGGCTCGGATGCCTCTCAGCAAAAGGGGAGTGGCACCGACACGCTCAAGCAGTTCGCCACCAACCTCACGCAAAAGGCGCGCGACGGCGAGCTCGATCCTGTAATTGGTCGCGAAAAGGAAGTCCAGCGCATGATGGAAATTCTTTCGCGCCGCACCAAGAACAACCCGCTCATTCTGGGCGACCCCGGCGTGGGCAAGACGGCCATCGTCGAGGGCCTGGCTCAGCAGATTGCAGCCGGCAACGTGCCCGAGAACCTCATGAACCAGAATATCTGGACGCTCGACCTGCCGGGTCTTGTCGCGGGCGCCAAGTATCGCGGTGAGTTTGAGGAGCGCCTCAAGAACGTGATCCAGGAGGCGACCGAAGCCGACGACGTTATCTTGTTTATCGACGAGATGCATACCATCATCGGTGCCGGCTCTGCCGAGGGCTCCATCGACGCGAGCTCCATGCTCAAGCCCGTTCGCGCACGCGGTGCTTTCCAGATCATCGGTGCCACCACGGCCGAGGAGTTCCGCAAGTACCTCACCAAGGACCCGGCCTTCGAGCGTCGCTTCCAGACCATCGATGTCGAGGAGCCGAGCGTCGAGGACACGGTCAAGATCCTGACCGCGCTCAAGCCGCGCTACGAGGAGCACCACCATGTGCGCTATACGCAGGGTGCTATCGAGGCCGCCGCGAACCTCTCCAACCGCTACATCCAGGATCGCTTCCTGCCCGATAAGGCTATCGACCTCATTGACGAGGCCGGTGCCCGCGCTCGCATCGCCGCGAATCGCGCGCCCGAGCCGGTGCGTGAGGCCGAGCATCGCGTGGAGGAGCTTAAGGCCGCCGCGCAGGAGGCCACCGAGAGCGACGACATGAACAAGGCCGCCGAGATCACCGAGCAGCAGAAGGCCGCCGAGATTGAGCTCGCCGAGGCCAAGGCCGCCTGGACCGCCGAGCTCGACGCCAGCCCGCTCACCATCGACGTGAGTCAGATTGCCGACATCGTGTCCGTGACCTCTGGCGTGCCGGTTTCCTCGCTCACCGAGAGCGAGAGCCGTCGCCTGCTGCAGACCGAAAGCGTGCTCAAGACCCGCATTATCGGCCAGGACGAGGCCGTCGAGGCCGTCGCCAAGGCCGTGCGCCGCAGCCGCTCGCCGCTCAAGGACCCGCGTCGTCCCGGTGGTAGCTTTATCTTCCTTGGTCCCACCGGCACAGGCAAGACCGAGCTCGCCAAGACGCTCGCCGAGTACCTCTTTGGCAGTAAGGACGCGCTCATCAGCTTCGACATGTCGGAGTTCGGCAGCGAGTTCGAGGTCTCCAAGCTCATCGGTAGCCCTCCTGGTTACGTCGGTCACGACGAGGGCGGCCAGCTCACCAAGGCCGTTCGTCGTCACCCGTACTCGGTCGTGCTATTCGACGAGATCGAGAAGGCGCACCCCGATATCTTCAACATCTTGCTGCAGGTGCTGGAGGAGGGCCGCCTGACCGATAGCCAGGGCAAGACGGTCGACTTCCGCAACACCGTGATCATCATGACGTCCAATGTGGGCGCCCGCGAGATTGCGCAGGATGCGAGCGTTGGCTTTGGCACCACCGGCGAGCAGGGTCTCACGTCGAGTGAGATCCGTGGTCGCGCGATGGGCGAGCTCAAGCGCCTGTTCCGCCCCGAGCTGCTCAACCGTATCGATGACATCGTGGTGTTCCAGAAGCTCTCGGGCGAGAATCTCACCAAGATCGCGCACCTGCTGGTGGACGACCTGCGTCAGCGTTTGATTGCCAACGGCATGAACATCAAGCTCACCGATGCGGCCTATGACAAGATCGTGGCCGAGGGCACCGACCTCACCAACGGTGCGCGTCCGCTGCGCCGTGCCATCCAAAAGCTCATCGAGGACCCGCTGTCCGAGGAGCTTCTGGCCGGTGAGTGGGGCGAGGGCGATACCGTCCTGTGTGACGTGGCCGATGGCAAGTTTGTCTTTAGCCACGGCACGGGCGAGATCCCGGCACCGCGTCCGGCGGGCACGCTCGGTGGCGATACCGCTCCGGCGGCACCGCACACCGGCAACGCCGCGCCCGTGAGCGGCGGCGTGACCTCGGGCCCCGGTGGCATGATGCAAGCCGGCTCTGGTGCGCTGTAGGGATTGAACATACCTTGTATAACGGGGGCGTTTCCGATAAGGAAGCGCCCTCATTTCTATTGAAATGCGCTTCAATCTGCCGTGCTATACTAAAATCGAGATATAGTATAGCAAAGGAGCTGATATGCCTACGTCAATACTCGACACGCGGCCAGTTCAGATGAACGTGCGTATAGATCGCCAGCTCAAAGAGGCGGGAGACGCCGTCCTGACTCATATTGGCATGACGCCGTCACAAGCCGTTCGGACACTTTGGGAGTATCTGGTCGTTAACGGACGCATGCCCTCGAAGGGAGACGCGGCGGCTCCGGTTTCTGACGGAGTGGAGCCCCGGCGCATGGAGTCAAGGGCCGCGCAAGGCAGCCATATCGTTCGCGATTCGTGCCTCAAATACGGCATCCCCATCCCTGAGTTCTCGGGAGACTATGACGACCTCTATGAGGAGGCCATGGCGGAGCGCTATCCCGAGTGGGTGGAACTATGAGCACAGAAGGCGTCCTCAAGCTGTTAATCGATACCAACGTATGGATGGATTATTTTTCTGGCAGGTCCGACCGTACGGCAAATGTCGTCCATCTGATCGAGATTGCCGACGCCTCGGAGCGGATTGCCCTGTTTGCCTCGTCGCTTTCGGTCAAAGACGTTTCATATCTTGTCTCGGCGGCAATCAAGCAGGAGTGCCGAAGAAAGACTGGCTCACTGAGCGATAACGCCATTGCGGCGGCAGACGAAACGGCCTGGGCATGCGTTCGACAGATGCGCGAGCTAGCCCTCATCGCCCCGGTCGGTGCAGACGAGGTCTTCGACTCCTTTGTGTTCAAGTACCGCCACAATGACTTTGAGGACGACCTGATGCTGGGCGTCGCCAATCGCATTGATGCCGATTACGTCGTGACGGAGGACAAGAATCTTATTAAACATACCAATGGTGTATGCATTAATGTTCAACAGGCGTTGAGGTTGGTTGGGGGGTCCAACGTTCCCTCTGCACGGCCCGTCTAGCTTGCTTTACCTTGATAAAGTGGCGTTTCCTCACCGTTAGCCGATGATGCGAGGGCGCTCGGCGTTTTCGACTGGTTTATGCACGCAAAGTCTGGGAATATACAAGTCGCATGTCTTACTGTCTAACCAGTTGCGCCAAGGAGGCACCATGGACTACAAGATTACCGGCTACGAGCCCGCCCAGCTGTTCCATTTCTTTGAGGAGGTCAGCGCGATCCCCCGTGGGTCTGGCAACGAGAAGGGCATCAGCGATTTCCTGGTTGCGTTTGCCAAGGAGCGCGGCCTCGATGTGTACCAGGACGAGGTCTACAACGTCATCATTCGCAAGCCCGCTTCTGCCGGCGCCGAGAATGCCCCGACTGTGATGCTGCAGGGCCACATCGATATGGTGTGCGACAAGTTGGGCTCTGTTGAGCACGACTTTACGACCGACGGTATCGACCTGGTCGTGAAGGACGGCGTCCTCACCGCTAACGGCACCACCCTGGGCGCCGACAACGGTATTGCTGTCGCTCTGATGCTTACTGTGCTCAACGACGATTCGATTGCTCACCCCGCCCTCGAGTGCGTATTCACCACCGACGAGGAGACTGGCCTGGTCGGCGCCGAGACGCTCGACAAGTCCCAGATTAGCGCCCGCACCATGATTAACCTTGACTCCGAGGAAGAGGGCGTTGCCACCGTCAGCTGCGCTGGCGGCGTCGTTGTTACCTACACCTGCCCCATCGTGCGCGAGCACAAGACCGGCAGCACCCTCACGCTCGACATCTCCGGCCTACTGGGCGGTCACTCCGGCAGCGATATCCACCTGGAGCGCGGCAACGGCAACCTCATCATGGCCCGCATCATCGACCGCCTGATGGTTGCCGGCGAGCCCGCCATCGTCAGCTTCAACGGCGGCACCAAGGACAACGCCATCAACCGTGAGTGCAAGGCTGTTCTGGTCTACGCCGACCACGCTGCCGCCGAGGCCGCGGCCCAGATCGCAAAGGGCATCATCGCCGACGTCACTGCCGAGCTCGAGGTCTTCGACCCCGGCTTTACCTGCACCGTAGAGATTGCCGACGACGCCGAGGTCGAGGCCATGGACCAGAAGTCCGCGCTTGCCCTCATCCGCGCCCTGCGTCTTGCCCCCAACGGTGTGATTCGCCGCAACGTCGCCACCGACGGCTCCGTGGAGGTTTCCTCCAACATCGGTGTGGTTGCCACTTCTGACGACGAGGTCAAGATCATGCTGTCCCCGCGCTCCTCGATCACCTCGCTGCAGAACGAGTTCAAGGACCGCCTGCAGACGCTGGCCGATGTCCTGGGCTTCGACGCCAAGTTTGAGTTCGAGTATCCCGGCTGGAGCTATGCCGAGCATTCGCCGGTCCGCGACGTCTTTGTCGAGAGCTATCGCGAGCTCTTTGGCTCCGAGCTGCGCATCGAGTCCATTCACGCCGGCCTTGAGTGCGGCCTGTTTGCCGAGGCCCTGCACGGCCTGGACGCCATCGCCGTGGGCCCGACGCTCTCCGATGTCCACACCCCGGACGAGAGCATGGAGCTCGCTTCTGCCGAGCGCTTCTACGAGCTGCTCATCGACGTCCTCAAGCGCCTCGCTGCGTAAAGGTTGCGCTAGCAGCGGTCCGAGCCACGTGCTAGCGGATTGCAAATGACATTACGAGAGGGGGCATCCGAGCTTTTGCGACGGGTGCCCCCCTCTCTTCTTTTGGGAAATGGGAAATTGCGGGCGTCTAGCCCATATCCGCCTTGATGAGGTCGAGGGTGCGCTGGCAGTTTTCGCGGACGGGGCCGAGCATATGCTCGCGCAGGTCCGCCATGCCGGGCAGGTCGGCGTATTCGTCCATGACCTCTTCCATGCAAATGGGTACCTCGTAGGCGAGGTCCATCATGGTCGCAAAGCAAAACTTCTCGGATAGCCCGGCATCGGTGAGCGCCGCCTCCAGCGCGGGGTCGCCCATACCGTGGTATCGGCGGATAGCTCCTGGACCGATGCGCCCCACACGATTTTCGCCGCCAACGCTCATGGCAAGGCGAGCCCGGCGGCGCATGCGCTCATACGCCAAGCCCGATGCGACATCGTACATACGAGCCATCATGGCTGCGCCGTCGTTTCCAAGGAGCAGGGAATAGTTTTTCGCATGCGCATCCGGTGCGCCGATGATGGCGTTAAAGAAAAGTATCTGCGTAAACAGATACAGGTTAAGTTGATGGTGGCTCGTATTGACGAGGAGTTCCTGAATATCGCGTGCGGTCGGGCCGCCGTCTGCCGTGTACTTTTGTGCGGGCATCACTCCAAGGGCCTGACAGAGGTCTTCTTGATGTAGACGCATGATTGTTCTGCCTTTGACTTTCACGCGGTCATATCGCTCAACAATGAGGGCGGGTTCGTCCTCAAATAAGCGATACTCAACGTTCGCCGTTGCGATACCCGCGCGCTGGGCGCTTTTCATGCAGACAAACTCATTAAGAGCCTCAAGTTTAAATCCGATAACGCCATTTTTGAAAATATGCGTCGTGGGCGATGAGCCCACGCTTTCGCACCAGCTGCCGTCTATAAGCGCGAGCGCGAACTTGCCCTGGTTGCCTCCAAGTGACCAACTTTCATCTAGACCCATCCACGATGCATCGCGGTTATCTCTGATCGACTTGAGACGGAGAGCAATTTCGTGGTCGTCTATAGGGCGATATTCGCCAGCGCGATGCAGGACGGCGTCGGCCTCTTCTTCGGCACAAAACTGCACTCCGCCCGGACAGTCGAGTCCGATATGGCTGAGCAACGCAACGGGATTGTTGGGCCTAACGTTGAATTCGGCGGCAATCGCTTTTCGTTGGTCCTCGCTGTCGGGTAGAAGGCCAAACAAGTACGGATTCATGACCTGTTGGCCGTATGTGCGATTTGATACGGGTATGTTGGTCGATAGGGCTGGCCCGTCATAGTCATGATCGTAGGTAAAGCTGATAAGACCGTTCTCATCTTGCGTGAGCGTTCCCGCAGGTACGCCGCAAATAATGGTCCGAAGTGATGTTCTGGCCATTGGCTATTTCCCTTCGGGCTTGGTTTGGTTAGATGCGTTTGCGGCAATCGAGACTCCGAGATTGGACATGGCGAAATCGGCGAAGGCCCTGTCGTAGAGCTCGGACGTAAGGGGGGTATCTGCAAGAGCCGGAATGGTTGTGCTGCGACGGTTGCGATGATGAAGACGTTGGGCGTGATGGCATCTGGAGGTGCTGCAAGGTTGATCAGCATGCGGGGCGTCGACTGGGTGCTCATTTTTCGTTTTGCTTATATCTCCTTGTGCTGCGAGCGCCAGTCCAAGAGCGTCGAAAATCACCAGCAACTTGTCGAGTCGAATGCCGATGGCGTCTCCTAGCTCGAGCGATGCGAGCAGACGCTCCGAAACACCGGCCTTTTTGGCGAGGGCGGCACGGGTGAGACCCTGAGTCTCGCGTGCCTGGCGCACGTAGATGCCAGCTTGGCGCGGTGTGGTGATGGGAAGGGTATCCACGGCGATCTCCTAACGTGCAGACTTTTGCA
>SKEO01002152.1_pt1 | contig 14193 bp, 10 predicted proteins | sample 4826801 | NCBI WGS metagenome assembly SKEO01 (sample SAMN11008807, study PRJNA524170) | human gut metagenome | biome: Human fecal sample; material: Feces; isolation source: fecal sample from pouch patient p3 | host: Homo sapiens | place: Israel: Tel-Aviv | collected 2016-02-25 | reverse complement strand
TGACGGGGAAGTCGGCAGGGCAGGATGGCCGCGTACCGATGTGCGGGGTGCCTTTCCATGCGGCAGAGCTCTATATTTATCGGCTGATCCAGAAGGGGTACAAGGTGGCGATCTGCGAGCAGCTGGAAGACCCGAAGAAGGCGAAGGGGCTGGTCAAGCGGGATGTCATCCGTGTCATCACGCCGGGGACGATCCTTTTTGAAAATTCCATCGCAGATAAGTCGAACAATTATCTCATTTACCTCTTAGAGGCGGACAAGGAGATCGCCGCGGTGCTCGCCGATGTCTCGACGGGCGAGTGCTGGTGGGGGACTTGGGACAAGAAGAAGGAGCAGGATGCTTTCTTCGACCTTCTGTTGGTATATAGTCCCGCAGAAGCGGTGTGTCTTGTGTCGGACGATTTCTATGAGAAGCTCTCCCGCTTCGCCGCGGCGCGCCTCGGGGCCTGTCTCCTGACGCGAAGGGATGATGAGGACGAGAGCGCGATCCCACCGGCGGCAGCGTCGATAGAGAATCGCCATGTGCAGAAGGCCTTTGCCCTTCTTTCCGGATACCTCAAGGAGGTCATGCGCTCGGAGGCGGCGGATTTCCATGATCCGCGGCCGATCCGTGAGGATCATACGCTGACGCTCACCGAGGAGTGCCTTAGAAATCTGGAGATCACGCGGAATATGCGTGACGGCGGGCGGCGCGGCACGCTCCTCGAGCTTCTCGACTATACGCATACAGCGATGGGGGCGCGCCTCTTGAAGCGTTCTCTGGAGCGGCCGCTGACGGATGTGAACCGCATCATACTGCGCCAGTCGGCGATCGAGGAGCTGACACAGCACATGACGGAGCTTTCGCGTCTGGAAGAGATGCTTTCCGGTGTCTTTGACTTCGAGCGTATTCTTTCCCGCATCGAGGCGAATTCGACTTCGCCCAAAGACCTTCTCTCTCTCAAAGCGACGCTTCGCGTGGTGCCGCAGGTGAAGCAGCTCCTCTCCGGCGCAGGCTCGGTGCTTTTGAAGAAGCTAAACAGCCAGCTTTCGACGCATGGCCCTGTCTTTGACCTTCTGGACCGTGCGATGAATGAGAACGGGACGGGCAACATCAAGGACGGCAAGTACATCCGCGAAGGCTTCTCCGCCGAGCTGGATGAAGTGCGCTCGCTGTCGGAGAACAGCCAGAAGTACATCCAAGAGCTGGAAGAGAAGGAAAAGGAAAAGACGGGCATCAAGCTCAAGATCGGCTTCAATAATGTCTTCGGATACTATTTTGAGATCTCCAATGCGAATAAGCTCCCTGTCCCTGCGTACTATGTGAGAAAGCAGACGCTCGTGAATGCGGAGCGCTATATCACGCCGGAATTGAAGGAGTTCGAGACGAAGGCGCTCTCTGCCAAAGAAAAAACAGAGCAGCTCGAGCTCAAGATCTATCAGGCGGTGAAGGCGGAAATCCGTCCGGAGATCCCCGATATGCAGAAGACGGCGCGCGCGCTCGCAGCGGTGGACTGCCTCGCAAGCCTTGCGCGGGCAGCGATCAAGGACCGCTACATCCGTCCGTCGATCATTAGCCCGAAGGATGGGTATATTTCCATCAAAGACGGCCGTCATCCGATGGTCGAGCATGCCTTGAAGAGAGACATGTTCGTCCCGAATGATACGGAGCTGAATCATCGGAATCAGGAGATCCTGGTCATCACGGGGCCGAATATGGCCGGTAAGTCGACCTACATGCGTCAGGTCGCCGTCCTCACCATCATGGCGCAGGTGGGCTCTTTCATTCCCGCAAGGAGCGCGGTCTTCGCGCCGGTCGATCGCATTTTCACGCGTGTCGGCGCGACGGATGACATTTCTACGGGGCAGAGTACCTTCATGGTGGAAATGCAGGAGGTATCCTACATCCTTAGGCATGCGACGAAGAACAGTCTTATCATTCTGGATGAGATCGGACGCGGCACGAGTACCTATGATGGCATGAGTATCGCGAAGGCGGTCGTGGAGTATATCGATCAGAAGATCCACGGCTATACGCTCTTTGCGACGCACTACCATGAGCTTTCCGATATGGCAGAGACGAGCCCGCGGATCAAAAATTACACGGTATCCGTCAAGGAACGGGGGAAGGATATCACCTTCCTGCGCCGCATCGTGCCAGGCTCGGCGGATCGGAGCTATGGGATCCACGTCGCACGCCTCGCGGGGCTTCCCGAGTCGCTTCTTGCCAGAGCCGATGAGATCCTTCTGGGGCTTGAGAAGGAGGATGGGAAGAGCCGTCCCGCTCCGGAGAGGCCGCAGGCAGCCGCTGGCGCGATGGACCTTTTCAGCTCGCCCATCATTGACGAGCTGGCGCATCTGGATGTCATGAGCAAGACACCGATCGAAGCGATGGAGATCTTATTCCGGCTGAGCCGCGAAGCGAAGGAGGGACGCTGATGGCATTGATCCATGTACTCGATGAAGTGACGGCGAATCAGATCGCCGCCGGTGAAGTGGTGGAGCGTCCGGTGAACGCCGTCAAGGAAATGGTAGAAAATGCCGTGGATGCCGGCGCGAGCGATATAGAGGTGGAGATCGCGGACGGCGGACTTACCTACATCCGCGTCACGGACAATGGCAGCGGCATGTCGGCAGAAGATGCGAAGCTCTCCATCGTGCGTCATGCGACGAGCAAGATCTCAACGGTGGATAACATTTATCATATCGCCTCGCTGGGCTTTCGCGGAGAGGCGCTGGCGAGCATTTCTGCCGTCTCCCGCACGGCTATCACGACCCGGCGCCAAGAAGACGTGGAGGGCACGATCGTCGAAGTCGAGGGCGGGACAGTCAGCGAAGTGAAGCCGACCGGCGCGCCGGGCGGCACGACGATCGAAGTGCGCGATCTCTTCTATAATGTGCCGGCCCGGAAGAAATTCCTGAAATCCGAACGGACCGAGGCCAGCCGCATCAATACGATGATGGGGAAGCTCGCACTCGCGAATCCGGATATTTCCTTCCGCCTCATCAATAACGGACGCACCGTCATCGAGACACCGGGGAACGGCCGGCTCCTCGATGTCGTGTCAGCGCTCTACGGCACGAAGACCGCTGGCGAGATGCTCGAAGTCTCTGGTGAAAACGAAAGGGGCATCCTTTCGGGGCTCATTTCCAAGCCTTCGCTTTTGAAGAGCAGCCGCCAATACCAGACGATCATCATCAACCGCCGCGTCGTCGAGAGCAGTGCGGTGTCGAAAGCTGTCGACAATGCCTATCACTCGCTGCTCCCTAAGAATGGATACCCGCTCCTTGTCCTCGCCTTCACTGTCGCTCCTGAGTCGATCGATGTGAATGTGCATCCGCAGAAGCGAGAGATCAAATTCTCTGATGAGCAGAGCATCTTCCGCCTCGTCTATCACAGCGTCCTTCAGTCGCTGACGACCAAGGATACGCCGGATGAGATCGCACGCGAAATGATCAAAGACCCGGGGCATCAGGTGGCAAAGGAGAGCGACTTTGACCTGACGTCTGTCAAGGTCGAAGAAGCACGCTCCGTGGGGCCTGACATCGGGCTCACGGAAAAAGAAAAGGATCCCGCGCGCTGGGGAGAGCCGGGCGCAGCCTATGCAGCAGAAGAACGGCGCCCGATGCCCGCTTGGCATCCGCAGGGAAAACCGGCAGGAGAAAGGCGGGAGATCCCCTTCGAGCCCTCGATCTCCAAAGAGAAACTTTTCTCGAAGGAGTCCGTCTTCCCGGGCGTAACGCACGAAGAAAGAGAAGCGCTCACGCCCGAGGTGCTTTTCGATGCGCCAAAGGCCGAAGAGCCGATCATTCCTTTGGGGCAGGTCGCCAAGTGCTTCATCCTCTGCCAGCGGGGGATGGATCTCTTCATCATCGATCAGCACGCGGCGCATGAGCGCGTCCGCTATGACCGTCTGGCGGCGCGCGCAGAGGGCATCCCGGTGCAGGAGATTCTGGTGCCCTACCTCCTCCATGTCGACCCAGAGGATCTCGCGCTCTTGGAAGAGCATGAGGAGGAGCTTGTGCGTCTTGGTATCACCTTTGAGCAGGCAGGCCCGGACGTCATCCGCATCACGGGAAGTCCGGAGGATCTCTCGGAAGCGGACATGGATCGTGTGATGAAGGACATCACGCGCGCTTTCCATGAGAAGGATGTGCCTTCACCGGAGACGATGCGTCATCGCATGATGGCGTATGCCGCCTGCCGCGGTGCGATCAAGCGCGGAGATCCCTTGAACATCCGGCAGATGAAAGAACTCATCGTCGACCTCTTCCACACGAGCCGCCCCTTCGTCTGTCCGCATGGCCGCCCGACCATCGTGAAATTCACCCCTGAAGAGCTGGGAAGGCTCTTCAAACGCCCATGAGGACGGGCGTCACGACCATCCGCCATGCGGACTCCTCCATCATCAAAGAGGCGAAGCGGCGCGGAGAAGCGCTGGGATTTCCCTACATCCCGCGCGGCGATACGCTGGAAGAGATGACGGAGGAGACCGGGCTTTCCGGATTCCTCATTTACGGAAAGCAGCTCCCTCTTTACTGGTCTGACGGCGAGGAGTACCGCTTCCATATGGGGACGGCGGTGCTAAGGACCACGCAGCTTCGAAAAGGAAATCCTGACCGTCTCTGCGCTCTTCTCCCTGCGGACGGCCCCTGTGATGTGCTCGACTGTACCTTCGGGCAGGCAGGGGACTCGAGTACGATGTCATGGTTTTTGACGGGCAGAGGGCGTGTGACCGCGCTGGAAAAAAGCCCCATCCTCTATGAGGTGGGGCGCGCCGGCATCGTAGGCTACGAGGATAAAGACGAGAGCCTCACCGATGCCGTCCGGCGGATCCACCTGATCCATGCCGACTATAGAGAGTATCTGGCAGGCTGCAGGGATGACGCCTACGATGTCATCTATTTCGACCCCATGTTCCGCCATCCTGTGAAGCGCAGAGAAAATGATATGGAAGGCTTCCGGGCGGCAGCGGCGTATGACAGCCTGACGGCGGAGATCTTACGAGAAGCTCTCCGTGTCTGCCGGAGGAAGGTCATCGTGAAGGAGCGTCCCTTCGCTGGCATTTTCAGGGATCTCATCTTCACCGATGTCCGGATGAAGCGCGGCCAGTCGACCGCATATGGGGTAATAGAGAAGCGGTGACTGGTAGCTAGGGATTAGTGGCTAGGGATTAGGAGCCTCGAGTGACTGGTGACTAAATACTAACTTCGGGCATCGCCACTATCTGTACCTTGCGGCACTTCTATATTTTTATGCGCCGCACCAGCCCTCCTCACTCCTAACTGGCGAGCAAAGCTTTCATCCACAAACAAGGGGCGATACGCCCCATGGGCTAAACCCGAACCCCGAAGTTTGAAAGCAGAGATGAGGGATTAGACTAAAAGACTAGGAGACATTAGACATCAGAAGTCAGACATCTGACATTTGATATCTGACTTCTAAAGTCTCCAAGTCTAAAGTCTCCAAGTCTTGGGCATTGCCCCATACATATTCGCGGCGAAGCCGCCACCACCATCCCTAATCCCTAATCCCTAATCCCTAATCCCTAGTCACCAGTCACTAGTCCCTAGTCCCTAGTCCCTAGTTACTATTTCACCCCGAAAGGAGCTTCACCATGCCCAAAGAAAAACTCATCACCATCCTTGGCCCGACGGCTTCAGGAAAGACGGCGCTCGGCGTGTATCTCGCGAAAGCGCTGGGCTCCGTCGTGATCTCCGGAGATGCCTTTCAGGTGTACCGCCGCATGGATATCGGGACAGCGAAAGTGACGAAGGAGGAGGCAGAGGGCGTACCCCATTTCCTCGTGGACTGCCTAGAGCCGACGGAAAGCTACTCGGCCGCGGATTTTCAGGGAAAAGCGAAGGCTATCATCCATGAAGAAAATGAGAAGGGCCGCATCCCGATCGTCGTCGGCGGGACGGGGCTCTACATCCAGTCGCTCTTGGAAGGCTACGAATTTCTGCCCAAGGTTGGGGGAAGGAGCCGCTGGGAGCATCTCCTTGCCGAAGAGGGGAAGGAAGCACTCATCGAAGAGCTTCAAAAGCGGGGCGCAGACGTGCCGATCGACCCGCAGCGCATGGTGAGGAAGCTCGAGCTTCTCTCTTCCGGAAACAAGGATAGAGAGGCGGGCAAAGCCCACACGCGGATCTATGACGGCCCGGTTTTGGGAATTGCTATGGACAGGGCGATATTATATGATAAAATAAATAAGCGGGTCCACCAGATGATGGAAGCAGGACTCTTAGAGGAAGTCAGGTCACTTTTGGAAACGGGCGTCCCGGAAGATTGCCAGGCCATGAAGGGCATCGGCTATCGCGAGATGATCCCTGTAGTTCGCGGCGAGCGCACGCTGGAAGAAGCTGAGGAGCTGATCCAGAAGAATACCCGTCACTTCGCCAAAAGACAGCTGACCTGGTACAGACGAATGCCATATATTCACTGGGTGGAAAAAACACCATCAGACGGAGACATATGGTACAGGGAAATCTTAGCCTATGTCATTTCACAGGTTAGAGGAGAATCACAAGATGGAAGGTAAAATGAATCTGCAGGACACATTTTTGAATGAAGCAAGAAAGGAAAGCGTGCCAGTCAGCATCTTCCTGATGAATGGTGTCCAGCTCAAGGGCAAAGTGAAGTCCTTCGACAGCTTTACCGTGCTTTTGGTCAGCGAAAACCGCTCTCAACTGATCTACAAGCACGCTATATCTACAATTCAGAGGATCTAAACGATAACAATGGATAAAAAACTGAAACAGATCAAAAACGAGGCGCTCGAACTTTGTGCGCCTGTTTTTCATGAGATGGAAGAAATTTCCCGCTACAACACGCAGAAGGTACTCGAGGCTTTCCGTAAGCATCACCTCTCTGCCTATCATTTCGCACCGTCCTACGGCTATGGCTATGATGATCCCGGCCGCGGCAAGCTCGAAGAGATCTGGTGCGACGTTTTCAAATGCGAGGCGGCTCTCGTCCGCCCGCAGTTCGTCTCCGGCACCCATGCCCTGGGGACCGTCCTTCTCGCTCTCCTAGAACCGGGCGATACCATGCTCTCCGCCGTCGGCACTCCCTATGACACCATGCAGAGCGTCATAGGCATTTCCGGCAACGCTCCGGGAAATCTGAAGTCCCGCGGCGTCCACTACAAGGAAGTGCCGCTCAAAGGCGACACCTATGACCTGGAAGGCATCGCAGCCATGGTCGATGAGCACACCAAGCTCGTAGAGATCCAGCGTTCGCGCGGTTACAGCCTCAGAAACTCCCTCTTCCCGGAAGATATCAAGAAGATCATTGACGTCGTCAAAGCAAAGAACCCGAAGACCATTTGCTTCGTGGATAACTGCTACGGCGAATTTACAAACAAAGAGGAACCGATCGAGCTTGGCGCAGACATCACTGCCGGCTCTCTCATCAAGAATGCCGGCGGCGGATTCGCACCGACCGGCGCCTACATCTGCGGCAGAAAAGACCTCGTCGAGCGCTGCGCACACCAGCTCACCGTCCCCGGCCTTGGGAACGAGATGGGCTCCTACGCCGCTTCCTATCGTCCTTTCTTTGAAGGCCTCTTCCTTGCGCCGCACATGACCCGTCAGGCTGTGATGGCAGCAGAATTCTGCGCCGCCGTCTTCCAGAAGCTCGGCTTTGCCGTGACGCCGGAGCCGGGACATCTCCGCACGGATCTCATCACGACGGTCGCTTTGAACAGCGAAGAAAACATGTGCCGATTCGCCGAAGCTATCCAGAGCTGGTCGCCTGTCGACTCCGATGCGACCCCGGTGCCCGGCCCGATGCCTGGCTACGTCGATCCCATCCTGATGGCAGCAGGTACCTTCGTACAGGGTTCTACGATTGAAATGTCTGCTGACGGTCCGGTACGTCCGCCCTATATCATGTACTTCCAAGGCGCACTCACCTTCGAACATGCCGTCCTTGCCGTCATGGGCGCCGCTGAGAAGATCATGGGGAAATAGTGACTAGTGACTGGTAGCTAGGGATTGGGACGATACGGGATGACCGTAGCCGCCATATATCTTTCATAACATAACAAAAGCACGCTTCCGATGATTCGGGGCGTGCTTTTTGACTGTGGATGATTTTCCCTTTCCATCGGGACGGGAAACCGCGCCAGCGGCGTTCGGGTGCTTATGTGAGAGCCACTATGTTTGCAGACGCATTTCCTGTTTGGCTCAGCCGTCTTTCATACCGCAGGTACCCTATCCGCCCCTTCGGGGCACAGTCCCCTTGAGGGGAAGGCTGAATCGATGCGCGAAAGCGCCACATTCATTTCTCATTCAAACAGTGCTTTCACCCACAATCAAAGGACGACACGTTCCACCGGTTAACCCAAATCCCTGTCTACCAATCCCTCACAACTAAGCCCTGCCCATCACACACCTTTTATGTTACAATGGAATGCAAATCACACCCGCAATGGCGGAGAAAAGAGGGACGCAAATGGGAAAACAAATTCTTCTTGTCAATGATCTTCCCGGCTACGGCAAAGTGGCACTGGCGGCGATGATGCCGGTCCTGGCGCACATGGGACATATCACCTACAATCTGCCGACGGCACTGGTATCGAATACACTGGACTACGGGAAATTCGAGATCCAGGACACCACGCACTTCATGCAGAACACACTCAAGGTCTGGCAGGAGCTAGGCTTTACCTTTGATGCGATCTCCACAGGCTTCATCGTCTCTCACGAGCAGGCGGATCTGATTTCCTCCTACTGCTGCGAGAAGAGAAAAACAGGGACGAAGATCTTCGTCGATCCCATCATGGGAGACGAGGGGCATCTCTACAACGGCCTTACCGAAGACACCGTGAAAGAAATTCGGGAGCTTGCGAGAAATGCGGACTACATGGTGCCGAACTATACGGAAGCCGCCCTCATCGCAGGCGCGGCGTACAAGGCAGAAGGCCTGACGTGGGAAGAGGCGAAAGCGCTCTTGAACAAGCTCCATGCCATGAGCCAAGGCTCGGTCATCATCACCAGCGCGAAGGTCGATGGAGAAGATGCTGTCGCGGGCTATGATGCCGCGCGCGACGAATATTTCCTCCGTACCTTCACCATGGTGCCGATCCGCTTCCCGGGGACGGGCGATATTTTCTCTTCCATCTTCATGGGAGAGATCCTGAATGGCGAGCCGCTCATCCGCTCCGTCGAGAAAGCGATGGGCGCGGTGAAGCTCCTCATCATGAAGAACAAGGACAGCCAGGACACCTTCAAAGGGATCGCCATTGAAAATTCGCTGGAGGTGCTTGACTGATGCCAAGAAGACCGAAGATCCGTATCACGCTCATTGATCGCAAAGGCCCCTGTCCCTGTCACCGCGGTCACCGCGTGGGGGACTCGTGGGATTTCGACAAGGACAGAGGAGAGCTCTGCCCCATGGCGATGCACGTCGCCTTCCCCTATGTAGATATCCTCCGCTACGGCGGCGAGATCCCCCAGCGCGGCGGGGAGAAGGGCACGGCCCTCTTCTGCTGCCCGGATGTCGATACGATCAATGTGTTTAAGATAGAGAAATTGAGTGACTAGCGACTAGGAGACAAAGAGACCAGGAGACATTAGACTCTCCCGTATCGTCATTTCGAGCGAAGCGAGAAATCTTCCTTGCAGACAGATAAACGAAGGATGTTTGAAAGTAGAAATACGTAGCACCGAGGCGTCGTTTCCGTATGAGTGCCTATGTGATACTGACCGCAGTGCAAGGGAAACGCTGATTAAATCTGACAACGATTTAATCAGTGTTTCCCTAGAAAGATCCCTCGGCTACGCTCGGGATGACGATACGGGAAAGGGATACTCTCAAAAGCTTGAAAGCAGGGATTAGGAGTGACTAGTGACTAAAATTTCACTTTCGGACATCGCCCTATTTATACTCCGCGGCGTTTAGATCCTTCGACTCAGCTGCCATGATTCAGATAAGCGTTTCCCTAACATACAGCTTTTTTCTCCGCTCAGGATGACGAAATGCGCCGCACCTTCCCCCTTTGAACCCTTTGAACCCTTTGAACCCATAGAACCCGCTGAACCTCTTTCGCAGACAATCAAAGGGGGGCACGCCCCGGGCTAACCCTGAATCCCGAACCCGATTTCCAACCACCCAAAGGAGCCAACTCTATGAAAGAACAGATGAAATTCGTCCGGAAACTGCCGGAACCGATCGAAGTGCAGCAGGAGATCCCGCTGCGCGCACCATACAGAAAGCTGAAAGCAGAAAGAGACCAGGCCATCGAAGACATCATGACCGGGAAAGACGACCGACTTCTTCTCATCATCGGCCCCTGCTCGGCAGACAATGAGCCTGCCGTCCTCGACTACTGCATGCGCCTTGCGAAAGTCGCTGACGAAGTGAAGGACAAGCTCTTCATTGTGCCCAGAGTCTACACGAATAAGCCGAGAACCATCGGCAAAGGCTACAAAGGCATGCTCCACCAGCCGGATCCCGAGGGCAATGAGAACATGATGGAAGGCATCAAAGCCATCCGCCGCATGCACGTCCACGTCATCGAGGAGACCGGCTTCACCTGCGCTGAAGAGATCCTCTATCCGGAAAACCACCGCTACCTCTCTGATCTTCTCTCCTACGGCGCGATCGGCGCGCGTTCCGTCGAGGACCAGCTCCACCGCATGATCGCCAGCGGCGCAGGTATCCCTGTCGGCATGAAGAACCCGACCTCCGGCGACCTCTCCGTCATGATGAACTCCATCGAAGCCGCACAGAATGAGCAGGACTTCCTCTTCCACGGCTGGGAAGTCCACACCACAGGAAATCCGCTCGCCCATGCCATCCTCCGCGGCTACGTGAACCACTTCGGCACCAGCATGCCGAACTACCACTACGAAAACCTGAAGAAGGTCCTCGACCTGTATGGAGAACGTACCCTCGCCAACCCTGCCATCGTCGTCGACTGCAATCATAACAACTCCGGCAAGAAATACATGGAGCAGATCCGCATCGCCAAAGACGTCATGGCCAGCCGCCGCTACTCCTCTGACGTCGCCGGCATCGTGAAAGGCCTCATGATCGAGAGCTACATCGAAGATGGCAGTCAGAAGATCGGCGAAGGCATCTACGGCAAATCCATCACCGACCCCTGCCTCGGCTGGGAAAAGAGCCGCGCCCTTATCCTCGAGCTCGCAGAGCTGGTATAAGGATACAGGCTCGGCGGAACTTGCCCGAAGGAACGATCTTGCGCGTTTGAAACGAGTACTTTTGATAGGCACAGAAGGTCAAAAAGAGCATCGCCCGATGGCAGTGCTCTTTTTTATTTCTGATAAGCAGCAGAATGACTTGCTTCAGTCAATGGCGACAGACAAAGCCCTTCCTCGTGAGAAAGGAAGCGATGCGAGAATACCGCTTTCCCATACCGTCATTTCGAGCGCAAGCGAGAAATCTTTTTCGTTTGCGGTCAAGAAGAAACGGGAGAGCATCGGAAAATGGGAAACACGGTACTCCATACGCTCTTGGCTCACGGCGTTTCATTCGCGAAGGAAACAGCGAGCGGTCAACGAAAAGCTCTCTCGGCGGCGTCTATGAGGAGAGGCTTTTTGTGATAGCGATGTTCTTTTCTATTTCCAATTTTCAAGATCCGTAGTATAATATGCATACGTCATCTCATAAGCACATGATAGAATGACATATAGGAATAATTCTATATAAATGCCAGAAAATGAAGCAAAGGAGTGTAGAAGAATATGGCAATCAAGACAAGAAAAGTAGGAATCATCGGTGCCGGCAATGTCGGCTCTCATCTGGGACTGCAGCTCGCGGTACAGGGGCTGGCGGATGAAGTCGTTTTCTACGACGTGAACAATGACAAGGCGATGGGCGAATCCCTCGACCTGATGGATGCGGTCAGCTACCAGCCGCATCATTTCGAAGCGTATGCAGGTACGATCGATGACATGAAGGATGCAGACATCATGATCAATGCATCCGGCAAGCCTCGTCTGCCGGGACAGACCCGCCTTGATATGATGGATGGCGGCATCGCGACGACGAAGGAATTCCTGCCGCTCATCGAAAAGTCCGGCTTCGACGGGATCATCATCTCGATCTCCAATCCATGCGATATCATCGCAGAATATATCCAGTACAAGTTGGACTATCCGAAGAATAAGATCATCGGCTCCGGCACGGCGCTCGACTCCGCTCGTCTGCAGTACCAGCTGTCTGACCAGCTGAAGATCAACCGCCGCTCGCTCACGGCGTACCTCTTGGGGGAACACGGGGACTCCAGCATGATCCCGTGGAGCCATGTCACGGTCGCCGGCAAGAAGCTGGACGAACTGCTCGCTGAAAAGCCGGAGCTTTACAAGATGGATCCGAAGGATGTCATCCTGGAAAAGGTACACCGTGAAGGCTATGTGGAAAATACGACCAAGGGCTGCACGGAATTCGGTGTCACGTCCGCAACGGCAGAACTGGTCCGCGCGATCTACCACAATGAACACAAGGTGCTGCCGGTCTCTGTATACCTCGATGGCCCGTACGGCATCAAAGACAGCTTCGCTTCTGTACCGGTCAAGATCGGCAAGGATGGCGTAGAAGACATCATTGAGCTGCATCTGACGGAGGAAGAAAATGCGGAACTTGCGGCTTCTATCAAAGTCCTGAAGGAACATTTCGCAAGAGCGCTGACGCTGTAAGAGCATGAAAAGGACGTGTGAGAGATCGCATGTCCTTTTTTATAGGAAGGCGCAGTTTCTAGGAAAGGGATTTTGCCGTATATCCGCACCATGCGCTGCACCCATAGAGCCTGCAGGAACCGTTTCTCTAAATTTTCTTTCCAAACGACCTTGCTATCACTCGTCCTTTATGATAAAATACTTTGGTATGAATAATGCAGACGGGAGGTGAAACCATTGCCACAGATTAAATCCAATTTGAAAAGCATGAGACAGGACGCTGCTAAGAAAGCTGCTAACGCTGCTGTTAAATCCCAGATTCACGGCGCTATCAAGAAAGCTGTCGCTGCTGCTAACTCTGAAAATAAAGACGAAGCTTTTCGTGCTGCTGTAAGCATCATTGACAGCGCTGCTAAAAAAGGCGTGATCCACAAGAATGCTGCTGCTCGTAAAAAATCCCGTCTGAACGCAAACGTAAATGCTGCTATCGCTGCTGAAAAAGCTGCAGAAGCTAAAGAAGCTGCTGCTGAAGCTAGAGAAGAAGCAAAAGAAGCTTACAAGGAAAAGATGGAAGAAAAGGCTTAATTTTCCGAGAGAGAAATCCCATGGTCTTAGGACTGTGGGATTTTTTATTTTGGGTTCTAGGGAAACGCTGATTCAATCGCAGAGTCAGACTTTACAAGAATTTTTATACATAGCTTCGTCATAACCTTCCTTAAATAGCTCGCTATTCGCGTCAGGTTATTCCTCGCTATGCATAAAAATTTAAGAGTAAAATCTGACAACGATTGAATCAGTGTTTCCCTAGATCGTCGGCTCCATGGGGCTGGTACGGTGTTTGGCTGCTGCCATAAGTCGCCTGCTTGAAACGCATTTTCCCACTCTCTTTCATGCCGCCAGTGCCCTATCCGCCCCTTCGGGGCACCTTCCCCTCGAGGGGAAGGCTATTTATATAAAGCGGCGAGGTCGCCACCTTTCTAATTTCTCATGCAAGCGAGGTTTTCATTTGCAGCCAAGGGACGGCACGCCCCAGAGGCTAACCCACAAGTTTGAAAGCAGGGATGAGTGGCCAGTGGCTAGGGATTAGGGGTGCAGGGTGACGAGTCACTCTCGCGTATCGTCATTTCGAGCGAAGCGAGAAATCTTCTTTGCAGACCGATAAACGATGGGTGTGCGAAAGCAGAAATACGCAGCACCAAGGCGTTGCTTCCCGGCCAGTGCCGGCCAGTGCCTATGTGATACTGACCGCAGTGCAAGAAAGATCCCTCAGCTGCGCTCGGGATGACGGATACGGGAAATGGATATCCCCAAAGATTTGAAAGCAGGGATGAGCAGCTAGTGACTAGGAGAGGGGGGGCATTCTTCCTCATTCCTCATTCGAGTAGAGCTTTCATCCACAATCCAGAGGCGGCACGCCCTACGGTCGAAGCCTGAACCTTGAACCCTGTCCCCCTCTTTAGTACAATAGAGCAAAAGGAGGTACGAGCTATGTTTGTCGGTGTAGATCTGGTGAAGATCGCGCGGTGGGAGCGGATCCTTGAGAAATTTCCTCGCCGCACGGAGAAGATAT
>SKEO01002139.1_pt1 | contig 14253 bp, 8 predicted proteins | sample 4826801 | NCBI WGS metagenome assembly SKEO01 (sample SAMN11008807, study PRJNA524170) | human gut metagenome | biome: Human fecal sample; material: Feces; isolation source: fecal sample from pouch patient p3 | host: Homo sapiens | place: Israel: Tel-Aviv | collected 2016-02-25 | reverse complement strand
AGATAAAACGTGGTTCCTCCTCCAATTGTTACGCTTGCACCTGCCGCACTTACATTTCCAGTAGATACATTATGGAGCTTTACTCCCTTTGGTAAGTCCATTGTAATTTTCTGCTGGGAAGATGCGTTGAACTGAATGTTCTCCGTTCTCTGAACATTTCCATCTACATAAGCTTTTACATTCGGCTTTGAAAATGACATCGCTACATCTGGTATTTCCGGCTTATTCACACAATAATTATAGAGTTCTTTTGCCAAAGCCTCGCCTGTAGCATTTGTTCCATAGAATGCATCACTGCTTCCATTGGCATAAGATGCAGCCATGTGAATAATGATGAATCTTTTTCCTTCTGAGAAATCCGTGTGTTTATTCGCAAAAAAGCTTTCGCTCCCTGCTGCATCTGTACCGTAATAACACACTTTTGCTAACGCCTGATTGTCCCCAATCTTTGTGATTGTATAATTTCCAGATCCTGGTCCAGGTTTTGCTGGCTGTACACAATACGCAGTTGCTCTGACGCTTCCGTAGCTGATATAGTACGGCTCTGTCAGATAGGTTCCAAGATTATAATCTGCATATCTATACAGAGGTCCTTTTTCGATTGTTACCTGCTGTGTACTTCTTGCTGAATAAGCCGAAACTGCTTCAAATGTTGCAATCTCTCCTTCTTCCATAGAATCAAGATCCACACCTTCGTCTCCTGCCTGTTCCAAAACATCATGAAGCTCTAACCCTGATTCTTCATCATAGGTATCCTGGTTCTGTGCCTGCTCTACCAAATCATCAAATTCATCAGCGTCAATATCGGTAATCTCCGATTCTGCTTCTGAATCCTCCGCTTCTTCTGTCTGCTGTTCACTGCCAGCTGTTTCGGATTCAGTCACTGCTTCACTCCCTGCCGCCTCTGTCTGTACTTCTGTTTCTTTCTCACGCACAATCAGTTTTCGGCTGATCTGGTACTTCGGATGCTCCTGATTTACCGGTTCCACATAATAGACCGCTTTGTAAGTGTCCGCATGATCTGTCGTAAAATCCTCATCCTTGTCGTTCTTTGCTTCCTCAAATGTGACTTTGACCTTGTTATCATCCTTGATTTCCAGTCCTGTGTAGTCTGATTTCACATCAAATACACTGCCTGTTTCGATTTCATAATCTTTGGCAGTCACCACCTCATCTTCATCCAGAAGGTCTTTCACTTCCTCATAAAGTGGAGGTTTTTCCTCTGGCTGGATCTCCGCTGCATATGCAGTCATCGGAGATAACACTGTACTAAGCATTGTCATGCCTGCCAGCAAGCCAGATACTACTTTTCTAAAATTACCTTTTTTCTTCATGCTAAGGTCCTCTCTTTCATAATATTTGTATTAAAACAGACAGTCCTTAGACTGCCTGCAATACACTACTTATCGTTGCGGTAAACTCAGATTGAACTGCACATTTCCCTCGCCGGGATCAACCATTTCCACAGTTGCTTCATACTGTCTCCCTGTTTTTCTGGATACCAGATCCTTATAATGGATTTTTCCTTTAGACAGGAACTTCTTTGCTGTCGTCTTATCCACCTTTTTCCCCTGGCTTGCAAGGAATTTATCATTCTTCCACAAGGTAAAAGCACAATTCCGGTCAGAACAGTAAAAGTTTACTTTTCCTTCCCGGACATCAGCTCCACAACGGGGACATTTGCCAATGACTTCTCCTTTTGCTTTTCCCTGAAACTGATTTTTCTTCTCTTCTGAAATCCCCTGATATCTGGCAACCAGTTCCTGCATCAGCTCTGTAATCCCATTTAGGAATTCATCTGCTGTCTCTGTATTCTGGGCAATGTGATTCAATGCCATTTCCCATTCAGCTGTCATCTTCGGAGATTTAATCTCGTCCGGCAAAACCGTAATCAGTACATTTCCATCATCTGTCGGAATCAGATTTTTCTTTTCCCTTTTCACAAAACCAGACTGAATCAGTTTTTCAATGATTGCTGCCCTTGTTGCCGGTGTGCCAAGTCCTTTCTTTTCCGTATCTTCGGTCAGCTCTTCATTCCCTGCACGTTCCATCGCAGAAAGCAGGGTATCTTCTGTGTACTGTTTCGGTGGCTGTGTGAAATGCTCCGATACCAAAGAATCACAGGGACCATACTGCTTGCCTGCCCAGATATCCAGCTCCGGCTCTTCTTTCTCAATCTTTACGCCAAAGAACTGTTTCAATTTATTTTCGATCGCCTTGAATCCTTCCTGCTTTGTTTTCTTTGCTGTGAGATAAAACGTATGATAATTGCAGGTGATCTGGCATTTATGGCTTTCATAAATATAAGGATCTGCAGTTGCTGTCAGAACCCTGGCACTGATCAGATACAAAATCTTGCGGTTTCGTTCTTTCAGTTCACCAATATCTGCTTTGGCTACTTCCATGGTTGGGATAATCGCATGGTGATCGGATACTTTCTTTGAATTTAATACCTTACTCACGTCTGGGTGATATTCCAGACCTTCAGCATAAGGCATTTTCCCAAGTAACATCTGAATCAGTGTTTCAGTGCTTTCTCCCATCTCATCTGTCAGATACTGGCTGTCTGTTCTCGGATAAGTGACCAGCTTCTGCTCATACATCTCCTGCACGGCATCCAATGTCTGCTGTGCGGTATAACCAAACATTCTGTTTGCTTCCCTCTGCAGAGTGGTCAAATCATAGAGCTTCGGAGGACGGACCGTTTTTTCTTTCACATCATCCTTTTCCACTTCGCACATACGCTCCATACAGTCCGCAGCCACTCTATCTGCATCTTCTTTTTTCTGAAAATGCTCTGTGACCGCATCCATCTCGTCAAACTTGATATGAGCCATATAATATTTTTCTTTGGTAAATTCCTTGATCTTCTGATTTCGATCCACGATCATGGCAAGTGTTGGTGTCTGTACTCTTCCAACTTTCAGATTCTGGTTATACAGAACGGAAAAAAGACGGCTCGCATTGATTCCCACCAGCCAGTCTGCCTTTGCCCTGCAAAGTGCTGACTGATAGAGACTGTCATAACACGAACCGTCTTTTAATGACGCAAATCCATCTTTAATTGCCTGTTCCTCCATGGAAGAGATCCAGAGCCGCTTCATCGGCTTTTTGCATCCTGCCTGCTCATACACCAGACGGAAGATTAGTTCTCCTTCCCGCCCGGCATCTGTAGCACAGATTACTTCATCTACTTTGGAATCTCGCATCAGTTTTTTCAAGATTCCAAACTGCTTTTTCGTGCCTTCCAATACCCTGTGTTTCCAACATTCCGGCACAATCGGCAGATCTTCATATCTCCATTTTTTATATTTTTCATCGTATTCTGATGCATCACATAATCCAACCAGATGTCCTACGCACCAGGAAACGAGATAACCGTTTCCTTCCACGTAGCCATCTTTTCTTGTTCTGGCTCCAATCACGGAAGCCAGTGCCATCGCAACCGATGGCTTTTCTGCAATCACTAATTTCATTTACTCCTGCTCCTCTTCTTCATCTTCCAGCACAGCATCATCAAAATCCTCGTCTCTCAGGATTTCTGGTTCTATACTTTCTTCCTGCTCATCTGCATCGTCTACTTCCCGCTTTTCAGATTCTGAATCTTCGGATTCATCTTCATCCTCTTCCATCTCATCCTCGTCATCATATTCATGCTTTGGTTTATAGACTTTGAAGTAATATCCTCCTGCCGCAGCTCCTACTGCAACCAGTGCAATCAGAAGATACGTTCCAAATGGACTTTTATCTTCTGGCATCTGGATTTCATCCTCTACCTTATCTTTCTCAGCTGTCTCAGTTGTTTCCGGCTTTTCTTCTTCAGCCTGTTTCTCTGGTTCTGCATAAACAGTATCTACTTCCGGAAGTGTCACGGAATCAGAAAGTGTGAAGTTCATCAGATCTTTCTCGCTGACTTCTGTAAGGAAATACACATTATCCTGAGATTTTGAATTGTCGATGATCAGATAAAAAATCTTACCACTCTTAGTTGAAATGGTATAAAACTCTTTTGTGCCTTCCGTAGCTGTTTTAGTAACAGAATCTGCTGTCTCGCCTTCTTTATTAAGCTGTTCCTCAATACCTGTCACTGTCCGATCATCCACAGTTCCTTTTGCATCTGTTGGCTCAGAAGCTTGTGCATCCTGCGGAAGCGGAGAAGTCGTTGTTTTTTCAGTTCCCGTTGCATCTGCACTGGTCGTAGTTGCCATTGCACCATTGCTGTCACTGGAGGTTTTCTGTTTCTCTGCCTGCTTCTTTGCCCATTCATAATAAGGATTCTGCAACACATACTTTTCAGAAGTATTTCCGGCACCGTCTGTTACCGTAATCTCAATCTGTTTTGTAGTAAAATCTTTCTGTGTCAGTTGCACTCTCAGCATTCCATCCTTCAGATCTGTATAAGTGGTGCCATTAACTGTTACTGCAGTAATCCCGGATACTGTATCATTCCCCTGAATCGTCAGCACACCATCTGTCAGGGAAGCAGAGAGTGTCGGCTTTTCCGTGTCATAACACTTAATAGAACGATTCTGCTCATACACCTTTCCATCACCATCTGTCACACGCACATACACTGTCTGATTTCCTGTGATCGTGATACTTCCGCTTCCAGTTACATCCTGCCAGCTTCCATCTTTTCCTGCTTTTGCTTCAATCTTTGCTATTGAGAAACCTTCCGGCATATGGCTGGCATCTACCGTAACAGCAATGGTTGTTTCTCCCTGTTTCCATCCATCCGGTTTCTCAATCGTGATTGCAGGCGTGGTATTCTCAGCTGCATAAGCAGTCTGTGTCTGGAGCAAAGGTGTTGTCAGGCAAAGAAATGTCGTTGCTGCAAGCAGACTCTTTTTTACCCTGCTTTTAGTATTTGTTCTCTTCTTCTGTTTCATTTTTTCCAGATTCATCATCGGCTTTTATTTCCTCCTTCTGTATTTCTACCCTGCCGGGCAACTCATTTTTCATTTTCTTTTTAAAAGCTTCCAATTCCGGAATACTCATATCCATTGCACGGATAATTCTTACAATTTCCAGATTTTCTGCTTCTGTTTTTGCAATCTCCGCAGCCTTGAACCGCTTTAAATCTGCTTCATATCTGGCTTTAGATGCTTCCATTTTTTCCTTGGCTTTCTCATAATCTGCCGTTGCTTTTTCAAGACTTTTCATCTCTTCTCCTTTCCGGGCGGCTGTTATACCGCCCTTTTCCTTACCATCGCCCGAATCCATAGAAATGGCTCTGCCAGTATGGAGAGTTGATGGACGTGTACTGAACCGGATGCCCACAATGGATCATCTGACCATTGCCCACATAGATTCCAATATGCGTTACTGGTTCTCCTGCATCGTAGGTTCCGGTAAAGAAGATCAGATCTCCTGGCTGTGCTTCTGACTGGGATACTGGCGTACAAATGTTGTACAGTCCCTGTGCAGTCAGCCTTCCCGTATTTCTTACCCCGGAATGAACCAGACAGTAGCTGACAAATCCGGAACAATCGAATCCACTTGGGGAATATCCGCCCCACACATACGGTGTTCCAAGATATTTTGCAGCCTCTTCCAGTAAACGTTGCGCTGCTTCACTGGTATATTCATTACCACCAAAGCCTGTCCCTTCTCCTGTTTCCAGATAAAAGATCGGGTTTAACCGCTCTCCATTTTTCAAAAGTTCAATGTGAAGATGGCTTCCTGTAGAATTTCCGGTATTTCCTACAAGACCGATCTCATCACCTTTCGTGACGGATGCACCTGCAGATACACTCCGGCTGCTTAAATGTGCATACCGCAGTTCATAGCCTTTACTGTCCTTGATTACAACATAATTGCCATAGCTGTCGTTATAAGCAGAAGTTGTAACCGTTCCGGTCAGCCCTGCCATTACTTTTGTCCCTTCCGGTGCTCCGATATCCATACCATTGTGTAACTGATTTGCTCCTGATATTGGATGAATCCGATATCCATAATAGCTGGTCACACTGGAATACCAGTTAAAATCAACCGGTGTTGCAAACATCTGCAGGTTGCCTTTGGTATCGTTGTAGGCACTGAACAGTTCTTTCTGGAAAAATCCCAACCTGTCCTGACAGATTGACATCAGGTTTCCACTGGTCAATGTTACATTCAGCGTGTCCACATCTCTGATTCTGGTCACTTCGACTTCATTGCTTCCGTTATCATCTGCAAGATAACATTCCCAGGTCTGATGTCCATGTGCAGATGCTGCCGCATGACTGTCATAATAGACATCAAATTGTACACCGTATCTTGCGAAAGCTCCGGTATCTTCTACGGTATATTCGACACCATTCATAACTACCTTTGTTCCCATTGGAACAAACGGATTGGAAGCATCTACCGCTAAGGTATGATTGGCAGTTGGATATGCTCCACTGGCAGTCGGTCCTCCGCTCCAAATACCACAACAGATTGGACAGTTACAATATCCACTGGTCACAACCTGTCCCAAAGATTCTCCAACTCTTACTGTTGCTGTCTCCGTTACAGTCTCATTGACTGCTTCAGTAGTTAAATGATATTGCTCTGCAAACAAGGCGTCCAGCTCCGGCTTGACCTGTTCAAAAGTAAATTCTTCATACTTTGCAGACAGATAACTAATCAGGATAAACGGATCATGCTCAATAGGTCCGATGTTATATCGGTATTCCTCATGTCCTGGTTCTTCAGATTCCATATTGTTGATCCGCTCCTGCAGATTAGCTTCCAGCTGTGTGTAATACAGTTCCGCTTCCCGGATTGCCTGATCCGATGACAGATAACTGGTTCCGGTGTAAGTGATCACATTTTGTAAAAACACTGCAGAGCATGACGTGACATTCGTTATGATCAGAAACATCAATCCGATCAGAACTGCTACACTGATATACACCTTCCGGTTTTCTTTAAAGAAGTTGGTGACTTTGCCGCCAATCTTCTTGATATAATCAATCGTACCTTTTGTAGCTGTTCCTACTGTCTGTTCACTTCGCTTCGCTTTGGCATAATCCCGTTTGATCTGTTGCTTCTGAATCTGTTTTTTCAGTTTCTTCTGTTCCTGACGGGCTGCCGCCTGTGTCTGTTTCTCTTCCTGTCTTTCAAGTCTGCTTCTTTTTCTGAATGCCCTCTGTTTCCTGCGTCTGGCACTTCTCTGTTCCAGCCGGTAAACACCTTCGCCGCTTTCTTCTAACTTATGGGCACCTTCTACCGCCGCATTATCGTCTTCATTTTTGCTGATCTCACGGTGCAATGCTGCGGAAGCTGCACTTCCTGCTTTCTTGACAACAGAAGTTTTTTCTGTTTTCACAGATTCCCCTTCGCCAAACTTCAAGCGGGATTTCTTCTTTCCAGGAGCTTCTCCATCATTTGCCTGATAGACCTGTGCCTTCTTGGAATGCTGCTTTGCTTCCTTCTTCTTTTTTGCTTCCTCATAAGAAAACTTTTTGGCTTTTTCCTTCTGTTTCTGATGTCGGAAATTGACTCCATCCGTATCCATCTGGTTCAATTTCTCCATATCTTTATCATTTTTCACAGAAGCACCAGTTTCCTCATAAGCAAACTTCAAACGCTGTTTTTGTTTTGGCTTTTTGCTACCACCGGTCTGATTTCTCCGGCTGTCTCCTCTGTTTTCTGATAGATCCGCACGTTTTTCTTTCAGTCTCCCTGACTGTCCGGCTTCGGATTTTTCTGCAAGTCTGGATTCTTTTCCGACTTCAGCACGGATTCTTTTTCTATTTTGCTGTTTTCTACTCTGTCCAAGATCCTCACTTTGCTTCTCTGCCCGTATCAGTTCCGGTGCATCTCTGGATTTTTGCACAGAGGGACGAATATTTTTCCCACTCCGTTCAGACTGGCGGGAAGACTTATCCACAAGGCTTACTTCTTTTTCCCCCTGTTTTCCTCCCATCTGCACATCACTGGCACGGTTACTGACACGAACAGAAGATTTATCCGTCAGGTTTTCTTCCACCAGACCATCCTTGGTCATTTTCTGGACTTTCTTATCCCTGACTTTCATTCTCTGTTCTGCCACTGATTACTCCTCCTTCTTCGGATACCCTTTCCCTGCCTGTAATAAACAGAGAATAGCGATGCCAAATACAGCACCGCCACAAAATGTCAATCCATATGAAATTACCTGTAACATTGTTTTACTCCTCCTGTATTACCCTGCTTCGGCTGTTTCCTCCGGGCGGGTTGTCATAATCTTATAAAGGGAATTCTTCGGGAATCTGTCTACAAACGGAATAATCACATTTCCATAGAACAGAAGTCCTTCACCCTCATTACTGGTGGTTACATAAGACAGCTGGGTTGGTGAAATATTCAACTGTTTAGCCAGAATCTGCCTGTCACCGGATGCCTGGTTGAGCATATAGATAAAATCAGAGTTTTCAAAAATATTCTCGATTTCCCTGGAAGCTAAAAGATCCTTAATGTTCTGGGTAATTCCTGTCGGAATACCGCCCCATTTACGGAATCGCTTCCAGATTTCCACGCTGTAGGCTGCTGTCTGTTCTTCTTTTAAGAGAAGATGGAATTCATCCACATAGTAACGGGTGGATTTATGAGCGGAACGGTTGATCGTCACTCGGTTCCATACCTGGTCCTGCACAATCAGCATCCCGATCTTCTTCAGCTGTTTTCCAAGCTCCTTGATATCAAAACATACGATACGGTTGTTGATGTCCACATTTGTGCGATGATTAAATACATTTAGGGAACCTGTAACGTAAATCTCCAATGAAGTTGCCAGACGCTGTGCTTCCGGCTCTTCCTGTTTCCGCAACAGATTATATAAATCCTCCAGTATCGGCATCTTCTCTGGCACCGGATCAGCGAGATATTCCTGATAGACCAGCCGCACACAACGGTCAATGATCGTCTTTTCTACCGGTTCCAGTCCATTCTTTCCACCGACAATCAGTTCACACAGGGACAGAATAAAATCTGCCTTTAAGGACAGCGGATTATCTTCCTCTGAATAATTCAGGTTCAGATCCATCGGATTGATATACTGGTCTGATACCGGTGAAATCCGGATGACCTGTCCGTGCAGTGCCTGCACCAGTGGATAATACTCGGCTTCTGGATCACAAATAATAATATCGTCCTCCGTAATCAGGAAACAGTTCGTAATTTCTCTTTTTGCTGAGAAGGATTTACCGGAACCAGGTGTACCAAGAATCAGTCCATTCGGGTTCTTCAGACGCTTCCGGTCAACCATAATCATGTTGTTGGATAATGCATTCAATCCATAATAAAGAGCTTCCCCTTCCTGGAACAGTTCCTGTGTCGTAAATGGCACAAAGATCGCTGTTGCCGATGTGGTAAGCCCTCTCTGAATCTCAATTCGATTGACTCCCAGTGGAATACAGGACATCAATGCTGCTTCCTGCTGATAGTCCAGCTGTTTTAAGGAACAGTTGTATTTTTGTGCGATACCCTGTACCTGGAAGATATTGTCATCCAGCTTCTGACGCTTCTTTGCGGTATTCATCACCAACACTGTCACAAGAAACATACGCTCATTTCTGGACTGTAAATCTTCCAGCAGATTCTTTGCTTCTTCCCCGTAGGTCACAAGATCCGATGGAAGCACATCCATGTCATACCCGGAACGTACCGCCCGCTTCTGCTCTTCAATCTTCATCTTATCCAAATCTGAAATCTTGCTCTTGATCATCTTGATCGCAGAACTCTGGTCAATGGACTGGATATGAATATTGACATTGATGCTGTCATCCACATCCAGGAAATCTGCAAGCATCCGGTCTGTAAGCTCCGGTGCCAGGATCTGCAGATAACTCACGCTTCCCATGGTCTTTCCCATCAGAAATGTCTGATTCTTGGAAAAGTTAAAGGAAGTTGGTGCAATAAAGTCTTTGGTCTTTAATCCTGTTTCCGGCAGCATCTTGTACTGGAACTTAAATGGTTCAATCCGATCCTGGTTGAACACATGATACAGAATCTCCAGTCGCTCCAGACCATTTAAGGAATGTGCCTGTGCTCCCAGAACTTTAAAGTTGTTCAGGATATCGGCTTCAATCCTTTCAAGCCTTGGTCTTGCCACCTTCAGGCTTTCTGCTTCGATTCCAAAAGTGATATACTTGGTTTTCACCAGACCATTGTTTCCCTTGGAAAGCTGATTTTTTAACATGGTCCGGTACTCCTCACGAATGGCATTGAAGTCATCGTTCTGATCCGGAATATCAATACTTTTCTCAAATTCAGCCACATCCACCTGCTGATTGATAAAGGACAGCTGCACACTGATGGAAGAATCAAAGTAATTTAAAAAATCACAGTAATTCTCAAATATCGTGGTCTTATCCTCATTTAAAGCCAGCTGATAATTGATGTCATAAAACTGAATTGTCTTAGAGAAAAAGGTCTTTGTCACCTGGCAGATACCATCCTGCAGCATCCGAATATACGGAATACTCTGCTGTGCAGTTGTAGGAATGTTTTTCTGTTTCCTACGATCCCGTTCCTGCTTCTTCCTACGCTTTTCCTGTTCTCTTTCTTTTCTGCTTTTTTTGTTTCTTCTTTCCTGACGGTTTCTTTTTTCCGCCAGGGACAGACGCTCCTGCTGAGCCTCCTGCTTTGTCTTTTTTGCCATCCGGCACACCCTCCTTTTTTACAAGGGTGGAAATCTCCTGATAAAAATTTTCTGTCTTATATGGTCTTACCGCTGGACATATAAACTTCTGTCGAATGATATTTGCCACCACTTTTTCAAAGGGAAGCCCGTCTTTTTCATACATCGCCATGAAGAAAAACGGAAGCATGATCGTTACCATCAGAATGGCAGCGATACTGGAACCGATTGGTTTTCTCATGAACAGATAAAACGGAATTCCCACAACTGCGGCAAGTGAAAAGAAAATCAACTGCCGCTTTGTCAGATTTAACGCTACTTTTGTTTTGACCTTGGTAAGGTCTTTTGGTACTGGTACATACGCCATGGTATGCGCTCCTTTCCTGCCCGTTAGTGGGCATTGAATATTGATTTGCTAAGGCTTCCGGTCTTGAATAATGAAAATGCAAGAATCACGGTATAAGCCGCTACTGAAAACATTGCTGCATGAAGGTCACTGGATATGGTCATTGCATTTACTAAAACTGCATAAATTCCCACACAGACCATCATGAAGAATCCCTGAAATGCCAGTGCGAACAAGCCTTTTAAATAGTTGTTTCCGATATTGCCCCATTCCTTATTCGTCATGGTGGCAAACGGAATTGGTGCTATGGAAGTATAAAGGTAAATTTCTATCATCCTGCCGTACAAGATTACCGTAATGATAATTGACAGAATGTGCATGGTAACACTGATCAACATCGTTTCCATGGATAGCAGGAACAAATCCCCCAGTTCCATATCTTCCAGTGCATCCACAATCCTTGTGATTGCTTCCGATGCGTCCACTGCTGTGTTTCCGGAAATTACTCCGGCGGCATTGTTGACCACATGCTGGCCAACGTCAAAGACCGCCATCGTGATATTGAACGTATTTGTCACCAGATAAATAGCTACATACGCTTTGAAGATCCAGAGGAAAATGTTGTAAGTCTCAAATTCATGGAAATTGTTTTTCTGTGTTACCATCGTGATCAATTCATAGCACAGGACAAAGGTGATGATCAGTCCCGCAATGGGGACAATCACCGTTTGGGATATATTCTGAATCAGATTAAAAATCCCTGCATTCCATCCCTGCGGTGTCTGTCCCACCTGCCCGGCTATGGTTCCCACCTGCTCATTGACAGACGTGAACATGTTATCCAAACTTGACTTGATAAGCCCGATCAGGATATCCTTTATCGCTTCCGTAATTCTCTCAATGATGGTGTTCATCTACCACTCCTCTTAAGAGAACAATGTTGCCAGCTGTGGAATCAGGGTAGTTCCCAGCAGCATGATTCCGGCACCAGCCATCAGCTGTTTGATGCCCTGGCTCTTAGCGCCGGGATTGTCATTCCCATATCCTTCCAGAAGGTTTACGACACCCCACACGCCAAGACCTGCACCGATTGCGACTACAAGAGTTTTTAAAGTTGTAATTGCACTGCTAAAAAATGCCATATACATTCACCAAAACTGACTTCTTTCAGGTGTTTACGGGAATGAAAAAACACCGACTAAAAAGCCGGCGCACCTAATGTCAGTTATTCCTTTCCTCATTATTTTTCGTTCATTCCCAAGGTTACTCCGACAGTTCTACATGAATTACTTCCACCTCTTCTTCAGATTTCGGTGTGTACTGCGGATTTAACTCTTTCTCAACTTTGTATCGGTTCTTCTCGTTTTCATCTGCAAGAAGCCGATAGTTTTTGTGTTTCGTGATATCATATTTGTCCGAGAAAAATGGTCTGGCACCACGGATCTGCAGGATACATTTTCCTCCATCCATGACTGCAATCTCATCTTCTGTCATCAGCTGTTTGCCTGTTTTCTGGTAATTCAATCCAAAAGACTTCTGATTACTCCTCGTCTCCGAAGTGTTATACAGGTCAATGGTTTCCTTACCCAGAAGCTCACTCATTTCCTTTAATGTGGTCTTCTCTTTCCCACCAAGGAATAAAGTCGTATCACAGTTGCCCAGAATGGTATCTGCACTATCCTTATACATTGCCTTTAACTGACTCTGTGACTGCAAAATAATAGAAGCAGAGATTTCCCTGCTTCGGATAGTTGCGATCAGCTTGTCAAACTGAGGAATTTGTCCGATGTTGGCAAACTCATCAGCGATGACACGCACATGCACCGGAAGTCTTCCACCATATTCATCATCTGCCTTATCGCAAAGCAGATTGAAAAGCTGTGACTGCAACATCGCAATCACAAAGTTGAATGTGGTATCCGTATCGGACATAATCAGAAACAAGGCTGTTTTCCTGTCTCCGATCTTATCCAGCTCCATTTCATCGTAAGACATGATCTCACGAAGCTCTGCGATATCAAATGGGGCAAGTCTGGCACCACAGGAAATCAAAATCGACTTCGCCGTTTTGCCGGCGGCCATTTTGTATTTTTTATACTGTCTGACCGCAAAGTGCTGCGGATCTCTTTCTTCCAGTTCCTGGAACATCATATCCACTGGATTCTGGTAAGTTTCATCCTCTTCACGGGTTTCGCTTTCATTCAAAAGATCCAGAAGAGTATTCAGATTCTTTTCCTCTTCATCACCTTCATACCAGATAAAAGCAATCAGTGCTGTATACAGCAATTTCTCTGCTTTCACCCAAAAATCTTCGGAAGCTTTTTCCCCTTCGCCTTTGGTATTTACAATGATTGTTGTCACCAGCTTCAGGATATCTTTTTCAGACCGTATATAAGCAAATGGATTGTAATGAAGGGATTTAGAAAAATTGATCGTATTCAAAACCTTAATCACATAAGGCTCATATACCACTTTCCTGGATTTATCTTTGATGACATTTCCATCTTTATCCCTCTTCGGCGGTCCCTTTGCTAACATCTTCCCGCACTCCTCGATCAGAGTGCCTTTGGGATCTGTAATGACCATGGAACAGTTCATCTGCATGACCGATGGTTTTACGAAAAAACGTGTCTTACCGGAACCACTGCCGCCGATAACTACAATATTTTTATTTCTTGCATATTTCGGTTGCTTCGGTCTGCTCTCCATCGTCAGTGCTTCTGTTGCTGTCAGTGGAATGTTCATCCATGGATCATCTGACATATAAGGCTTGATATCCTCTGCAGTTCCCCATCTGGCTGAACCATACTCGATTCCTTTCCGGAGTTTCTTTGCATCTGACTGTTTCTGCCAAACCAATAGTTTCAAAATAACTGCGACAGTAACTCCAACCAATAGGTCTCTCAGGTCAAAACTTAGCAGAATTCCTGTAAAGATCCGATCTGCATGTTCCATCGCATATAACAGTTTGTTCCCTATATCTTCTCCGGGACTTCTCCTGTATAAGCAGGAGGCCCGGTCCGCATAAAAAGCGGTCAGAACATAGGGAAGATTCGTAAGAACCAGTTTCTTTTTATCCAGGGCGGACAGCCTGACCCCAGCCTTATTCTTCCACTTCTGCATCAGCTTATTGCCGTGTTGTTTCATCATCGGCTCTGCTCCTGATGCCGGTTCTTTACTTTGTCCTTCGATTTCTTTGGCATCATTGCCCGGTAAGCTGCAAGACGCTTATGAATGGAAGGCTTATTCGCTTTTTGAATCTGTTTCTGGGAAAACTCACGGAAAGCAGCATTGAGGGCATCCTGATCACGTCCCTTGA
>SKEO01002137.1_pt1 | contig 14273 bp, 12 predicted proteins | sample 4826801 | NCBI WGS metagenome assembly SKEO01 (sample SAMN11008807, study PRJNA524170) | human gut metagenome | biome: Human fecal sample; material: Feces; isolation source: fecal sample from pouch patient p3 | host: Homo sapiens | place: Israel: Tel-Aviv | collected 2016-02-25 | reverse complement strand
ATTATGATTTATACATTTTCCACCAGATGTATTATTCGCAGACGAATGACTCCAAATAACCGCAAGCATCATTGCGCCCTTCAATGAATCTATCCATTCAATTCTTTTATTATTTTTAACTTTTTCCATACCAACAGTACTCCTTATAGGAAACGCCGTTGTAAGTGCCTTTACCACCAGGCAAATAGTCAACCTTCCAACATGTTAAAATGGTTGTTTTATGGCAGTAATGCTTAGATTCTTATCTTACTCTCGCCGCACTTTCGACCACCCATATTGCCACATAACCATGAATAGTCTCAGGCAACATGCATTACAATATATCGTTCTTATTCCACATGACAAATCTATTATCTTTGATTCTAACATTTAGCAAGACAAATAGCAAGTTCACATTCTATCCGCGTTTCATTTTATTCCGTCACCCTATCATTCACCACACCATCCTTGGCTTGGATGTCAGTGCAATCAAGTCAGTCCGCATTAACAGCGGCTACACATATAAGATGACAGTCCTTGCCCATGTTGCAATTTTTCCGCACACATGATATAATAAATTTACATTTGATTGTCGAAATGGCACGCCTTGTCTGCGGAAGATGCGGAAACAACCAAGAATTGCTCAACCGCCCGCCCGATGCCTCCCAAGGCCAGCTGTAAAAGCAGTTTTCATATCAAAAGCATCTGCTCTTGCTGTCCTATAGATGCCGTATTATAGATTTCTCAAAGGCTGCAGATACCTGAACTATTATAATTCATTATACAAATTATCTAAGGAGATTGTCTGATGACAAAGCACGCCTCGACGGGGTTTGAACACGACCTTCTTTTGCGCATTGTTAAGCTTTTAAATGTTACCATGATTACAATACCCTTTGCTTTGTGCTGGTTTCTTTACTATGCACAACATACAGAGGCTCCTTTCTATGCGAAAGGAAACTACCTCATAATAGCACTTTTTGTAGTACTATACACTGTTTTCGGTCGCGTGTATGATGCTTTCCTAATGTCTATGCAGCGGATTGCTGAGGTAGTGTACGAGCAATTTCTCGCAGCAGCCGTCAGTGATTTTGTTATGTATATTGTAATTTGGCTGCTCACCAAACACTTGCCCAATATTCTCCCCGGCGTTGTTGCGCTTGGCGGTCAGGTGCTGCTTTCCACCGTGTGGGCAACCTATGCCCACAAATGGTATTTTGCCGTATTCCCTCCACAGACTACTGCCGTGATTTACGATGGCCGCCAAGGGATTGAACGCCTGATCGGTCAGTATGGCTTAGATAAAAAGTATGATGTCCAACTCGCAATCAGCGCTGAGGACTGCATTGCAAACTTGGCAATCCTAGATGGTATGGAAACGGTCTTCATGAGCGGCATTCATAGTCACGACAGAAACATTATTCTCAAATATTGCATCGACAAGGGCATCAATGTTTTTGTGATTCCGCGTATTGGCGATACGATTATGTCCGGTGCACATCATATGCACATGTTCCATCTGCCGATGCTGCGTGTGCGCCGCTATAACCCGCAGCCAGAGTACCTATTTGTAAAGCGCGTGTTAGATGTTGTCATCTCCCTATTTGCTTTGGTAATCCTGAGTCCAATTTTTCTTGTTACTGCAATCGCAATCAAAGTTACAGATCACGGGCCTGTGTTCTATAAACAAACCCGGTTGACAAAAGATGGAAAAGAGTTTGATATTCTGAAGTTTCGCAGTATGCGTGTTGATGCCGAAAAAGACGGTATAGCAAGGCTTTCTTCCGGCGAACACGATGACCGCATTACGCCGGTAGGGCGCGTGATTCGTGCCTGCCGAATAGATGAATTACCGCAGTTGTTAAATATATTGAAGGGCGATTTGAGCATCGTTGGCCCTCGGCCAGAGCGCCCGGAAATTGCGGCGCAATACTGTGCAGAAATGCCGGAATTCGCACTCAGACTACAGGCAAAAGCCGGTCTGACGGGATATGCGCAGGTTTACGGCAAGTACAATACAGCCCCATATGACAAGCTTACAATGGATTTAATGTATATCGCACATCCAAGCATTATAGAAGATCTAAAAATCATGCTTGCAACGGTTAAAATCCTATTTGTACCGGAAAGCACTGAAGGTGTTGCAGAAGGCACTACAACTGCAATGGATGAACAAAACAACGATCTGGTACACTTATGACTATGTGCCAATCTGAATCAAGAAGGGAGACATAAGGCATCTGTGAGTGTGGATGAATGTAAGAAATACTCCGTTCTCATGTCTGTTTATAAAAAAGAAAATCCTGCGCATCTGCAGCAGGCGGTGGAAAGCATTCAGGCGCAGACAATTCCAACAGACAACTTTGTACTGGTCTGCGACGGCCCTTTGACCCAGGAATTGGATGCAGTTATTGCAGAAAAGCAACAGGAAATGGGCAATTGCTTTCATGTTGTTCGTCTTCCGCAAAATAAGGGCTTGGGCAATGCACTAAACTATGGCATTCATTTTTGCACAAATGAGTTGGTTGCACGTATGGACAGCGATGATGTGGCATACCCAAATCGCTGTGAGAAGCAGCTTTCTCTGTTTAATGTTCACCCGGAAGTCAGCATCTGTTCTGGCACAGTGGAAGAATTCACAGCCGATATACAGGTAGTAGACGCAAAGCGTATGCTGCCAGAAACAGATGCGGAGATTCGAGTATTTGCAAAAAAACGCAATCCCTTTAATCATCCATGTGTAATGTACAAGAAATCTGCTGTTGAGGCAGTAGGATCCTATCAAGACTTCTACCTGTTAGAGGATTACTATCTTTGGCTGCGGATGCTTATGGCAGGTTATCAGGGCTACAATTTACAAGAGCCGTTGCTTCATATGCGTGCCGGTGCGGATATGTACCTGCGAAGGTCCGGATGGGCTTACGCAAAATCCCAAATGAAGCTATTTGGATTTATGCGGGATAATGGCTTTATCACTGAAGGCCAGTATACAATAAGTTGCCTCATTCGTAGTGGTGCCGCGCTAGCGCCAAATTGGTTGCGTAAGTTGGCGTTTGAGAAAGTTCTGCGAGGATAACAGAAGAGCACACGCAGCCAACAAAAAGCAAACACCTATATGGGAGGCCGAATGTGATAACGGTACGAATTAAAGGCGGCTTGGGAAACCAAATGTTTCAGTATGCGGTAGGATATGCACTTGCCACACAGGCGGCGGATGAGGTTTGCTTTGATCCTGCTTTCACTCCTACCATGACTGCACGCAGCTATAAACTTCCTTTACTCCGGGTACAGACGGCAAATAAAGCTAACACCTCATGCCTTCCCACCATTGCAAAAGTCTTAAAGAATCCCTATATCAACAAAGCGTGCAGAATGTTAAAGCTTGGCCACCACACAAGCGGAGACTTTTTATATTATCTTGAAGTTGATGAATCATTCCACTCAGAAGTACTGGCATTGGGCGGCAAGAATGTATATTTAGATGGTTATTTTCAGTCACCGCACTATTTCGAGTCATACCGTAAAGAACTTCTCACACAATTGCAGCCCAATTACTTGCCAGCGGACTCTTACATGGCACAGTTAGCGCAAATTAAAAGTTCCTGCTCTGTTGCGGTACATGTACGTCGCAGCGACTTTAAAGCAGATCGCAGTCCGTTCCATTACCTTTTGGCGGCAGACTACTACCGTGAAGCATTGGCCTACATGCGCGCAAAACTGTCTGTTCCCGAGTTTTTTTGGTTTACAGATGATTTCGAATGGGTAAAGGCTCATTTCCCTGCAGATGAACACACGCATTTTGTAGAACTTCATACGCAACACTGTGACATTGATGATATGATGCTGATGAAGCATTGCCACCATATCATCACCGCAAATAGCACCTTCAGCTGGTGGGCAGCATGGCTAAATGAGCACCCGGACGCACTAATAGTTGTACCCGGAAAGCCGTATGGAAATCCAGATATGTTGCCTTCTTCGTGGATCAAACTTTGAGGAATTCCTTTATGAAAGTAATTCAAATCATGGACAATCTGGAAACTGACGGTGGTGTCAACAGCGTTGTTTATGACCTTTGCCAAGCACAACGCGTGCTTGGTGCAGACGTCTCCTTAATTGGTATAATGGACCGGGGCAACAGTAACAATGAGCAGGTACAGGCATTGCGTGCATTAGGCGTTTCCGTCCACTGTCTGGGTGCCAAAAGCAAACCTGATGCGCTGCTACGGTATGTTTTTGCCCTTCGCAACCTGATTTATGAAATCTCTGGTGGAGAAACCGTTATTTGCAATCTGCACCTGAAACTTAGTGTGCTGATGGGCACAATGGCAGCGGTAGGTCTGTCAAATGTTGTCTGCATTGAAACATACCACAACACTTACCATCACTATTGGCTGCAATACAATCTGTGCAAATTTATGATTCGCGAATATATCTGCGTTTCGGAAACAGCATACAAAGAAATGCAGCTGCGTTTTCATACGCCGAAACATAAGCTGTGCGCCATCCCCAACGGCGTTAACCGTGTGGGAATTCGAGCCCAGATGGGAAACATCAAAGAAGGGAAATCAGAAACCGTCAACTTTGTATCCGTTGGACGCATGAGTTATGAAAAAAATCTTATAATTCCTGTGCAAGCGTTTGCACAGATGCAAAAGGAAAATGTAACTTATACTGTCATCGGCGATGGCCCACAAAGAGACGAACTGGCAAGCATTGCAAAGGGTCACGAAAACATTCGATTCCTCGGCAGTTTGCCGCGTACGCAGGTTATTCCGGCGATTGCCCAAGCGGACCTGGTGATCCTGCCTTCCCTTTGGGAAGGCAGATCTATTTCTATGCTAGAAGCGATGGCACAAGACAAGCCGTTGATCCTTTCGGATGTGCCTGGCCTTCGCACGGTTTTTGATGAATCACCCTTGAACGAAAAAGAATCTTTCCGTGTTTGCCGTTTCGGCTATCTAGTACGCACTTCGGATGTACAGGCCTATATCAACTGCATTCATCACTTTGCAGAGCATCGGGAACTTTGGCCCCAGATGTCTGCTTATGTGGAAGGAATTTCGAAGCAAAGCGATATTTCCAAAGTGGCTGCAGACTATTTAAAAGAATACAAAAAATTCATGTAACCAAATAAGCAGAAAGGATTTTATTCATGAATCCTATAGTTTCTGTCATTATGCCTTGCTACAATGAAGAGGAAAATGTACGCAATGCAGTAACTTGTGTCTTACAGCAGACATTTCAGAATTTCGAGTTGATTATAGTCGATGATTGTTCAACGGATGCAACGGCAGCCATTGTGGCATCTTTCGCAGATTCACGAATTTGCTTGCTTCGTAATGCGGAGAACATGGGTGTGGCGAAGTCTTTGAACGCTGGCCTGAAAATAGCGCGAGGTCGTTATATTGCACGTATGGATGCGGACGACACTTGTGAACCGACCAGACTGGAAAAACAAGTCGCCTATATGGAGCAACACCCAGAGTGTGTTTTGTGCGCAACAGGGGCAGATGTGTACAACGGAAAAGAAATCAGACTTCAAAGTGTCATTATGGGAGATGAACTACTTAAACGATATCTAGTAAAAAACAATCCCTTCGTGCATAGTAGCGTTGTCTTCCGACGAAATATTTCAGACCGGACCGTATGCTATCCAGAAGTCAAAGGCTTTGAAGACTATACGCTTTGGATCGAACTAAGTAAATTGGGTACATTCCATGTCTTGCCAGAAATTTTGGTGCATCGCGTTGATATCGACAATCTCGGCAAGAAACGAACATGGGCAGGGTTTAACAAAAACAAAATCTATCGCAGACTATTTTTGCAGCAAATCTCAGCAATAAAAGCAACACATCAATACGCCTATGGTTTGGTAGCACTTGTGCCAACACTGGCTAAAATTGCAATCAGCTTTATTTTAAGATGGTAAATGGTATACCGCATGATTTTATTTTGTGTATTGCTTATCCTAAGCATTCTTACATATCCCTTGCCAGACGCCCGCGTTTTCGGGTTGCCAGTGGCATTTTTTCTTTCCCTGTACAGTGCATTACTTCTTTTGTGGTCATGCTATAGAAAAAAGCAAAAACCAAATTGGCGACAAGCGTATCCGCTTGTCGCTTTACTGGCAGGATTTTTAATTTCTTCTGTCGCTTCACATTCTTGGAATCTTGCATTCCTTACACGATTGCTAACATTCTACACGATTTATTTTGTGCTGTCTAACGGCCGCATTCTCTTGGACTGGTCTGGCAAAGCCGTTGTTGCGGAACAATTTGCACGGGTTCTGCTTAATTTAGTAATTGCCAGCGGTATCGTTTTCCTTGTGTATGGTTATTATGGATACATAACCGGACATATTGGTGTGGAACCGCAATTTGACTGGTGGCCGATTGCAAAATATTGGGGATTGCATTATCTTCCTTCAACCAGAAACGCGGATATTCACTACATGATATTCCCCCTGATTGCAGTACTTGTCAAGGCCAACCGTCGCTGGTATGACAATATCTTGCTGATTTTGTTCGGTTCAACGGTATTGCTATCGATGGCCAGATTTGCATGGCTGTGCGTAGCAGGAGTTCTTGTTCTATGGTTCTTATATTGCCTGCGCACAGATAAAAATATCAGAATTTTACTCGGTCGCTTAGCACTTGTTGTAGTTGCATTAGTGATGTATGTCATACTATTGGTCGCCTTCGGGCGTGTAGCGTATTTCTTTGGAAAATCCACTTCCATACTAACTACGAACTCATCAGCATTAGTTTCAAACTCTAATGCTGAACGTTCATCAGCATTAGTTTCAAACTCTAATGCTGAACGTATAGAAATTATCCGCACAACTGTAAAAGTGATTCGAAAACACCCCTTCGGTGTTGGTGCCGAAAATATGCATGCTTATTATGCAGTGGAAGGATTAAAACTGAACCATGCCGAGAATACATACTTGAATTTACTGGCAGAACTAGGATTCATTGGGATGCTAGGCTATACGGCATTGGTAGTCTCCCCCATATTACACTGTATGCCAAAGCGGAGAAGACGACAGCTTTCAATGTATGAGGCGTATGCTTTTTTCGCAAGTGCGTATGTATGTGCCGCGCTACTGTTCAACACAGAAACAATCAATGCGTATATGTGGATTATGATGGGCATCATTAGTTTTACAGCCCATGTTTCATCAGACGGAGATTCAGATGATAGTTGTAAAATATAACGGCGGTATCGGAAATCAATTGTTTCAGTATGCTTTCAGCCTTTACTGCAAGCAATATTGCTCTACAGTCTATGCCGACACCGCAGAGTACAGGCGCAAGACGATACATGGCGGTTTTCTGCTGGAAACATTGATTCCAACTTGGACGACTGAGTTTCCTACAATTTCGGATGAAGCGTCTCAACGCTGGAATACACTTTCGCTGGCAGACCGAGTGTCAAATAAACTGCTACACCATTTCGGAAAACACTATTTTGAAGCATATTTTTCTAATACAGAACAGATTGTTAGCTTCCTTGCCGACCATAAAAACAGCTATCTTGAAGGATATTGGCAGAATATACACATCGTGCAGCCCGTTCTGGCAAAATTACAGGAGGGCATCGTACCCCCGGAAAAAGTGACTGTTTCTGAGTGGTACAACAGATTATCAACAAATAATGCTATCGCACTTCACATTCGCAGAGGCGACTATCTCAGCAGTCCTGATGCCCGCCGTCATTATGGGAATATCTGTACCGAGTCTTATTACACAGCCGCAGTGAAGATTATGCGGAAGTTAGTTCCTTATGCGCATTTCTATGTCTTTACAAACGATTATAAATATTGTACGCAGAAATATGGTACAGACGCTGACATAACTGTTATTCCGCCTTGTACAGATCAGTCAGCTTATCATGATCTCTTATTGATGGCGCAATGCCCTCATCACATACTTGCAAATAGCTCTTTTAGCTGGTGGGGAACGATGCTGTCAACACAACCTGGTTATACCATTATGCCTAGTGTGTGGGATAATTGTGTGACACACAACCATCTTATCATTCCAAACGCCGTATTACTGGGCAACAACGGTATGACAGTAGAATACTGATCGTTTCTATAAAACAGGAGCCTATCTATGACTCATAAAAGATCAAGCCATATTCTTCATGGTGCAGTAATCAGCACCATTATACTTATAATGCAGATGTTTGCAGCACTCGTCAAGGTTAAGGTTATCCTTTCTGCATATGGGCACGAGTATTACTCTATTTTCCAAAGTTCAAACGGTATTTTTTCCTATTTGATTTTAATTGAAAGTGGCTTTTCTGTTGCATATCTACTAAAAATGTACGAGCCATACGCTCACGGGGACACCCGCAAATTGCAGGAGCTTTACCTTGGGTTGGAACACATGATGACTCGCGTAGCGTGGATCATGTTGCTGGGGGTTGCAGTTGTCACAATCATATATCCACTGATTTTGGCTGAAAACGCTCTCCCCCAATGGGAACTTCTAGTGCTAATCGCTCTGAGCGGCATCAAATTTGTGCTACCGTATTTTTTTACAGTGGCAAAAAAGCAAATATTGAATGTCGTCGAAAAATCGTATCTTATCACAAGCATTGACAGCGCAGTAAATTTGGTTACAGATATAATTATCATTTTCATTGCGCTCTTTACATCACTGAATTTTTTGTGGACGGTAATAGCATCTGTTCTGATGCTGATACCCTCCATTGTGATATATACAATTATTGTAAACCGGTACAAGAAGCAATTTCACTTTCTGCCACATGCAGAGCCATCTTACGAGGCCTCCAGCATGACAAAAGATATCATGGCACAGAAAATTGCATATCTGGCAGACAATAATGTGGACCAAATCATTTTGTCTACGCAGGATTTATTACAGACAACGATCTATACTTCATTTAACTCTGTAGTTTCGTATCCTGTCACACTTGTCAATCAGCTAATCGCCTCTTTTCGTGGACATATGGGAGTACGTTTAGCAGATAATACTGCAGATAGCTACCAGCCTTTTCGCAAACTTTTTGCAGTAAATTTTTATATTGCTACCGTCATTTCGTGTGAGTTTATTCTGCAGGCACAAAACTTTGTGAAATTGTGGATCGGTTCAGAATACTCCACCGCAAATCTCACGCTAATTCTTTTCGCACTGGTATTGTTTCGCAAATGTGCGGAGAATTCAGTTACAATAGTCCGTGAAGGCCGCGATTTGTATAAGGAAAGTAAAAAGTATGCGTTGCTTGCGGCACTAATCAACTTCGTTTTGTCACTACTTTTAGTAAGGCCTTTAGGTATTAACGGTTTGCTTATTGCAACAATCATTGCAGATTTTGGCATTCTGGATATCAATAATTATCGATTGGTTTTTAATAAAGTCTTTAATCGAGGCTTTGATATTCTGCCCGAACTTTTTGCGGCAGCAATAAGTATGTTGTTCTCTATTTACATTCGCTATGTATCTCCGTTTGCCGGTGTGGATCAAAGCAGTTGGTTACCATTCGTTCTTTACAGTGCAGTCACGACTCTTATAGTCGTTCTCGGTGTTGGATTTGTGTACTTTGCGCTTTCGCGTCACATTCGTATGGCAGCCAAACAATTCATGCACCGCTAGTTTAAAAGACAAGGAGCAGTCCATTATGGTATCCATGCGTTCATTGATGGCAATCTTTTTGCGAGACTCATACCGCGTTTATTTCTTTTTTTTCTGTTGCATAGTGGTGCTTTTCCTTGCATGGCGAAAACTATCTCTGACAGCAGATAGTCTTGCTAAAAAACTGATATTACCCGCTCTATTTCTTATAGCTTCTATCATTAACCCGGTTTCAGCTCACTTTCTGGTAAACAACGCAGAAGAAACGCGCCTTTCCAGATTCTTATGGGTGGTACCTGTTCCGGTGATTCTTGCCGCTGGAACAGTACTGCTGGTTGACTTGTTTAACTCTCCTAGAACGCGACAAATTGTGGCACTGGCAGTTATCCCAGTAATTTTGTTTTTTTCCGGGGGATTTCGTACTTTACAGATACGCTGGAATGGATGGGCACAAAATGCCTATAAGATTCCGCCTGTTGTAATTGATTTATGCGATTATATTGTTGCAGACACTACCTGTCCAGATAAAACTGCTGTATTTCCGCTTCCATTGAACATCTGGGTTCACCAATATCGCGCCGATATTGAGATGCCTTTCGCCAGAATATCAGGCACTTGGGAAGAGAAAGGTACGGCATGCCGAGAACTCTACGATGCAATGCTTCCAATTGGTGCCGAGGGTGCATTAGCAGAAGAAGCTGTGAATTTAGATGAAATTGCATATTGGTGCGAAGAGAATGGGTGCCACTACCTTGTTTTGCCACGCAATGGAATCTACACAGGCAATTTGGAAACGCACGGGTTTAAGGAAGTATATTCGGTCGAAGAAAACTCGTTTGATGAGGTTTCCCCCTATGACCAGGAATATGTCCTTTATCTCAAGGTGGAGGAAAACATATGAGCTTTATTCGCGCGAGTGCCGCCTTTTTATATGCACTTTTCTTCATCCCAATAGGTATGGGATATTTCTGCTTTCCCGGAAAGAATCGGTACTTTGTCAGTATTGGAGGCCTGTTTGCAAGCCTCACTGCTTTTGAGATCCTTGCGTTGATATTCCATATCACACTGGGTAGTCTCCGTGTAATGACACTCTTATGGTGTCTGCTATGCGGTAGTATTGCGGCGGCCGGCATATGGAAAAAGATTCGTATGCCGAAGTGCCAAAATATGAGAAAAGAATCATGGGATACATACGAGAAGATTCTATTCGTAATTGCATTAGGGCTTATTTTTGCCCAAACACTGAACACCGTGTTGCGTGTATATTATGCAAACTGGGATGATGAGACCTATTGTGCAACAGCAGTGGTGTCGTATTTCACAGATACGGTTGACCGCTATACCCCGCAGAGAGAACTTCTTCGTGAGGCATTTTATAATACTGGCTACAATATCGCAGAGTGGCCCGTATTCAGTTCCATGTTGGCGATACTCAGTGGTTTGCATCCGGCAATCATCTTCCGAACAATCTTACCCTCGTTTGAAATACCATTTGCATATTTCATTGTATATCTCCTCCTGAATCACTTCTTTATTAATGATCGCAAGAAGACTTTTTTAGGCCTGATTTATAGTCAGCTATTCGTTTTGATTACGGCCGAAAAACTTGCAATCAGTAGCGAGTGGTGGCTTGTTGTAAACTGCTGGTCAGGAAAAGCCTTGGCTTTCAACATAATTACGCCGTTAATCCTGTGGTGCCTATTTAACATTGAAGATAGCTCTACAGAAGAACGTCCTTCCTATTGGAAACTGCTGTTTCTGGTTTGCTTTGCTGCTTGCTTGATTGCTGCCAGCCTATTTATGATTGTTCCGCTTGAGTTAGCTATTTGGGGGATGTTTTACTTATTTAGAACAAAGCGCTGGAAAGACACTTGGAAATTTGCTTTATGTGGTTTTCCAACGGCAGCATGCGCTTTTCTGGTAATGATTGCTTGATTGTGAACTTTCAGAAAAATGTTTGTAACAGCGATGTTATTGCTTTCGCAAATTGTCCGCCTTAGCTTCACGAACTGCCGCTCGGATGGCAGACTCACTGCCTGTGTAGCCACGTTCTTGCTCTGCAATAAAACAGGCTCGCAGTAGGGGTATTTTGCATGAGTTTTATACGCCACCGTAGACCATCATGCCGCCACTGAAAGTTTGAGGCAGACATTTGTCAGTCGTAACTAACGCAGATAAATAGCTGTATAGTGTATAGTTATTGTCATTTAGACACAATATGTGGTGGTCATTTACAATTCAGAGTAAATTTGCAGTGATTATAATCACTACATTGCAACCCTTGAGGGCTTGGTATGCATAAAAAACAGGGCCTACCGACCTCTGCCGATAGACCCAGAAAATGAAAAGCTCACTTATTTTGAAATAAGTGATTTTGTACACTTACTACTTTTAGGTGATTATAATCACCCAATACCATTCTAATAAGTGAGCATAATCACTTTAATAATTCAACCGGTAATAAGTGATTTTTCTCACTAATTTCCCCTAAATGCAGACAAATTCGATAAGTGATTTTGTTCACTTAGAAACCGCCTCTATTTTTTAGTTGCATTTCTTTGCATCATATATGTATTATTGTGCTCCGATTTTTGTTGAGTAGACTTGCCAGTTGTGGCTTCTTTGTTGAGTAGACTCGGCGGTTACAAAAGTAGCCCACCCGGTATCTTTCCCACAGGCTGATCATCAGCACTTGGAAAGTAACCGAGTGGGCTATTACTCTACTTCAATCTTCTATTTTCTTCTGGCTTCCCCAGTGTTCCCCCTCTCTGCCCCACCGTTGCGTTTCATGACTCCCCTTGCGTTGTTTTCCGCTGCCAAAGGACAAACGCGACACAGGGCGAATGTCGCGACAAACAAAAAGAGCCCACCAGCGAACTAAGTAAAATAACTCAGTACGCCAGTGGGCTCCCTCTCATCCTATTTTTCAGTTTTGCTTTCCTGCTTTGATTGTTTTTATCTCCTGTGTGACCTTCTTTCGGTTCGTAATGCCCTTGTATATCAGACGCCAAACCCAGAAAAACGGCAACAGGACAGGGTATTTATTCAATGAAAAGTATGCTGACGTAAAACAGCGATTGATCCCGGATGCAGAAGTTCCGTATCGGTTCCATTTCACACCAGAAGATTTCTATGTGTTTGTCATTGCGCACGCCTATAAGCATTACAGCCGTAGCGGCACGGGCATCCGTACTCTGGCAGATATTTACATCATGAACCAAAAACTTGGCGGAACCCTGAACTGGGAGTATGTGGATTCGGAGCTGCGAGGCCTGGGTATCTTTTCTTACGAGCACGAAAGCAGAGAACTGGCTCGAAAAATATTTGGAATCGCTGAACTGCCCACGAAAGCCAATTTGAGTGAAGCTGAACAGCAGATGCTTGCATACTATCTGGGGGCATCTACCTATGGAACGATTGAAAATCGGATCCTGAATCAAATGCAGAAATTGCAGCCGGATGATGGAGCCTTTACTGCGCGTACAAAGCGGAAGTATCTTCTCTCGCGTATCTTCCCCGGCAGAGAATGGTGCGAAGCGTATGCACCCACTGTATATGTATCGTATATCTTATGATAAAGCTCAATGTGCATTTCAAAGCTATAGATTGGTGGTTTTTCATACTCATCGTGGTTACTCTTGTTATATCCTTTTACAGTGTATCCTCGGCCCTGAAAAATCGCTTTTACTTCTTTCCGTTTGGAGGCATCAAAAAGAATATCGTTATCCGCCATTTCGCGCATCCCGAATTTAGGATACCAGTCTTTCAGAATGCTGCCTTTCAGCGGCATATACCAGATACCATGCTCTGCAAATTCTTTTTCCAGCTGGTGTCGTTCGGCATCCAGCAGCATATTTTTGCGGACAGCCTTGTTTTTAGCATCCAGCCATTTCAGCCGGATGCTTTCCTCGGCACAACGAAACGCATCGGTCTGCTCCAGCGCCATGCACACCATTGCAGAAACGGAATGCGCTTTCGCCAGCCGAAGCAGTGCCTCCATGTCAATATTTGCAAGCAGTGCTTCTTCCGGCTTTGTGCCTTGCAGTGAACAAGCCATGAGATAAATCAAAAATTCCGAAGTCTTTTCCATATCATGCTCCTTCAATACTCATCCCAACGGCTGTATATCTCACTGATTTTTTCTTCGAGTTCCTGAATGCGTTTTTCCTGCTCCGCTTCATATTTTTCATAGGATTCCTGCCGCTCTTGCTGGGTGGCATTCTGGTCGGCCACTGCTTGAAAAGCACTGTTCAGGTCAACATAACGCAACTCATTGGCCGCTTTCCGGTCGTCTGCAAGCGTCATAAATCTTTCAACATCTGAAATCTGGAGCGTTCCGCTTTGAATCGTTGAAAAATCAAACGACGCAAGCATCATGGTATGTGCTGTAACAATTTGAGAAATATAGTCTGCGTAGTAGACGGGCTGCTTGAAAAAGCCATAGCAAATGTATATAGAGCGCAACCAGAAGCCATTAGCACCTGAAATCACGCTGGCCGCAACGCACCATGACAGGCAAAAACAGGTTGAGGTGAAAAGGTTAAGCCGCGTAAACCCGCATGAAATCAGGCTTTTCTCTGGTTGTCCATATGCGGTTGTCAAGTAAGGAACAAAAAATTTTACAAAAAAAAAAAAAATAAGCCCTACAAGGCTTTCAGTCGGTTTCAAACCGATCTGAACCTTGTAGGG
>SKEO01002120.1_pt1 | contig 14371 bp, 13 predicted proteins | sample 4826801 | NCBI WGS metagenome assembly SKEO01 (sample SAMN11008807, study PRJNA524170) | human gut metagenome | biome: Human fecal sample; material: Feces; isolation source: fecal sample from pouch patient p3 | host: Homo sapiens | place: Israel: Tel-Aviv | collected 2016-02-25 | reverse complement strand
AAATAATCCGAACTTATTTCCAATAGGAGATGGGTTCGGATTATTTATTTTCTTCGGAAATCTCAATAGAGGTTCCCGGCAGAAGATGAAATCCGAAATCATAGATTGACCGATACAAGCCAGACAATGATTTCAGGAGGACACGATTATGAAGTACGATGCAAGAGCCTGTCATTTTAACATGGACACCGGCTGTGTGGAGCTGCTGCTCCGGGATGGGAGAAAAATTTCCATCAACTGCACCGGGGTCGAGGATGCACTGGATGTCACTATGGCACAGCGGACTGAATTGGACTACCTCATCTATAATGACCCGCTGGCGTATGCGGAGTTGATTCTGAACAGTGAGCCGGAGGAATATCTGCGGAATGTGGCTGGAAGTCACGGATTAGAGGACTAAACGCAAAAACAGGGTGCGCCCTGCCGGACGCACCCTGCAAAAATCCACACACGATAAGTAAGGCAGGGAGTTCCCCAACGGGAACTTCCTGTTTTTCTTTGGTTGCAATATGAGCCTGTTCCGCCTGCCACACGGCAAACTCTCGTTGACCTTCCTCGCTGTTCCAGCAGGCAAGGATCGCCGGGTAGAATGCCCGTGCCAGACGTTCAATGGCTTCATCGGGATATGGGGAAAGATTCGTGGATTTTTTCTTCTTATTCAAACGCACACTCCTCTGATCGTCCCACTGCGGCGAAGGCGGGCGGGAAAATCAGGATTCCATGTTACATCAGGCGCAAGGGCGCGGAAGTTTTCTGCCCTGCACTTGCTTTTGGTGGATTCGTTGATGGCTTACAAGTGTCTACCGTTATGCCGTTTTTACGGTTTCGCCGCTGGATTCAGCCAGCACTTCGTCCAATGCTTTCAAAAATTCAAGATGCGGTTTCAGGGCAAAGCGCAGAACTTTGACCTGCTCCGGATGCGTAAGAAGTTTCGGGTTGAGATCAAATGTTGTCGCCCAGCTTTTCCTCATAAGGGATTCCGCGTTGTGAAGCCGGTAATAGAGTTCAAGGAACTTTTCGGGAACATCGTAACTTTCATCAATGGTGTTACTTTTTGCTTTCGCAGCTTGCTTTACCGTTACTTTGTTGGGCTTGACTTTCTTCGGCTTCGGCACATAATTCTTGATTTCCTCAAAAATTTCAGCCTGTTCTTCGGGCTTGGCCTTGCCGAGATTTTCGAGAAGATAATCGGGGACGTGGAGTTCATCGCGGAAGAATCGATCACGAAAACCGGGTGAAAGTTCATCTGCAACGTCTACACCATGTGCATAAAACTCCGCTCGGCGGACAGAACTGGCACTGCTGTGATTTTCCTGCGCAATGCGCTCGCAAGTTTTTATGGGTTTCTGGTGGTGTTCAGATTGAACACTAGCAGATCTTTTTACAGTATGCTGGTTTCCATGAAATGCTTCGGTACGCTTTTCGGAGGAATACTGCTTACCCATCAGGAACTTCTTTTGCTCCGGGGTGAGGTTACGCCGCCCCAACTGATTCTTGCAGATCCATGCGAGGACTTCTTCTCTGCTTTCAAACGGGAGCGGCATGGTGGAGAAGCAAATCTCCGGGTGCTTCTGGAGGATGGCATAACGATTGTGGCCGTCAACAAGGGTGTTATTCCAAACGATCAAAGGAGAAAGCAGCTTGCCTTCCTTGAGGATGTTTTCTTCAAGCTGCCTGTACTCATCGTCCGTCAGCGGCGGGATCTGATTCTGGAACTCCGGGTCAATTTTCAGATTGATCATACGCACACTCCTTATCTCTCGTGATGCTGCGTCCGTTCGTCCTCCCGGAAGAACAGCGCAACATTTTGTTTTGCATCTTTCAGTTTGAGCAGTTCGGTCTTGGCTTCCTTGTACTGCTCATAGAACTGGGCCTTTTCGGAAGCGAGAGCGCAGTATTCCGCTTCCAGCTTATTCGGACTGGGCAGCTTCGTGATGTTGTTTGCCTTAAAATAAGCCACTGCGGTCCGGTATGCTGTCAGCTCTGCACGGTGCTGTTCTTCAAAGGCTGCGGAGGACTTGGCAGTTTGCAGTTCCTGCGCAATCGGGCGGTACTGCTGGCAATCAGCGGCGTAACTGCGCAGTTTCTTGTTTTCTGCCATGCGTGTTTCGAGGTCAAGCACGACTTCCTTTGCACTGTCGTACTGCGTTTGCAGTTCTTCAATGCGCTGGTCGAGTGCGTCCTCGTCCAGTAGACCCTTCTCCTGCAAAAGAATCAAGGTCTGCGACATGGCTTTGAGGTTATGCTTTTTCGCCCAACGCTCGTAGCCGATGCCCTTGCTCTGCTTCAGCTTTGCCTGAATATCGACCAGTTTCTTGATTCGATCAGATTCTTCCTCAAAGTTGCTGTGGAGGATAATAGGCTTGTCCTTGGCATTTTCTTTCAGGACTGCGAGAACATTTTCCTTATCGAAATCATCTCCAAGGCTGTGCGCCCGGATGAACTTTGTTCTTCCGGCAGGCAGATAGCTGAGCCTCCCACGGCTTTCCTTGACGGTAATGCCGTACTGCTGCAAGAGCCTGTCCGAGAAATCTTCAAAGCTCGTTGCAACATCGAGAACATTCGAGATTTGTTTCCGCAAGATTTCCTTTGCGGTTTCAAACTTCGTTTGTGTGGGCTGCTGTCCGGCTGCGAGCAGGGCTGCGTTTTCACGGTCAAGTTTCAGTTGGCCGCGCCGTTTCATCCAATACTCGCGTTCACTTACACGCTCTTTCGAGCCGTTGAGCAGGTCGATCTGGTACAGTCCGGCACCTTCGCACAGCTCCATGACCTCGACACGCAAGTGCCGCATGGTCTGGGCGGTGCTGGAGTGCTTCATGCCCTCTAGCCAGTCGCGGGGTTTCTGCATATAGGGCTTGCGCTCCACCTCGCGTGTTCGGATGCTGCCAATCACGATGTGGACATGGATGTTTCCAGAACGGTTATGCCCATCGGGGTGCGTGCAGACGATGGCAGGGTGGCCGGGAAAGTTTTCTTCACAGAATTTCAGGCCAAGTGCCTGTGCCTTTTCCATGGTCAAGCCGTTGTCGGCTGCATCTCTTGGGTCAAAGCTGATGATATACTGGTGGCTTTTGATATCACCATGCTGGGTGTTCTTGCCATACTTGCGGTTTGCCAGCAGACAGGCTGTTGCAAACGAGAAATCGCCGCACTCAAGGGTATCGTGCTGGTAAACGAGGTACGCTTCGATGGCGGTGTAGTCCGAATTCTTAGAGGCGATATGCTTGAGCGTTGCCATACAGTTCACCCAGAACTTTCTCGACGCTGAGCCGGAATGCAGTCAGGTCTGCAAGTTCGTCAAGGAGTTTCGCCCGGATCTGCTCGGTGTCTGCACCGCCGGAATTGAAGTGCCTTGCAAGCTGGTTGAGGTTGCCGCCCACCTTGCTGCACTGGGCAAGCAGGGTGGAAACAGCGGTCAGGGTTTCTTCTCCGCCGCCGGCAACGATGACCGTTTTCTCGATTTTGACGTTGTGGATGGCACGGCGGATGAAAGTGGAGAGGGAGAGATTCAGGAGTTTGCAAGTGAGTTCCAGTGACGTTTTTTCCTCCGCTGTCACACGGAACTTGATGACGTGCGTTTTGTTGTTCGGCGTGTCGTAGTGCTGGGAATTGCTAGGAATCGGTTGAACATTCGTTTCGGTCATTGTACCTCCTGTCTGTTCGATAACTCCTCGGTGAAGTTATGTAAGCACGACACGCCGTTTGTTCGCGCCATCAGGCGCGAACTATGAGCAGGGTTTGGGGCAGGCACGCCCCAACAAGATCACATCGGAAATGCAGACGCATTGCAGAAGTGAAGTCCCAGTGGAGCACAACATTTTCAAGAATTGAAAATTTGTGGCCACGGGACGGTTCTTGTCCTCTACCGCTGCGCTCAAAACGTATTTTTAACAAATGTTTCCGAATTGTTAAGACGCAAAAATAAGTAAAGGGTCACTGCTCGTATATAGAATCGCCGGTTGACCCGAACGAAGTTCCTGCCCCTGTTTTGCAGCGACGTTTTCCGGCTCGCCCACAGAAAGTGTGAGGTCATGGCACGGTATCACGTTCAGACGGCTTATGAAGGATTCAAGGTACAGTTTCCCGGAAAAGAAAAATACCGCCCATGCAGCGCAGCGATGATTTTGTCGGGTGAATCGGCGGCAAAATGAATCGGGTGTGTTGCGGGACGGTACGTTCTTTCCGAGGTGATTATCCGCTGAAAGTGGTGGTTATCACGGTGAGAACCACCACTTTTTCAGCAGGATTTGGAATAAAGGGTATCATGGAAGCGTGGGTATGTCAAGATGGTTTTGCAAAATTTATCACGATAAAGCGACAATAGTAAGACTTCTGTTAAAACAGTTATTCTTTGTCGATAGTTTCTTTCCTCATCATTCGTGCAAAGTCAGCCAAAAAGAAAACCGGGCTGCTCAATTCATAAATGAAAGAACAGCCCGGTTGAAAGGGAGAACGCTCCTATCAGCCCATCAGTGCGCTCCACGCCATACTGAAAGGCATCACTAGGATCAAAGCCGGCATCAAGTCAACGAGAGGAACTGACTTGATTTTAGAAACGCGGAAACCCGCAGCCAACGTTAAAATGCCACCGCAAGCCGACAAATCCGCAAACATTGTGGGGGTCAAATAAGCGGATAAAGTGCGACCAACCATGTATACGACAAGAAGAATCGCACACTGCGGCAAAGGAATCGCGCATATGGATTTCCCCAAGGAAGCCGCAAAGATCATTGCCGTGAATCCATCAAGAACAGCCTTGGACATCAATAGGCTTGGATCGCCTGTGATGCCCTCTGTCAGAGTGCTGTACCATCCAAAGCCGGAACAGCAGAACAGCGCGACCACTGTGATGTAAAATTCCATATCAATGTCCTCCCCACCAAGATGGAGTACCCGAACAAGGTTATGAAAAAATTTACTTGTCCACTGTTCAAGATGCAGAAGATGGCCAATCGTAAAGCCGACCAGAATCGCTAACACGACCGCAGTCATTCCAGATGCTTTGATAATGGAATTGACACCGATTGCAATGGAACAGAAACCGAAAAGAGTCGGCAGATTGTCTTTTAGTCCCCGCGGGAGAATCTTTCCAAGATATGTTCCCAGTAGACCGCCAAGCAGCACAGCGGCACAGTTTGTCAAAACCCCAATCGGCATATGTCAACCTCACATTCTTTCTTGTTACCAATCTTTTACCGCACCGTCAAAGGCACGGCGGGCGGCGTTGCTGCCACGCTCCTTGGCAGGATAAAGCTCTTCTGCATCGTCCGCAAGCTCGATGCCGATACCGGGAGCCTCCGGGATGAGCATACAGCCGTTCTCATAACGCAGCGGCTCCTTGACCATCTTATCCTCTGCACCGTTCAGACAGAAACCGGGAAGTTCCTGAATGCCCAGATTCGGAATGGAGGCGCAGATCTGCAGGCAGGCCGCCGTAGACACCGGGCCAAGCGGATTGTGCGGAATCACCAGAACATCATGTGCTTCCGCCAGTGCAGCAATCTTCTTGCTGGTAGTGATACCGCCTACAGCGCACACATCGGGGCGGATATACTGGCAGGCATGGCGAGCCATCAGCACTTGACACTCGCGCAGGTCAATGGCTCGTTCGCCCGTAGCAATCGGCACACCGATTTTGCTTGCAACTTCGGCCATAGTATCTACATTGTCCGGCGGCACAGGGTCTTCCAGAACCATCGGACGGTAAGGCTCAACTGCACGACCAAAAGCGACCGCTTCCGGCAGTGTCATGCCGCGATGAACTTCCAGAATGAAATCGAAATCAGGGCCGACCGCTTCCCGGCAGACACGCACCTTTTCCACTTCCCGTTCGATGCGGCTGGAGAAGAACTCGCCCTTGCCGTCCGGAGAGCTTGTGGGGCCGTTGCAGAAGATTTTAGCCGCAGTAAAGCCCCTCTGCTGCAACTGCTGATATTGTGCAGCCAGCTCATTCTTATCTTCCGTGATGTGCATCACCGAAGCATAGACGCGCACCTTATCACGGGTCTTACCACCCAGCAGTTCATAGACAGGAACACCCAGTACTTTGCCCTTGATATCCCACAGCGCAATGTCAATGGCAGAAATTGCGCTCATGATGACCGAGCCACGGAAATAGACCGACCTCAGAAAATTTTGATTGAAGTCTTCAATTCGGAAGGGGTCTTTTCCAATGAGATAGTCGGCAAATTTTTCAATTGCTGCTGCGGTCGCCTGCAGATAGCCCCAGTTGCCCGCTTCGCCCAAGCCCACGATACCAGCATCGGTATAGACTTGAACAAACAGATAATGCTTGGCAAAGCGCAGTTTTACATCTGTGATCTTCATGAATTATCCTCCTGCAAATGTTCCCGGAAGAACTGGATATGTTTTTTGAGTGCATACTCCCAACCGGGAGTGCGGTTTGTCGTGAACCCGTGCATGGCTTCCGGGATCCGCTGTGCTGTTACGCAGACACCGGCCTTGACCAGACGCAATGCAAAGGCTTCTGTATCTTCTCGCAGACTATCCTCGCCTGCGGAAAGGATAAGACACTCAGGAAATGCAGCAAGTGCAGTCTCATCTGCCTTGAGCGGCGAACACAGCGGGTCGGCAGGATCGGCATCGCCAACATAAAAATCGGTATACAATTTCTCCGTCTGGGCGCGTTTGACCCAGAATTCGTTAGTCTGCAACTCCGGTGAGAGCCGATTTACAGGATCGACCGTGTTGTCCACAGGAAAATATTCAAGCAATGCGCAGCAGGGCTTCAAGCGATGCGCTTCCGCATCTTTGATAAGTGCGGCAGCGACAAGATTTCCGCCTGCGCTGTGACCAGCCAGCACGATTTTTTGAGGGTCAATTCCAAGTTCTTCCGCATGATCAAAGGCGTAAGCGATGATACCGTACGTCTCCTCGACTGCTGCCGGAAACGCCTGTTCCGGTGCAAGGCAGTAGTCCACATCCCAGACAAGGCAGTTCAGCTGCTCCATCAGGGTGCAGCAATAGCGGTGGTCACGGTCAGTGCGGCCCTTGATAAAGCCGCCACCGTGGAAGTTCAACAGCAGGGCTGCTTTGGCGGGCAGATGCTCTGGACGTTCCTCGAACACATGGACTTTGCGACCATCGGCCACTTCGACCCACATTTCTTTTTCGGTGCCGGGCAGAGCGGCCAGCTCTTCCGGGCTGACCGGACCAAATCGGTCGCGGCTGCGCACGGTATTGGCCATAGCGACTTTTTCTTCTAACGTCATAGGATTTTGCGCTCCTTTTCACAGGATCAGAATGCAGGAAGCACCGTCATGGTGTAGAAAATATAAACGAAGGGTAGGATCAGCGTGATGAGTGCACCGCTCTTGACGATGGCTTTCAGGTCGTAACCGCCGTCTGCCATGCACATGGGCACTGCGGGGGTAGCCATCGGGGTCAGGAAGGCAGTCAGAGAACCGGCATTGACAAGAATAACAAGGCCGGTGGGATTTGCGCCCAGAGCGGAGCAGGTCAGCAGGCAGATAGGAACGAAGACTGCGGAGACAGAACGGTTCAGCATGAACTGAGTGAGCAAGAAGGGGATGATAAAGAACAGGGCACCGAGGACATAGTTGTTGTGAGTACCACCAACGACTGTTGCCAACGTCTGACCGATCATGTCACCTGCACCGGTATTGGTCAGTGCAGTACCCAGAGCCAGTGCGCCGACAAAGAGCATCAGCATATCCCAAGGAATATCGCGGAGAGCGGACTTCTGATCGACTACGCCGAACAGAACCATCAGCAGACTGCCGACCAGCGCAACGAACCAAGTGGTCAGATGCAGCTGAGGTGCAAAGATCAGGCAAATAATCGTTGCAAAGAACAGGAAGATACCAATCTTATCCACAACAGGGCTGAGCTTCTGCTGAGCTTTGCCAGAATCCTTTTTCTCCAGTGCCTCAATGGGGACGACCGGCTGCTTCGGAGTAAACTTCGGGCCAAGGAAAATTGCCCAGAGAGGAACAACGATAAGGACAGGCCATGCGGCGATCGTAAAATCAATGGGACGGACACTCATTCCAGTAAAGCCATAGGTTTCCATGAAACCAGTGAACTGACCAGCCATCTGGATAGAGGTTGCCAGTGGAAGGATACCGCAGCAAGCCACACAGACGACCATAATGGGGAACATATACTGCGTACGGCTGTTTCCGGTCTTGTCGCACAGTGCTGCCAGCAGAGGGCTGATTATCGCATAAACAACCATGGGGCTGGAAATGAAGTTGGTGAGCAGAACTGCCAGAAGGATGTAACCAAAGTAAGCCATTTTGAAGCTGCCATGCGTCAGCTTCATGATACTGTTACACATACCGTCCACCAGAGAGGTACGGCGGAAACCCGCTGCTACAATAAACATACATGCCATCAGCAGGGTGTTCACATTAGAAAAGCCGGACAATGCACCGGCATCATCAATACAGCCGGTGATGTACAGGGCGGCCATTGAGATCAATGCAGTAAGCCACATGGGGATCTTGTTCAGCATATAGCTGACCAGCGTTGCCGCAAAGATCACCATACAGATGATCATTTGAGTATTCATAGATTTGTTTTCCTTTCCTGATATGAAAACGGTTCGATTTCAATTCGCTTGCTGCCCGGGCAGGCTCATTGTGGACATTTTAACAAAGCAAATTTACTCTGTCGATGCAAAAATTTGTATCTTTTGGCACCCGTACAGAAATCAAATCTTGTCAGGAAAGCTATGACATCCTGAAATATCAGAATAAAATCCAAATATTTCCCCTGTGCGCTTTGCCAAATCGAGAGACTCTCCCTTAGTCAAAATGTCAAATTCTAAGTAAAAAATTTATTGATAGGCCTCAAAAAATCAGTTGACAGGAGATATTTTATCGTTTATTCTGAAAAAGACGATTCACCAATGGAGCACACTCCAAAGATTTGACATAGGGAAAATATTTGGATTTTGGGAGAGAAAGAGATGGATTTAGCCAATTACAAAATGGAATGGCCGCGTGAGAGGCTTACTGTGCGATGCTTTGCACACGATATCATGAATTATCGTTACCACTGGCATCCAGACGAATATGAGCTTAACATTTTGCTGCATGGCAGTCAAGAGTACTGCCGTGGAACGCAGAATGTTGTACTGGAGGAGGATGACGTTCTGCTCACTCCGCCGGGAGTAGGACACGCCTCCTTTGGTCAACAGGCAAATACTACTGCCATCGTCCTGCATTTTTCAGCTACAGCGATTCGTCCATTGCTTAAAAAGGGTGGCGTCTACCACTTTCCTTCCTGTCTTTCAAACGCTGGAACACACACAGAAGAACGCTACCGTCATATTCGATTTTATGCCAGCCAGATTTTCATGCTGATGCAGCAGAACAGTCCATATGCACAGCTGGCTGTCAAGGCAAGCCTCGACTTGCTGCTCGTTATACTATGCACAGAGTTTGAGCCACAGCGATTGAACGAAATGCCGGAAGATGAGCAAAGACGTTCTGCAATTCGCCGCCTTTTAGCATATATTGAAGAACATTACGCAGAAAAGCTCACTCTTGAAAATCTTGCAGATTTTGCCCAGTACAACCGAACCTATGTTTCAACCCTGTTCAAACAGGTGGTTGGTGTTAATTTTCATGAATATCTGAGCCGTGTGCGCTTCCAGCACGCTTTGAGTGACTTGGCATTGACCAATGATGGCCTGACAGATATTGCTTTGCGCAATGGTTTTGCCGATTTGAAAACCTTTAATGCACGTTTTCGCTCCACACTGCACCGCACACCCACCGAGTATCGTGCGCAGCTGTCCCCCGATCGGGTGATGCGAGTCGACAGTCGTAAATTTCTTCCGTCCGAAGACCCGATTTTGCAGGCCAAATTGCGAGCATATCTAAAGGTAGGGTGCTAAGATGGCTGAAATCACCGGAGTGGCTGCTATTTCACATTGGGATATCTTTCAAAATTGTCCTTGCAAACCCCTATGAAGTGTGGTATATACATTATACGAAGCAACATCCTGAATGAACGACCTACCGTTCGATGATATATAAAAGAAAGGTGCTTGCTATGAATGCTGTGATTTATGCCCGCTATTCCAGTGACAACCAGCGCGAAGAATCCATCGAAGGTCAGATTCGGGAATGCACAGCCTACGCAGAAAGAAACGGTATCACGGTGGTCAGGCACTACATTGACCGTGCATTCTCCGCTAAAACAGATCATCGCCCGGATTTTCAGCAAATGATTCGGGACAGCAACAAAAAATTGTTTGAAATCGTTCTGGTCTGGAAGTTTGACCGCTTTGCCCGGAATCGTTTTGACAGTGCGAACTACAAGATGATTCTGAAAAAGAACAATGTACACCTGATATCGGTCATGGAGCCGATTGCTGAAGGCTCGCAAGGTATTCTTGTGGAAACACTGCTGGAAGGCATGGCAGAATACTACTCTGCTGAGCTATCTGAAAAGGTCATCCGTGGTCAGACGGAAAATGCCCTGAAAGGCAAATGCACAGGCGGCACCGGAACGATTGGCTATAAAATCGACGCAGATAAGTTCTATCGTATCGACCCACTGGTCGCTCCACTTGTATTAGAGGCTTTTCAGCGCTACGATAATGGTGAGAAAATCGTTGAGATTCTGAACTATCTCAACGCAAAAGGCGTTCGTAATATGCTGGGTGGAAAGCTGACGTGCAGCAGCATGAACACCATGTTGAAGAACCGCCGTTACATTGGAGAGCTTTCTTTCCGGGATACCGTTGTGCCAGATGCGATTCCTGCTATCGTCCCGAAAGACCTGTTTGACCGTGTTCAAAAGCGTTTGGAGAAAAACAAGCGCGCACCGGCACACGGAAAGGCAGATGAGGAATACTTGCTGACTACCAAGCTGTTCTGTGGCAAGTGCGGAGCATTGATGTTTGGCGAAAGCGGAACAAGCGCCACTGGACGAACCTACTATTACTATAAATGTGCTACTGCCAAGCGGCGCAAAGGCTGCAATAAGAAAACCGTACAAAAGGAGTGGCTGGAGAATCTGGTCGTCCAAGAGACGATGAAGCTGATTCATGATGATGCAGTTATCGAAAGAATCGTTCAGCTGGTCATGGATTTTCAGAATCAGGAGAACACTACGATTCCGCTCTTGGAAAAGCAGCTCCGAGAGGTGGACAGGAAACTGGACAACCTGATGAAAGCAATCGAGGAAGGCTTATTCACCCGAACGACCAAGGAACGTCTGGATGCCTTGGAAGCTCAGAAGGATGAGCTGACTGCAAAAATCGCTGATGAAAAACTGCGAAAGCCATCCTTCAATGCCGATTTCATCCGGTTCTGGCTGATGAAATTCAGAAAGTTCGATATATCGCAGCAAAAACAGCGCAAAGCACTGATTGAGATTTTTGTGAACGCCATTTTCCTGTATGATGACCGGATGCTGATCACGTTCAACTACAAGGATGGCTCTCAAACCATCCGCTTTGAGGATGCCTTGACTACCACAGAAACAGTGGGAAATAGTTCGGATTTGTCCGGCTCTGCTCGACCACAAGAAAAGCCACGATGAACCGTTTACAAATGCGGTTTTGTCGTGGCTTTCTTTGTTTTCAGAATCCTGAAACTTGGCTAGAATGTGCCTTATTTGTGCCTTATCGCCCCAAAAAGTGCTTTACTCGGCGGCCGGAAGGCTCTTTTTTATCGTAGAAATTCGTGATTTTTCCGCACGATTTTTTCAACTTCCCGGCGGGCGGTTGCATCCGGCTCCCAAATGTGTTAAGGTGGGGCCAGATAAAATTTTTGAGAAGGAGCGCACTTATGAAATACGATTTTACTTCCATCCTGGACCGCCGCGGTAGAGACGCCATCGCAGTGGACGGCCTGAAGGGCGACGGCTTCTCCCCGGCTCCCCCGAAGGCGGGCTTTGACGCTATCCCGATGTGGGTGGCCGACATGAACTTCCCCACCGTGCCCACCATCCAGGAAGCCATCATTGAGCGTGCAAAACACCCGGCTTTCGGCTATTTTCAAGCCACGGATGCGTATTTCGACAGCATCATCCGGTGGCATGAGAAGCGCAACGGCGTCACCGGCCTGAAGCCGGAACACATCGGTTACGAAAACGGTGTGCTGGGCGGCGTCATCAGTGCGCTGAACTGCGTCTGCTCCCGCGGCGACAAGATCCTGATCCACAGCCCCACCTACATCGGCTTCACCATGAGCCTGAAGAACAACGGCTACGAGGCCGTGCATTCCCCGCTGGTGAAGGACGAAAACGGCGTCTGGCGGATGGATTTTGAGGACATGGAGAAGCATCTGAAGGAAGAGCACATCCATGCGGCCATCCTGTGCAACCCCCACAACCCCTGCGGCCGCGTCTGGGAGCGCTGGGAGCTGGAAAAGGCCATGGAGCTGTTCAAAAAGTACGACGTCTATGTCGTCTCCGACGAGATCTGGTCGGACATCATCCTGAATGGCCACAAGCACACCCCCACCCAGTCCGTCAGCGAGGATGCCCGGATGCGCACCGCCGCCTTCTATGCGCCCTCCAAGACTTTCAACCTGGCCGGTCTCGTGGGCAGCTACCACATCGTGTACAACAACTGGTGGCGTGACCGCATCGAGAAAGAGTCCAGCCTGAACCACTACAACATGATGAACGTGCTGTCCATGCACGCCCTCATCGGCGCCTATCAGCCCGAAGGCTATGAGTGGACGGACGAGCTCTGCGAGGTGCTGAGCGGCAATGTGAACTTTGCCTGCGACTACATCGAGCAGCACTTTGCGGGCGTCACGGTCTCCAAGCCCGAAGGTACCTATATGCTTTTTGTGGACTGCACCGACTGGTGCGCCGCTCACGGCAAGACCATCGACGATGTGGAAAAGGCCTGCTGGGAGGTCGGCGCAGCCGTGCAGGACGGAAAAATGTTCCACGGCCCCTGCCATCTGCGGATGAATCTGGCTTCGCCCCGTTCCCGCATCGAGGAAGCCTTCCGCCGGATGGATCAGTATGTCTTCCATGCGTAAGGTAGCAGAAAAAGGGCCCTTTGCCGGTTGGCAGAGGGCCCTTTTTGGTTGGTCAGAGGTCTTCTTCGGTCAGGAGCAGATAGTACAGCACCTCGACCAGAAGGGCCGACGAGAGCAGAGATGGGACCGGGTCGGTCGCCACGATGCGCTGCGCCCGGTTGGAGGCCAGCAGCAGGTGGTCTGCCTGCGCGGCCAGAGGGGAGCGGCGGTCGCAGGTGATGAGCAGGACCGAGGCACCCCGCTCGCGGGCGGCGCGGGCCGTTTCCAGCAGGCGCTCGCTGCGGCCGGAGTTTGAGATGAGCAGCAGGGCGTCCCGCTCGGTCAGGGTGGCGGCAAAGGCTTTGGTCCGGCCGGGCACGGCGCTGGTCATGCAGCGCTTGCCCAGACTGCCGAGCTTGAGCGACGCATCCATGGCCACGGGCAGGCTGTTGTCGGAGGCCTCGACCTCGATCAGCTCCGCGCTGCGCAGGACACTCATCGCCTTCCGCAGCTGGCGCAGATTGAGTGCCTGGATGGTGGCGCGCACCTCTTCCTGCCGGTTGGCCTGCACCGACTGCAGGGCCTGCCGCAAGGGGTCCGGACTGGTGGAGCGCTGGGTCTCCGTCTCCTGCTGGTCCATCACATCCCGCGCGAGTGCCAGCTGGAATTTGCGGTAGTTGTCAAAGCCGAGCTTGTGGCACAGCCGGGTGACGGTGGCTTCCGAGGACTGGCTGGCGCGGGCAAGCTGGGCCGAGGTGACCACAGACGCCCATTTCACATCGTTGAGGATGCAGTCTGCGATGCGCCGTTCCGCGCTGTAAAGCTGGATGCCAGAACACAGCAGCGTGACGACACTTCCCGGAGAATCGCGCATAGAAGATACCTCCCTACATCTATGAAGCGCTTTCAGTGGAGTTTTTTCTTAGTGTAGCAGTTTTCGCGAGAAAAATCAATTATTTCCACGAAGGAGGCTGAACAGGACCGGAACACCGCCAGTTTGGCAAATCCAGACAAAAATCGGCAAAAAGATCCCCCGTGCAAATCGCACGGGGGATCGTGAGTTCCGGGGATCAGCAGCCTTCCTTTTCGGCCAGCTTGCGGCCCATGAGCACGCCCATGACGGACGCCATCATCAGGCCGCGGGTCCAGCCGGAAGAATCGCCCAGGCAATGCAGGCCCTGAATGTTGGTGTCGAGGTTCTCATCCATCTTGACCTTGTTGGAGTAGAACTTCAGCTCCGGGCTGTAGAGCAGGGTCTCGTTGGCGGCAAAGCCGGGCACGACCATATCCAGCATCTTGATGAACTCGATGATGTTGGTCATGGCGCGGTAGGGCATGGCGGCGGTGATGTCACCGGCCACCGCGTCCTTCAGGGTGGGCTTGACGTTGGACGG